>Ga0163154_10004670_pt1 | contig 17840 bp, 21 predicted proteins | sample OliLakLV19MP9P1_FD_148649 | JGI IMG/M metagenome (GOLD analysis project Ga0163154, IMG submission 148649) | Freshwater microbial mat bacterial communities from Lake Vanda, McMurdo Dry Valleys, Antarctica - Oligotrophic Lake LV.19.MP9.P1 | ecosystem: Environmental > Aquatic > Freshwater > Lake >...
CGGTTTACAGTCTGTTATTTTTCTCAGCTTTGTATTATGGCAGTCGGATTATTCGCAAAGGACCTAATTTCGATCTAGAACTGCCCAATCAAAAATTGGTATTAGCTCCTGCCGAATTGGTACCCGATCAACGTCCTGTGGAAGCTCAACAGTAATTAGGATTAGGTTAGGATTGTGAATAAAAAACTAAGCGATCGCAATGAGCTATTGCCTGAATCCCAATTGCCAACAAGTCAACGAAATTAATGCCAAATTCTGCGTCAAATGCGGTAAGCCCTTGCTTTTGCTAGAACGATATCGCGGACTCAAAGTTATCGGTCAAGGTGGATTTGGTAAAACCTATTTGGCACAGGACGAAGCCCGTCCATCGAAACCGCGCTGTATGATTAAACAATTTACCTACAGTGGCGTAGGTGTGCAAAAAGCTAATGAACTATTTGAGCAAGAGGCGGTGCAACTTGATAATTTGGGTAAACATCCGCAGATTCCCGAACTTTTCGCTCATGGCGAGCGGGACGGTCAGCAATTTTTAGTTCAAGAATTCATTGATGGACAAAACCTTGCCCAAGAACTAGCAGAACAAGGTGCATTCAACGAATCCAAAATCCGTGAGTTGTTATTAGATCTCTTACCAGTATTGGATTTCCTGTACAAAAAACAAGTTATCCACCGCGATGTCAAACCAGAGAATATTATTCGGCGGCGATCGGATAGGAAACTGGTATTAGTGGACTTTGGTGCCGCTAAACAAGGAACGATGACGATACTTGCTAAAATGGGAACCACTATTGGCAGCCCCGAATATACTGCACCTGAGCAAGCCAAAGGTAAAGCAGGATTTTCCAGCGATATCTATAGTTTGGGTGTAACTTGCCTGAATTTAATGACTTTGTGCTCACCTTTCGATCTGACAAATCTTGATGGAGAATGGGTATGGCGTGATTTTCTGAATGGGAATAAGGTCAGCAAAGAACTTGGAGAAATCTTAGATAAATCATTGGTTCCAGTTTCAAGACGCTATGCATCGGCATCGGCAATGTTGGCAGTGCTAAATCCAGTTCAGGTAGTTATCCCTACCGTAAAATCTTCTGCGCCAAATCAAGCACAGGTAATTTCAACCTCAAGCAATTCAAAGATTATCCAACTGCCAAATAATCAAGTTTTAGAGTTAATCGCAGTAGAAGGAGGCACATTTCTGATGGGGTCGCCGACTGGAGAAGGAGGTGATAGTGAACGACCACAGCATTATGTAAATGTACCCAGCTTTAGGATAGGCAAATATCCAATTACCCAGAGCCAATACATGGCAGTCATGGGCAGCAACCCCTCGCACTTCAAAGATCGCCCCAATCACCCCGTAGAGCAAGTAAGTTGGAAGGATGCCCAAGGCTTCTGCAAGGAACTATCGCAGCAAACAGGTCAAAAGGTAAGACAACCAAGCGAAGCGGAATGGGAATATTCAGCAAGGGGTGGAAATAAGAGCAAAGGGTATATTTATGCGGGTAGTAACAACCTAAATGAAGTAGCTTGGCATGAAGATAATTCCAACAAGACCCATGCCGTAGGAGAGAAAAAGGGCAACGAGCTCGGGATACATGACATGAGTGGGAATGTATGGGAATGGTGCGAAGACGGATGGCATGAGAATTATAAAGGTGCTCCCGTTAATGGTAGTGCTTGGACAACAGGCGGTGGCGATAAATTGCTTCGCGGCGGTTCTTGGGTCGATGATTCTGTTCTCTGTCGTTCGGCTTACCGCGGCTGGCGCAATATTGACGACAGGGACGACGGCTTCGGTTTTCGTGTGGTCTTCTTCCCGTGAGCACTCTAAGTTACCCTTTACCCTTTTTCTCTTTTTCCCTCTGCTGTTTTATCCCAAGCCGACTCAAGGCGGATCGAATTTTTTCCCCCATCATTGTAAAACATATGTCACCAATAACTTTTAGCACTGTTGTAGAAGCAATTAAAACCCTATCGACCAATGAAAAACAAGAGATTCAGTTTTTATTGAATCATTACATTTGTGAAGATCGCCGAGACGAGATATTAAATAACTTTAATCTGGCACAAACAGAAGCGCAAAATGGGACATTAAATTTTTCGTCTGATGTTGATGAATTAAAGCGACTGATTGAGGATTATTGATAAAAGTTAGTTTTAGCCGATCATTTAAGCGCACTTTCAAAAAACGGATTAAAGGTAATTCTGAATTAATTGACTATGATGAAAGAGTTCTTTTTTATTTTACCAATGGTGAAAAAGCTATCTTCATAGATATTGGCAATCATGACCGAGTTTACTAAATAATTCAATAACCTAATTTCTCATATGATTACTGTCAAAGAAAAAGTTCTAAATGCTGTTGCAGATCTTCCTCAAGATGCTGAATTTGATGATATTTTGGAGCGGTTGTATTTTTTGTATAAAGTTGAAACTGGACTTAAGCAAGTTGCCTCTGGAGATACCATATCTCACCAAGAAGCCATGCAAACAATGAAGACATGGCACAAATAAACTGGACAAAGCAGGCACTTCAAGATCTAGAAGCTATAGGTGATTACATTGCTCGTGACACACCAGAAATCCAGAAATTGCCCAAATTTTTGTCAATCGTATACTTGATGCCGTAATTCTCCTAGAACCCTTTCCACTTTCTGGACGATTGGTAGCAGAAGTTCATCAAGAAAACATTAGAGAAGTCGTCTTTCGCAACTATCGTATTGTTTATCTGATAGAAGCAGAAATCATCTATATTCTGACGGTTTTTCATGGTTCTAAATCACTACAATTTTTTTAATAGTGTCGCAAGATAGTTAACAATCCAGATCGTAAATGCGGATATAATTTCAACATTCTGAAGCTTCACCAAAACTATTGCTATGAGAATCATTCAAACTAAAGGCATTATCAACTCAGGTGTACTTGATATTGTGTTGCCTCAAGGCATTGGCAATGGAGAAGTGGATGTTATTTTCGTATCAAAAGAAGCACCCGATGAATTTGAAAATCGTCATCATGCCATGATCCAGAAGGGCTACGACACGCCAGAAAAAGTCCTAGACCTCATCCACCAGATCAAGAGCCGCAGGTAGAGGTTTAGTGGTCACTCGTAACGCTTCCAGAAAAAGTCCTAGACCTCATCCACCAGATCAAGCTAGAAATGCTCAAAGAAAAGGGTAGAACTTAAATATGACATCCTTACGCCGTATTTTTTTTTAGATACTAATATTTTTATCATCGGTGACGCAGACAAACAAAGTGCAAAGAGCATAATTTTAGAAGCACTTGGCTATAGAAGTAAGCCAGCAATTTTAAATGCTGAAATTATACTTTCAGAAGAACTTGCAGATCAAATTCGCAGAGTTAGCAAATATCTTTATGGCAAAGATCAAGCAGGAGCAATTATTTCCAATATTTGGCAATGTTTAAATATCCATTACTTATCATCTACTGTGGATTGGCATGATGAAAAACTAAGCTTGGACAATAGCAAAATAATTCCATCCGAAGATATAGAGATATACCTCTCAGCTAAATATGGTGAAGCCGAATGTCTTGTTTCAGGAAATAGAAAATTGATTCAAGCGATCGCCGATTTTGAATGTTTAAACGCACAAAGCTTTATCAAAAAATACTTAAATGATTTTAAAAAATAAGGGAGATCGAGTTTTTTTAGGTAACCTTATTTTTTGCCATAATTAACTTAATTCAACTAAAAGTAGATGGCATTATAGACTGAACAGCTTTAACTAAAAAAAGGATAATCACAATGGATTCAGTACAATACCTTCTGCCTCAAGTATGGTTCTTTATTTTGGGGCTTTTTCTGTTTTTATACATCACTCTCGATGGCTTCGATTTGGGTGTGGGGATTTTGTCCCTTACTGCTTCTGATGAAGAGCGGAGGAGTACTTTGATGAGCAGCCTAGGCAATGTTTGGGATGCTAATGAAACTTGGCTGGTTCTGATGGGTGGAGCTTTATTTGGAGCTTTTCCGTTGGCATACAGTACGATTCTGAGCGCGCTTTATATTCCGATTATGGGGATGATTTTCGGGCTAATTTTTCGGGCAGTGGCGTTTGAATTTCGGGAGCATAGCGATCGCAAGCTATTTTGGAATTATGCCTTTGGAGTAGGAAGTTTTATTGCGGCTCTAAATCAAGGATTTGCTCTCGGTAGCGTTTTAGCAGGAATTCATGTCGATGCAGCAGGACATTTTATCGGCACAACTTGGGATTGGCTGACTTGGCAATCTTTACTTGTAGCATTAACTCTGATTCAAGGCTATGTATTAATTGGTTCTACTTATCTAATTATTAAAACCGAAGGCGAGTTACAAGAAACCCACTACCGTAGTGCCAAAATTGCGGCTTGGACAACTTTAATTGGGGCTGTTGCCATCACGATCGCCACACCGATCTTTTACGAAAACATTAGACAGACCTTATTTAATTCTTCGTTAATCTATGTCTTTGCTTCGATCCCAGCGATCGCGATCTTTTTGATCTGGCAATTATTAAGTAGCTTAAATCGTAAAGCTGAAACGGCACCTTTTGTGTGGACAGTTTTATTATTTTTATTATCGTTTTTGGGTTTAGGTCTCATAGTTTTCCCCTACGTTATTCCCACTCAAATCACGATCTATCAAGCCGCAGCCTCGCCCAGTGCCTTGGTATTTATGATTATTTTTATTGGCTTTTTAATTCCTATTATGCTGTTTTATAACGTCTATCAATATTTAGTATTTAGTGGAAAGGTGACCAATACTCAATATCATTAGTAGGTAGTAATAGCTATACTGGGAGAGTCTTTGGGTTAAAGAATATCTATTAAAGATACGATCTAAAGATGCCATCATTAAAAAATCTGAATTTTACCAATCAGTAATTCATCGAGAAATTGGGTAAAAACCACGTACTTTAGGACGGCTTTAATTTGATTGTTCTAAGTAACTCTCGAACTACGTCTGTTTGAGTCCTACTATTTTGTCGGCAAAACTTTTTTTTGAGAATATTTGTGGTTGGGTGAGATTGCGATCGCCCCAAATTTTATGCAAATTTCTTGAATAGAATGTAAAGTAGACTCAATTGATTAGCTGAAAATGTTCCTATGGTTGTTACACTTCCTATCTCTAAAACAATTTTGACAATTGCAGACGTTGAGAACAAATTTCAACTCATGCCTTCTGTTGAGTCAACATTTTTTAGGGAATGGCAGAAAGATTTACCAGAACTAACTGAACTTGAAAAAGCAAGCCTCGATCGCCTATTAGTTAGATTTACAGGACATCGAAGGCGAGGTATCTTAGCAGAAGGTGCTGTTGACAAGCTGGTAATTTCGCCTTTGTTAGATTTAGTTGGCTTTTATGAACCTGAATATGAAGTACGAACTGAAGAATCCGTTGAATTTGCGCTAGAAGGCGATGAAGAAGTTTTGCGCGGGAGAATTGACACTTTAATACTGCGCGATCGCCTATGGGTATTAGTAATTGAGGCAAAACGCACGATTATGGCTTCCTTAGCATTGCCACAAGCTCTGTCCTATATGATGTGCAATCCAGAACCAGAGCTTCCATCTTACGGGTTAATTACTAATGGAGATGAATTTATTTTTGTGAAGGCGATCGCAAAGCCAATTCCTTTATACAGTGCATCGCGATTGTATTCGTTATTCTTCCCTACTGGCAGTCAAGATTTACATGAAGTATTTCGTGTTTTAAAACAGATTAAAATCACCGATCTTCGCCGATCGTTATCATCTTAGCCATAGATTTCTGACAGCATCAGCGATCCCCTTCTAAAACACATCAAATCATTTAAGAATATTTGTTGTTGGGTGATATTGCGATCGCCTAATCACAAACTTGAGAAGATGATTGTTGAGGCGATCGCTAGTAAAAATAACAGATGGTACAATCGATAGATTAGGAGATATAAATAGATTTGGGTCTACTTATGGATATGACTGAAACCCTTAATCAACAGCCAATTATTACTCGCACAGAGCGAGGACTGACCATAGCAGGAACTAGGATCACTATCTATGATGTGATGGATTATGTGGCAGCTAAGTATCCCCCACAATTTATTCAAGGACTTTTACATCTCACCGAGACTCAAATCAATGAGGCTCTCAAGTATATTCAGGTAAATCGAGTTGAGGTTGAGTCAGAGTACCAGCTAGTTCTGAAAGAAGCTGAAGAACTAAAAAACTTCTATGCTGAACAAAATCGCGAATTGATCGCTAAGATCTCTAAAATGCCACCGCCGAGTGGTCGAGAAGCAGTTTGGCAAAAGCTTCGACAAAAGAAGGCTGAAATTGGAGCTAAGGCAAATATTCCTGCATGATTTTTCTAGTCGATCATAACCTTGAAGGACACGCATTGTTGTTGTCAGGAAGCCTCGCCAATCAAGGCTGGCTGGATTTATTGCCCATACGTTTCATTCTCTTTGAAGAAGTTGGATTACCTGCGGACAGTAGCGATCTCGTAGTTTGGCAATTTTCTCAAGCTAATCAGATGCTTTTGTTAACGGCTAATCGGAGAATGAAGGGGAAGGATTCATTAGAACAAGTACTGCGTGAAGAAAATACGTCTACTTCTCTTCCTGTTGTGACTGTTGGCGATGCGAATCGGTTACTAACTGATTCTATCTATCGAGATTTATGTATAACTCGTCTTATTGAACTTACTCTTTACATCAATGATTATTTGGGAACAAGGCGCATCTTTATTCCGTAAGTACTGAGAAATGTTGCAAAGTTTATTTAGGGGCGATCGCCTTCTAAAACACATCAAATCATCTGAGAATATTTGTTGTGGGTGGAGTAGCGATCGCCTGTTACAAACTTGAGAAGATGATTATTGAGGCGATCGCAATCTAAACCGCATCACATCATTTGAGCATATTTGTTGTTGAGTGAGATTGAGATCGCCATAGCTTTAATTTTTGCGTTCCTCGATCAACTTTAGCGATCGCTAACTTAATATTGCCAACTTAGGTGATTTTTATAAATTAATTTACCTAAGTTATAATGGGGTGAAACCCTTGGTGGAGCCCAGTCCCACATCTCGTTACACTAAATCTCCTATGAGGGTATTCTAGGTTTGATTAGACAACTAGGTGGTTAAAGTAAGGAGTATTAAGGACATTTCTAAAGCGTAATTGCCTAACCCACAAAATCTAACAAAAAACAAGAATTTTATATTAAATTTGAATGGTTAACACAAGTTGTGAGGCTATATACGCAATGCTACAGGTTAATCGTTACATCTTAAGGCTTTTAGCGGCTGGGGTAATGTTTGGGGCTATATCCTCGTGTAAAAGTATCAATACTTCATCTGATGTGATTGCTTACTATGATCGCGGTAGTGCGAAGCGACAATCAGGCGATTATCAGGGAGCGATCGCCGACTACACCGAAGCTATCCGTATCAATCCTAACTATGCTGAGGCATACTACAATCGAGGTTTTGCGAAGTTTGACAATAAAGATTACCAAGGAGCGATCACCGACTATACCGAAGCCATTCGGATCAATCCTAACTATGCTTATGCATACTCCGCTCGAGGTAGGGCGAAGTCTAAGTTAAGAGATTACAAAGGTGCGATTGCCGACTACACCGAAATCATTCGGATCAATCCTGAAGATTATTATGCTGCATACTCCAGTCGAGGTAGGGCAAAGTCTAAATTAGGAGATAAATACGGTGCGATCTCCGACTATACCAAAATCATTCGCCTCAAGCCTAAAGATATTAGTGCATACTACTCACGAGGTGATGCGAAGTCTGAGTTGGGAGATAAATACGGTGCGATCTCCGACTACACCGAAATCATTCGGATCACGCCTAAAGATGCTTTCGCATACAAACTTCGAGGTGATGCGAAGTCTGAGTTAGGAGACAAACAGAGCGCTTTAACAGATTTTCGAGAAGCAGCAAGACTTTTTCAGCAACAAGGCAACGCATCACGATGGTATGAAGTCACCCAAGAGTTGATTAGAACCCTAGAAGGCGAAAGTTAGGAATATTAAGACCCATTGTTTACTGAGCAAGAAACCTTACCTTAACCAACAAAATGCCTTAACCATAAGACTTTAAGCCTAGAACTGAAATAGTTAGGCTGATTTTTTTGGGACTGCGATCGTATAGTCCTGTACCGCTTATCGGCTATAACCCAGTCATAGCAACATTTTTTGTTTTTAGTCATATTATAGCTTTACAAAATTTTACAGTTTTATATTCCTAGTGGTTTCGGTTAGTAGCTGTAGGCGATCGCTATTAAAAGTAACTTTTTCATGTAAAAAAAAGATTGGAGATAGATTCGCTCTCTCTCAGCTAAAGCATTTTTTGCGGTTAGAAGACGATTAACCCGCTAGCTTAAAACTTACCGAAAAACGAGCTAAAGCCACTGACTTTAGTTATGGGGATGTAGGATTTTAATCCTATTACAGTGACATATCTTTCCGTAGCAACTGGGCATAACGTCAATCCCGAATCAGTCCAAGCTCATATCGATATTCTTAAACAAGTTCCTAATAGCATAATTTTACATAAGGGATTTTGCAATGTAGATATAGTGCGATCGCTCAACTGGGGTGTAAAGTTAGGATTGGATGGGGATTCACGCGCTTAATTGCCACAAAAAATAAAGCAATCTAAACAGCCTGCAACTCTAGCTCCGATCTGGAATCCTCAAAAGTTTGCGATCGATGCCTATCCACTATTTCAAGGTTTGAGTTCAAAGTAGTAATTAGATATCTCTTTTACTAGGCTATTCTATTGCGCTGTAAATGTGAGCTTATTATCTTCCATCGCGATCGCAATCGTATTTCCCGAAACAAAAGCCCCTTCCAAAATCTTCGTGGCGATCGGATTTTCGATTTCCCTTTGAATCGCCCGTTTGAGCGGTCTGGCTCCATAGATAGGATCGTAACCTACGGCAGCAATATAGTCTCTAGCTTCGGGTGAAAGAATCAGACTGAGTTTTTGGTCGGCAAGACGCTGCTCGATTCGTTTAATTTGGAGGAGGGCGATCGCTTTAATTTCCGACTTACTAAGAGCTTGGAAAATTACGGTTTCATCAATCCGATTGAGAAACTCAGGGCGAAAACTATTTCTTAAGGCATCGGTTACGCGGCGGCGCACTTCTTCGTACTTAGAATCATTATCAGCGATATCCAAAATGTATTCGCTACCGATATTACTGGTCATAATGATCACGGTGTTTTTGCAATCAATTAAGCGACCTTGGCTGTCAGTAATCCGTCCATCATCTAGGACTTGCAAGAGGATATTAAAGACATCGGGATGAGCTTTCTCAATTTCATCAAACAAGATTACAGAATAGGGATGTCTTCGTACTGCTTCGGAAAGTTGTCCTCCTTCTTCATAGCCTACATAGCCCGGTGGTGCGCCTAATAAACGAGAAACCGAATGCTTTTCCATATATTCCGACATATCGATGCGAATCATGGCACTATCGGTATCAAACATAAATTGCGCTAAAGTCCGAGCAAGTTCGGTTTTGCCTACGCCCGTAGGACCTAAGAATAAAAAGGAACCGATGGGACGATTGGGGTCTTGCATTCCTGCTCTAGCACGGCGAATTGCTGAAGCAACCGAAGTTACAGCTTCTTCCTGTCCGACTACACGCTCATGGAGATGCGATTCGAGTTTGAGTAATTTTTGTCGTTCTGATTCTAACAAACTCTTGACTGGAATCCCCGTCCACCGTGCGACAATTTCCGCAATATCATCTTCTGTAACTTGTTCTCTAAATAAAGTAGATCCATCACTGCGAACTTTACCAATCTCTAGTTCGGCAGCATCTAGCTTTTTTTCCAACTCAGTTAGCTTTCCGTACTTCAGTTTGGCGGCATTATTCAGATTAAAATCGCGTTCCGCCTGCTCGATCTGTAATTTAGTTTGATCGATTTGCTCTTTAAGGATTTGTACCTGTTCGATCGTTTCTTTTTCTGATGTCCATTGTAGATTGAGAATAGATTGCTTCGCTTTAAGTTCGGTGAGTTCGTTATTAATACGCTCTAGACGTTCAGCTGCGGCTTGGGCACTTTTAGTTTTATAAAGGATTTTGCCATCTTGCTGTTCTACTCGCTCTACCGAAGTATACTGTCCTTCATTTTGGAGTGAAAGTCGTTCCATTTCTAACTGTAAAAGTCGGCGGTCGATCTCATCTAGTTCTACGGGTTTGGAAGTGATTTCCATTTTTAATTTGGCAGCAGCTTCATCTACTAGGTCGATCGCCTTATCGGGCAAAAAGCGGTCGCTGATATAACGATTGGATAAAACCGAAGCTGCAACGAGAGCCGAATCTGAAATCTTGACCCCATGATGAACCTCATAGCGTTCCTTTAATCCGCGCAGGATCGATATGGTATCTTCAACACTGGGCTGATCGACATAAACTTGCTGAAAACGGCGTTCTAAGGCAGCATCTTTTTCGATATATTTGCGATATTCATCTAAAGTTGTAGCACCGATACATCGCAATTCACCTCGCGCCAGCATTGGTTTGAGTAAATTACCTGCATCCATCGATCCTTGAGATGCTCCTGCGCCGACAACAGTATGTAATTCATCGATAAATAGAACTATATGCCCATCGGAGGTCATTACTTCTTTAAGTACAGCCTTGAGCCGATCTTCAAATTCGCCTCGATACTTCGCTCCTGCAATCAATGCTCCCATATCTAAACTGATTAGGGTTCTCCCTTTAAGAGATTCGGGCACATCGCCACGAATAATTCTCTGTGCCAGACCTTCAGCGATCGCCGTCTTTCCGACCCCTGGTTCGCCGATTAATACGGGATTATTTTTAGTTCGCCTTGAAAGAACCTGAATTACTCTTCTAATCTCATCATCTCTGCCAATTACGGGATCGAGTTTTCCTTCTTTCGCGCTTTCGGTGAGGTCGCGTCCGTATTTTTGCAAAGAGGCATATTTTGCTTCGGGGTTTTGATCGGATACGGTTTGATTGCCCCGTACTTTTTTAATTGCTGCCTCTAATTTTTTGCGATCGCATCCTAAGTTTCTAAATAATTTTTTACCAAGGCGATCGTCATCGACTAAACCGACTAATAAATGCTCGATCGAAATAAACTCATCCCCCATATTTTGCCGAGCATCATCAGCCCGATCTAGCCACGTTTCTAAGCTTCTACCTAAATATAATTGGTCGGGACTTTTAACTCTGGGCTGAATTGCTAAAAAGTCTTCGGTTTGTTTTTGGATCTTGGCGATCGCGATTTCGGCAGTATTGAGAATAGTCCCCGCCAAACCATTCTGCTCCAGCATCGTAGTCAGTAAATGCTCGACCTCTAATTGCTGATGTTGAGAACGCCGAGCGACTTCTTGGGACTTGACGATCGCTTCCCAAGCTTTTTCGGTAAATTTATTTGGATCGGTTGGCTGCATGAAAAATAAACTAAACTACTTATATTTAAGCATTGTTAAGCAAATTTAGGTTATGCGATCGCCGTCTTAGGTAAAACTGAAAATATAATGAAAATATTAGTAATACATGGTGCCAACTTGAATATGCTGGGGGCGCGGGAGCCAGAAATCTACGGACATTTAAGCTTAGAAGATATCAATCAGATTCTAATTCAAGATGCTCGGGTTTTAGGAGTGGATATTGAAATTTTCCAATCTAATCACGAAGGGGTTTTAATTGATGTCATCCATAAAGCTTGGCAGAGTAAAGATGGCATTGTGATTAATCCAGGGGCATTTACTCATACCAGTGTGGCATTAAGAGATGCGATCGCCGCCGTAAATATTCCTACAGTAGAAGTGCATTTGAGTAATGTGTATAAAAGAGAAGAGTTTCGTCATCACTCGATGATTGCGCCTGTGGCGATCGGTCAAATTAGTGGGTTTGGACTGGAAAGTTATCGTTTGGGGCTAAGAGCGATCGTTACATATCTAGAAAAATTTAAGTAAAAAATTTATATGACTACAAGAACTTTCTTGGTACCGTATTTAGCTATTATTCAAATGTTTGAATTTACTTCTATTATTCAAAAATGTCCCGATGCCTAAAATTTTAGTAATTTAGGATGTCTTAAGCTTCCGTGATGAAATTATTGAAGTTCTAACCTATCAAGGATTTAATACCTTAGCAGTAGAGAACGAAGGGGTAGAAATGGCTCGATCTCAATTACCAGACCTGATTATTTGTGATGTGCAAATGCTATTAATGGATGGTTATGCCTCTATAGAACCAATTCAAGCTCAACCACTAGCCTCTGAGAAGATTTCTTAATTAATATCCTTGCAAGATTTGAGTAGTAGATAAATTTAGGTTTGCAAACACCATCGAAGCGATAGAACTAGCCTCTGTATATACTTTTTCCTCATAAAATCCATCTATCCATGCCAAGATCGTCACTTTTTTTTGAATCGGATCGATAATCCAGTACTCGAAAATCCCCCGTGCCGCATATTCCGATCGCTTATAACGGTAATCTCGACTACCCTGATTTGGGCTGACAACTTCAACCACCAATAACGGCGGTGGCATATCTGGCATGATTGTAGATCGTTTAGCTCCTTTGATTACATTTGATAACTCCTCAGAAAGCACGACCAAATCTGGAACCCGCAGCCGCGAGCCTGTAGTCACAATTTCTGTTTTCATCGATAGCCGATCGGCTGGAATACCTTGCTGAGAAAAATAAATAAATAGGAAAGAGGCAATTCGGCGATTGATTTCACTTTCCGCAGTCATATCTATTAACATTCCATCTTCTAGTTCATACATAGCATCAGTACCATCGTCATAATTAAAAAACTCTTCCAGCGTCATAAGCTGAGATGTCGATTTAGCTAAGATGATTGTCATAATTTCTACAGACTCTATTAAAAATAGTTAAAGATAGTATTTATTTTTTGGATCGCCAGTTGCCAACTATTTAGATTGAGGTTCGTATAGATACTCAAAGGTATTACCATCCAGATCTTTACTATAAAAAGAAGCAGTACCGTCTCGATGATCGTGAATTTTACCTGCGGCAACTCCTAGTTTATCCAAATGTGCGTGATGCAAGTCTAATTCGGAGCGATCGCTAAATACGAACCCAAAGTGATTTGCCGCCTGTTTATATTCTGGACTCAGTAAAGCCAAACCATCTGCCCCCGCTTTAAGATAAGCCCAGTCGGTATCTTGCCATGCCAACTCCATACCCAAACTTTGATAAAACTCTACTGCCTTGGGGATATCTCGGACGCAAATAGCAATGTGACCTAATCGTTTTAGTTGCATAGAATCTTTATTTAATATTTTATTTGATGTTTTGGTTGATTAACTTATCTTTTCTATTTTATTGATTTTTCTCTAGATTCGGGCAAACTTAAGCTCTAATTAAACCGATCGATATTCTCTAGCCTTCCTTTCATCACAGTTACGGCATATCCTTTAATTTCAATCCGACTTTCAAGGCGATCGCCCGCCACATATTTTAGTGCCAATTCTCCCGTCCGTTTAGATAGCTGCTTTGCTTTTAGTTCGGTTTTTTGCAACTGCTTAGACCAATAAGGAGTAAGCGCGCAATGGGCAGAACCTGTAACGGGATCTTCATTTATGCCAACATTGGGAGCAAAAAACCGAGAGACAAAATCGTAGGGACTTTCGGGATTGGCGATCGCCGTAATGATTAATCTATTCTCTAACTCCCTAATTCGAGCAAAATCGGGTACAAATTCTAAAACTTTAGCTTCATTTTCCAGTAAGACGATAATGTTCTCCTCCGCAATTCCTAAAACTTGATAGTTAGCTTGAGGGGTAGTGTTGGCAAAAATTGATTTGAGAATGGTAAGCGATCGCTCCGAACAATCAATATAATAAGCAGCAGGAAAATCCATCACAATTAAATCTTCCGCAAACCTAATAGATAGATCGCCACTTCGAGTCTTAAATTTGAGAATAGAGCTAATATCCACGGCATTAATTACTTTGAGATAGTGAGCCATAGCTAGGGTAGCGTGACCGCAAAGATTTACCTCTTGAGTCGGCGTAAACCAACGGAGGTGATAATAATTGGGGCTAATTTTTTTAGCAAAGGCAGTTTCAGAAAGATTCATCTCTCCAGCGATTTTTTGCATCAGGCGATCGCTCTTGAATTCTTCTACTAAAACCGTAGCCGCAGGATTTCCTTGAAACGGATATTTCGTAAAAGCATCAATTATATAAATCTCCACTTACATAAATCTCCCCAGTAATTATTTGTTAGTTTATTCTTGAACAGTATTCGTCGGATAAATCGATTCAAATTCAAGTGTCTCATCTTCTGCTGCATCTATTGCAACGGTTGGTAAGGATGCACCTGTCAGCCCACGCTTAATTCGTTCTGGAGTATAACTGCAAGTTACAAATAAAGGATATAGATATTCACCTCTCTCATTCATAATTTGATGATGCTTCCAAGGTAATAGCCAACTATATTCATTACCTAGCATTACTTCTACTTGTCGCCAACGATTTAAAAGTGCTGAAAATTCTTCTTCGGGACGATGGATAAAAATAAAAATTTCTTTGCCAGTTTTAATTTTCCATTCAGGGTCGCACATTAGCAGAGCGACATCACACATTAACTGAAAGTTTCGATCGTTATCTTTTTGATTGGAGATTTTAACCACAGGCAATGGCATCGTGATTAAGCTATCCGTAGGACGGCGCAAGCTGGGAATTAATTCAAAATATGGTCGGTATTGTTTTAGTAAATTAATAGCTTCTAGCTGATTGCTATAGGCGCAAAGTAGAGTTTCGTAGAGGATTTGATTATTTGTCATTTCGATCTCTCATCACTTCGATATTTTTGGAGATAAACATAAGTTAAAAATTGAACTACTAATACAGAGTTTGAGGTAGATTTAACTAAATATTTGCATTAGATATTTGTTCGTACTTTAATTAATATAGCAAGTTCTGATTTTATGTATAGCTAAATAGTTTATTATGCTCTATCTTTTTCCGTCTCCCATTCCTCTGTGGTTGCAAATAGGAGCGATCGCTGGCTGGTTGGGCGGAGTTTTATTATTAGCGGAGATTTTACGGCGGTGGCGAGGGGAATCAGAATTAGTCCGTAAAGTCGTACATATTGGTACGGGAAATATTTTATTTTTAGCTTGGGGTTTGAGAATACCTCTGTGGGTGTGCCTAATTGCTTGTATTAGTTTTAGCATTATTGCTTATATATCTTACTATCAGCCGATTTTACCGATGCTTAATAGTGTAGGACGTAAGACTTTAGGAGTTTTTTATTATGCTGTAAGTATTACCTGCTTAGTTGCTTGGTTTTGGAGCATTAATCTACCCGAATATGCTGTGGTTGGCGTACTGGTGATGGCTTGGGGAGATGGTTTGGCAGCTTTAGTAGGGCAGCGTTGGGGAAAACATCGCTATGAGTTTATGAATAATAAGAAATCTTGGGAAGGATCTTTGGCTATGCTTATTATTGGTTATGTAGTGACTGCTTTTGTCTTGGCGATCGCTAATGGCATGTCTTTATCTACTTGGTTAATTCCTCTACCTGTCGCGATCGTGGCAACTACTCTCGAAGCAATCTCACCCGGAGGTACGGATAACTTGACTGTGCCCCTTGCAAGTGGATTTTTATGCTATGGATTGGTAGAAATAGTTGGTATGTTAGGGTCGTAAAAGTTTTAGGATTGGTATTGATGACCTTCTAAGTAATACATCTCTGCGATCGCACCTTACATATTTAACTTTCATATTTAAATTTACAGTTTATTTTTTACGGGGATGGCAGGATTTGAACCCACATAATCAATTCCATAATCAATTCCGAAAACTGAAGTCCTATCCATTGGACGACATCCCCCAAATAGTTTGAGAGTTGTACTGGATTTTAACCCACGACCTTCTGCTCCCAAAGCAGCCGCGCTCCCACTGCGACACACTCGGATAATACTCCTGATAAGAATCGTAGACGCAAAGCGGCTTCCCGAAGGGTACCTATAATATCTGGTCTCTAAGACCCTTGCCTCTACCGTTGGGCTACAGGAGCTAATACCCATACTTCTAGTGAGATTTGAACTCACAACTTCTGAATTTTAAGTTCCGAGCCTCTTCCAATTGGGCTATAGGAGCAAAATCGGAAGGAAGGAATCTAACCTCCAAACTTCGTATTCAAAGTGCGATCGCTTTGCCTATTTGCGTACTTCCGATCGAATGCCAAGGTAGGTCTCAAACCTACATACTTCACTTTCAGAGAGTGAGGACTTTACTAATTCGTCAACTCGGCAATGTAAAAAATGAAACTGCCTTAGTCGGGATTGAACCTACGACTTTTCGCTTAACAGGCGATCGCTACTATTACTGAGCTACAAGGCACCAAGCCTCCTGAGTTAGAATCGAACTAACGACCTCCTGCTCTTCAAACAGGCATTTTGATATATTTCTGTACCTCTCGCTTGGATAATGTGTGATGCGATCGAGCAATGTAGATAGTTTGGGTTGGAGTAACTCACTGGCATTTACAACTAAATTAATAATGAAAATTATATTTTCTGCAAATATGGCTGATAAGGATTTAGCCCCATTTCTATGGATATTGCCACTAAAATCACATTTAAAAACTCTAAAAATTCTAAAAATCCCATAAATGATGCCAGCCACAGACATCCAAATTTCCTGCAGGAAGGTTTGCGAATGAGAAGATTTTATCTGATGCCGATGTATGGAGAAATGCAAGTTCATGACTAAGTGTTGAATTTTTGGGTTATCTATAATATATTTGTAGTATGTGTATAGGAATCCAAGTTTGTAAATAGTAAAGTGAAAAGTTATATATTCACCATCCTAAAAGCTATCTTTTGCTAATGTAAAAACTACCAATACTGCTTTAGAGAAGGAATTAAAGTGGAATTAAATATTTAGATTAAACATTTATTTAGATGGGTAAAAATACTAACTATTAATCCAACGTGTAGTATAAAACTATATAAATAATCGTCAAACATCTAAAAATTAAGCGATCGCGGACTCATAATTAAGTAGAAGTATATTGTGAGATTAATTATTAAACCAAAATGTTGAGATTTTTACCGATGGCAGTAGGGATATTAGGAGGATTGGGATTGATGCTCAATCGGTTTTTGACTCCTAGTTTGACGGCTTCTCAATCTCGTTCTGATGCTTTGGCAGTAATTGAAAGTGCGATCTTAATTTTAGTAACTATCCTATGGCAAGAGGTGCAAGCTAAAATTCCCGAATCTGTGGTTTTAGATGGAGAAGAAGGATTTGAAATGGAGCCAGCTTTAGGTGAATTGCTTAAAACCGAACTAGCTTGGGCTTCGTATACACTTTTAACGAATAGTGCGACCAAAGTGATTGTAATTTGGTACGGGGGAAAGGTGCTTTTAAAGCGAGGTATCTATCCTAAAGAACGAGAAATCAAGTTAGGAGCGATCGCCCAAAGGGTTCTGAAAACCCAAAAGCCTGTTTATCTAGTCAAATTATCGCTTTATCCGGGTAAGATTGAGTTTGATTATCTGCCTGAAAATACCCAAGGCTTGATTATTCAACCGTTAGAAGATAAAGGTTTGATGATTTTAGGTGCAAATGCTCCGCGCAGTTATACAAAGCAAGATGAGAATTGGGTGGAAGCGATCGCTAATAAAATTCTCTTTACACTCTCAAAATCAGAAATGAATAACCCCGCTGCTTGCGGCGGGGTATCGAACTCAAAAGAGATTTAGTTGACTATTGGAATGTAATTCTAAATATTCTCTTCCTTGCGCCTCTACATATTTTTTCTATCTCTAAATAATTTGTTGATTAATGAGTAGCACTAGA
>Ga0163154_10004676_pt1 | contig 17819 bp, 17 predicted proteins | sample OliLakLV19MP9P1_FD_148649 | JGI IMG/M metagenome (GOLD analysis project Ga0163154, IMG submission 148649) | Freshwater microbial mat bacterial communities from Lake Vanda, McMurdo Dry Valleys, Antarctica - Oligotrophic Lake LV.19.MP9.P1 | ecosystem: Environmental > Aquatic > Freshwater > Lake >...
CTGACAGTCCTGACCTACAGGGCCTGACCAGAGTAGGTCACGCTCCGTCTCAGCGGCCCCGGATGGTCGCCCTCACGCTCTCCAGGATCTGGCCCGCCCTCACGAGCCCCAGATCCGCAATCGCGTTTCTCAACTGGGCCTCAGCGGGGGTCATGGTGGTCGACTGGACGGGCTGCCCGGATCCTGGTTTCGGTCCCGGCTTGCCCTTCTTACTTTTTGAGCTGCCTGATCGAACTGTGTAGACGTAACTGTCGGTCAGAATCATGCCCTTCACCTTTGCGGCTTCGACCACTTGTTTGGCAGACAGGGTTTTTGGTGCTGCACGGACGAACGCTGCTTTGGCACCGAATTCTGCGGGGGTTTTCTTTTTTGTCATAATTGGGGGTGTCGTTTCTCCCCGCCCTCGGGGTCGACATATCAGGGTTGTCGAATCGGGGGTAGTCCTCATGGGTGCGGGGCGATTGGCTAGCAAGAAGGCCACTGGGGGCAGAATAACGGTCGGCTCAGGCAATCAATTTGTTCAGCGTATCAAATAGCCTCTCGAACCGGTCCAGTGCTGCGTCGAGGTCCTCAAGATCTTCCACTTCGCCTTGCTCCAAGGTCAAGAGGTGCTCAACGGCCTTGTAGTGATGGAAGTTGGAGAACCCAGCAGGAAGCGTCCTGCAGTGATCTTCTATCTCCTTGACTACTCGCATCTGGTTTCCGGTGGAGGTTTCAGGAATCATGTGTTTGGGCCCGAGACCCATACAGGCATTGACGAGTTGTCTCATCATGGGTCGTCCGACCAAATCTTCGATGTCGGCGTCTGACTGGTCAACAAAGTTAGTGGTACGGAGCAAGCACCCGTCCGTGAGAAGGCCGGAAGCTTCCAACTGATCGACCATTCCTTTCTGTCCATCGTGGTAGTCAAGGAGTGCCGCGATGCGTAGCCCGCGCCCCGAAAAGAGTGTAACGAAGCTTCCGACCTTGTTTGCTCCTTCAGCGGGGCAGACGGCCCATCGCAGATCCAACCCGGGGCGGTTTTGGCGAGCCAATTGCCGATTGAACCAGCTGATGTAGCCTGCTTCTGAAGGGCCCTCTACCACGAGTACATTGGGACCCACAAACATGGTTTGGGCGATGTCAAACCCGGCGATTCCCTGCAACGGCAGCAATGTGTCGGCATCCCGGCTGAGAATCCTTTGGCCTACCTTTGTGCCTCGGATGAGTTCTCTGTTCTGAGCGTCTTTATCGACGATATCCTCAACGGTTCGAATCGAGAAAATATTTGCGCTGTCCAGTAGAAATGGTGAATGGGTGGAGTATAGGACCTGGTGAAGGGGACGAAGCTTTTCGTTCATGTACCTGAGCAGATCTCGTTGTGCGGTTCCGTGGAGAGAGAGACCGGGTTCATCAAGGAGTAGGATCAAATTATCGCCGTAGGTTCTCTGCATACGTGAGAACCAAACGAGGAAAGAAAAGAACCAAATGAAACCTGTGCTTCTTTCATCAAAGTTCACCGTGGCGCGATGCCGACGATTGTAAATGCGTGTGCTGAAGACATGGCCCTGATTGAACGGTGCCGGATCCTGCGGACGGGCCCCATCGAATCGGAACTGCACGTCAAGATGACGGTTCTGACTCCAAAACGCGAAGATCTCCTCCGTTAACCGATTCGATATCGCTTCAAGCTCCATAATGAGCAGCTCACTCTTACCAATGTTTTGGATTTCCACCGCTCCGCTGTTCGTCAGGTCCAGCAGCGCTTCGAAGATCCGCTCGCCAAAACTAAGTGTATTATTCTGTTTCTTCTGAAGGAAATCTGCGATCGAAATGCGACCCGGGAGCTTGTCGTACTCGGTGAAGTACAGGAACTTTGGGAGCATCTTGAGCAGAGCGGTGCAAATTGCTTCCCGTATCCCTGGTGGCACCATTGCGGAGAATTCCCATTCATGAGTGTTGGCGTAGCCCTTTCGCAGGACCACTTCCGGGGACTCAAGTGCGCCATCGGGGACCTCGCTCGATAGGGTCGCCATGTCCGTATCAGACAAACGCCAATGTGAGGTGACGACGTTAGCTGGAGTCTGATCAGCCCGTTCTCGGTACGTTGACACTGATCGCCGGGGATATTCGGTTTCCTCAAACCGAACCGCTGACGGGTCTACCGGATTAAGCTTGTGGAGCGCTTGAAGCACGGCTGACTTGCCAGCTTCGTTTTTTCCGACGAGGCAGGTGATTTCGTCGACCGTGAACTCCTCAGAATCTTCGATGCATTTGAACGCCTCGATCCGGACGGATTGTAACTGCATGGGTCCTCTTATCACACGTCAGGGCCCGGTGCTGCCACAGGAAGGTTCATACTTGCACGGTTTTTTGTGGAGTTTTCCCCCGCGCCCTGGTGTAGTTCGGTCTCCAGCCCGACACCTTGGACCAACTGCGTCTTAAACCACCAGGTGCGTCACGGTGCGGTCCGAGGGGCCTGATGTTCTATCCGCAAGTGCATCGCAGTTGACTTTGAGCTACGCAAAGTACCTGTGGTGCAACGCCTCACGGAAGGAATTGAACTCAGCTCTTAGCTCGGACGACCATACCAGCTGCGCGGCTTCGGCGATCTCGTCAAAACGCTCATCATGTGCCCTGCTGGTTACGGGCGGGAGTCCTGCATTTACTGGGAAAGCAAAGGCGAAGTGAGGGGGAGTTTGGCGTGATTTTGACAGCCGAGCCATCGCTTTGTCGGCTCCCTTTCCGAAGGTCAGAACAACCGAAGGCGAGAAGGCATCAAGTTCTTCCCAGAAGTGTGCCTCGCAGGCAGCAAGTGCGGCGGACGGGATTACGGGTGCGCTTTCCGCCCGTGTACTGCACTTGAACAAATCAGTGAACCAGCAATCGTCAATCCAAGTGGAGGACTGAATTGTGTCGCGTTTGCCAAATAGCCAAAGCGTAGTGCGAGCAAATGTCACAACTTTTCTATGGAATACGGTGTCTTGACCCTCACCCGGGTTGACGTACTGACTGGTGCAATGAGCGAGTAGGTTCTGAGCTTGAAGGGGCGTTACGTGGCCAGGCGAGGTAAGGCCCCATTCCCCATACAATGCCCGCTCGTCAGTCATTGGCGCACCCGGGTTCAAGGTGACTGCCATCAGTGTTCGCGACCCGACGCGTGTCGTTCCAGCCCATCCGCGGGGTGGACACCAAGGATTAAGGAGAGCCGTGGCCCCATCCTTTCGGAACGTGCGTGGATCTGTCAGACAAGTCGTACATCTTGCGAAACGGGCAGTTAGAGCGAGTGGCATACAGGGATCCGTGACTCCAAGGGTGACGTCCATTCACCCTACCGTGATCAACCCACGAGGGCCAGAGGGAGCCTGTAAAGGTGGTCGGCCGTGCTCTCGATTGCTAAAGCGCGTGAAAGCACTTGTTGGGCGGCGGAAGTCTGGAATCGGTCGTTCGTCTCTCAATGGGTCGTTTCGAGTCCGGTAGGGGAGCTAATCGTTAGAGCAACGGAAAGCCCCGTCTGGGGCAAGAGCACAATTGGGCAGCAACGAGTCAACCGCACTGCATGCGTCATGAGTTCCACATTTGCCTCCGGGAGGTTCCCTGGGCATACAGAACGCGGGCGATCCATCGTTCGAACTGCAATAGCCTCCGGACGTGCATTCTTCATCGATCCTGCACGGATCACCCATAGCCAGGGTGCCGAGGAAGGCTTGTCGACACCAGCCGGGTAGACGTGGGGAGAGTCCTCCCAGCAGGCCAGGTTCTGGGTGGCAACCATCGACCCGAACTTGGGTCAAGCATTTAGAAGCAGCACCGGGATCAAAGGTCGTTCGCTGACCAGCCAGAGCCTCAGCAAGCCAAGGGTCAAGTGGATCGCCGTTGGGGGTGAGGCCGCAACTTTGGGCGAGATTACGCTCGAACTGTCGAGGCTGATCGAGTGCGTCAGTGTTGCTCTGCTTACCGCCGCAGGACACCAATGCCCAGGACGCTGCCGCGAAGATGTGCGCCCTCATTTCGTCCAGTCAAACGTCATGCCGCTCAGCGGTGGAGCGAAGCGTCGTCCGCTGCAATGCCTTGTTGGGCAGCTGCCAAGAACTCAATCGTTTCCATACTCGTCCTCGAATTCCGGCTCGATGGTATCCGTGACGACGAACTCGGAGGGCAGATCAGTGACCTCCAGTTCTGGACCGCCGCTCAGCATCAGCCCGCACGCACCACACTTGAAATGGGTCGTGACATACACCCTGTCGACGAGTTGTGCCCAGGTGTCGCTTTCAGAGTCGTACTCTACCGGGCGCCGCTGGCGATCGAATTCGCTTCCGAATATCCATGCAGCAGAGTTACACGCCGGGCAAGGTTGACGTTCATGTCCGTCCGCAGATCTACGCAGTTCAATCTCCCCTATCGGAAAAAACACCTTGTCGAATGCCTCGATCCGCATTTGTCGGTCGAGCGACTCAGGCGGATACTTCTCGTCGAAGTCGCGCTTGCATCGGGTGATGCGGGTGCGAACCGCCTCCTGAAGCACCTTTGACGAGTCCTCAATCACAATCCTCGCGCTAGCGGCCTCTTCTTCGCCTACCCAGTCTGTCAGCGATTTTTCCGGGATTCCCAGAATGACATTGGCAGCACGCCAAAAATCGGAAACCCAGGCTCTCGGATCAAGATCGCTTGTCGGACTTGAGGCTGAATGGAGCTCTTCATTGCGGCGGCTAGCCATCAGGAGGCAGGTCTTTTTCATGCGTTGGTCGAAGCCCTTCGACAGACGAGGCAGGCGTTCGTAGATCGTCTTGGCGCCGATCGAATAGACCTTGTCTGAAGTTTGGCGGCCGCAGGCATAAAAGAGACTCTCGACGTTGTTCGGGTCAGCAACGAGCGCAGGGTGCACGGAGGCAAGAGCTGCTTTTCCAAGCAACTCTAGCGCGAGAGCAGCCCACATGTGGAAGACATCGAACTCGTCACTATCGCGAGCATGCAGGCCCCTCTGAACGAAGAGGCGGGACTTGGCAAACAATGCATCGGCATCAAAAGCATCCATGCGAGTTCTCCTTTACCAGCATCCGGCACAATCTCCGCGTCCCATCCCCTTTTGCACGTCGACGGGCATGGAGGGTCGTCCAGTTGTCGACCACAACGAGATCTCCCGGCTTCCAGAGGATCTCGGTACAAGCGGTGCCTGCTAGCTTGGCTACGATACCGGTACAAATGGTGGCTGAGGTATTCATTGGGACCATGCAACCGGGATCGGCGCGGAGAAACGATCGATTGCCAGGAAACGCATGAGCATAAAAGCTTCGTGAGCTGTCCCGAACTCGATAAAGCGCGTCTTCGAATAGCCGCAGGCCTGCTTCGGCTATTCCGGAGCGCCACTTCCAGAGCAGCGTGGAGCATGTCGGATCCGAGCTAGCAGCACACGTGAGCAATAGGTACCGCGGGGGAACACGCCAGTGTGCGCCGTCGATGTGAAACGGGAAATCGCCCAAACCATAGTTCGCACTCAGCGAGCGAGGCGCAGCGTTCGAGGGTGACCGAGGTTCAAGAACGTCGATGAGCGAACCGCCGAAACGCGAAGCAACGGGTACTCCCAGCGCAAATCCGACCGCCTCAAGCTGATCTGCACGACCCGGAAGCACCGCCCACCCGGTGCGGTCGAGTACGTCGGCCAACTCGGTGACGCTAAAGTTGGTGGTTCTCATGAACTGGTCAATCCAACCTACCGCCCTTCCCCCCGCGAGCACCAGAGGCAGCCCCTAAAGGCGACCGGCCGTGCTCGTTTGCTGCGAGCGCTTGAAAGCGCTTGTTGGAAGTCGCTTGTCAGGGTCCTGCTGGAGCAGAGAATCGACGATTTCGTCGAGGTACCCGTATTCCGGGGCAGTGTCGATGATCCGAGCATGGTTTTTCCCGTGCGCCAACTTGCCCGTGTCAGTGTGTGATGGAACACGCTGGACCGGAACGGATGGAGCCGATCTACTCCTTGATTCGCTGGGGATCGCCAGGATTGAAATTCCCGCTCTTTACAGAAACAAGCCCCCGCGCCAAGAAGAAGGCGTCGGATGAGTGACCGCCTTGACTCAAAACAAGTGCACACGATGGAGACCCTCGCGGACCTTTATCTGAAAGGGCGCAACACGTCGGTTTCTGGAATGGAATTCCGGCGCAAGTTGCCTGGCTCACGAGAAGAGAGGGGTAGCCTGGCGGAGTCGCTTGTTCCTCGGTGGGCATCCACCAATGGTGCCAGCCCCAATGATTATTTCACGCCGACGCTCCTGGGCTTAGTAGTAGGGGCGCCCTTCGCCGATAAGGTAATTACGAGCGTGCTTGCATTCCTTAGAACCAGGTATGAAGGCGAGCGCGATCTGCTGAGGTACTCGTGGGCAGACCTAGCAAAGTACCTAGCCGAACACCTAGGCGTCCCGGACGACGAACTGCACGAGCGAAAACGAAACACCTACGTTCAGGTCATCGCGATCGCCAACCTTGGGGAGGGCTACCACACTCACAGCTGGGCGTTCCCGGATGACATTGCTGACCTCGCCGAAATTCGCGAGGCATCTCAGTTGATCGAACTTCGCGAGATGCAAAAACAGCAACGATTGCGCGAAGCCGAGGAGCGGTTGCCCAGATTCGAGCCGGCATGCAGAGTCCTCCGGGTAATGCACGAGCTTCATGAGCGGCATCTGGGCACAGCGTGGTTTATTGGTGCCGGCGCTGACGAGTTTCACGAAACAGAACTAACGGTTGATGGCCAGCGAAAAGCGATCGCTCGGCTGGAGGAGAAAGACCTCGTGACTCGCAAAGGTACTACTGACTTCACGGTCTCAGCGCTGGGAGTTGAGATATGCGAGGATCCAGATCGGTTGGCTCATTTCTTGAGTACGGGCTCCACAGGAGGGCCACGAGGCAGTCAGAAGATAGAGCCCGTTCGCGGGACGCCTTCGGATACACGTCGATATCAAGTGTTCATCAGCTCGACATTCAAAGATCTCCATGAGCAACGACAGGCGCTCACGCTCGCTCTGCTCGACAGGTATATTCCCGCCGGGATGGAGCAGTTTCCCGCAACTAATGACAGGGGCTGGGAAATTATTCGGCAAACGATTGAGTTGTCTGACTACTACGTTGTCCTCGTGGCGGGCCGGTACGGAAGCGTAGATCCTGGCACCGGTTTTAGCTGGACCGAACGTGAGTACACGCATGCAGTGCAAGCAGGTCTGAGGCCAATCCCGTTTATCAGAGACAAGAGCACAATTACTCAAGACCAAATGGAGGACGAAGGGTCACTGCGAGAACGTCTTGAGCAGTTCAGGACCAAACTCCAGAACGAACACCATGTTAAGCCGTGGTTGCACGAGCAAGACTTGATAACCAAAGTTAAAGACGCGTTGGACCATCAGATTCGAGCCGACGAGAATTCCGGATCTCCCCGACCAGGGTGGTGTCGTGGCGCTTTCTCGAAAGAGGTTTCTTCCTTGGGCCAAATCACGGAAGAAGGAGCGTCGCACCCAGTTGGGCTTTCGGATGAGGCGAATAAGTATCTCACCGAACTCGCACGCCTCTATAAAGAGGCCAGCTATCCCAACCATCGGGTGTGGAGGTTCGCCGCCGGTCAACGCTTCCCCGAGCATGACGAGCTCATGAATGGCTTCCACTACATTAGGCGTCTTGGCGCAAGCGGCGCTCCCTACGTTTTAACCGACGGAGGACACGCAGCGGTCATGGCGATCATTGGCGGCAAGAAGGGTTGACAGACTCGCCACAGCGCATTCGGTAACTCGACCACAAGCCCGGGACAGTGCCTGGAACGGCGCGGAGCGACCCACTATCGACCACTCGGTACGGGTCGGTGGAAAATAGAGTGTCGGGGTCGAGAAGGGTTCACCAAAACCTTGGCCAAACCGTACCTGATCAATGACGCTCCGCCCAGCCATGCCACGCGGAACTTGGATCGTTACCCCCGACAAGTTCCTGACCTCCAGCCAGGTCGAGACCCTGCGTCGGTCCCTGCATGCCCAAACCAGCACTGGTAACCAGTACGCGATTCGCAATGCGGCCATGATCGAGCTCCTGCTCGGATCAGGACTACGAGTGTCGGAGCTTTGCTCACTCGTGGTGGGGGATCTCTTCCTCGATCCGGGCAGCTCGAATTTACTGGTTCGGCGTGGCAAAGGTGGAAAGACCCGGCTGGTAGCGATCAGCGAGGCGTTAGCCAGGTATCTGTCGCGATACCTGGCGTGGAAGGAGACGGCGGGGCAATCGATCGAACCCGCGAGTCCACTCTTTCTTTCGGAACGTGGCTGCGGCATGCATCGCAGCGCCGTGCATCGAGCATGGAAGCTGGTCTTGCAGGCGGCCGGTTTACCTACACGCCATGGCGTCCACGCGACTCGTCATTCTTATGCCGTTGAGGTTTATCGCCGGACCCGAGACTTACGGTTAACTCAGCGGCTGCTGGGCCACTCCAGCCCCAACACGACCCAGGTGTACGCGAGTTTGCTCGACGACGATGTGCGGAGGGGTGTTGAGGCGATCTGGGCTGCGTAGAATGTTTGCGCTATAATGCGGCGGCATGTCGACCACCAAGGAGCTTCTCGTCGCCGCCGAATCCCTCAAGAGCATGCTTGTAGCCCGAGCGACGGGCGACTCGACGGATCGAGACACTGATTACAAGCATCAGCGGAGTCTTCTGATGGCAAGCCCAAGTGCAAAGGCAAAGCTGCCACGGTTTGTGCTAAACTGCCGCACACTCCATGAGTTCTGGGGATTCGTAAAACCCAAGTTTGAGACCTACGAGAAACGTCGGAACTTTCTTCGCGAAGCGTTCCACGATTTGCTCACCAGGTTGGAGGCCGATGGGGCGTCTCCGGGAGATGAGCCTGACACAGAGCTGCTTGAGCGACTCGACTGGAACGAGGTGCAAGCAGCTTGGCGGAAGGCGCTGGACAGACGAAATAGCGATCCAGAAGGCGCCATTACGGCAGCTAGGACTCTCTTGGAAACCGTATGCAAGCATGTGCTGGACGACGCGGGCAGACCTTATGATCCGACAGCCAATCTCCCCAAGTTGTATGGGCTCACGGCCGAGACCTTGAACTTGTCACCAAGCAAACACACGGAGAAGGTGTTCAAACAGATACTGGGCGGGTGCCAGTCGGTTGTGGAAGGGCTCGGTGCGCTTCGTAGCCGAGTCGGTGATGCACATGGTCAAGGGCGTCGCCCCGTTAAGCCAGATCCGAGACACGCCGAGCTAGCGGTGAATCTTGCCGGTTCAGTTGCGACCTTCCTCGCCCAGACTTGGGAAAAGATGAAGGCTGAGAGCCAAACCGAGGGGACCACGTGATCAACGCTCCCGCAAGAAAGCATCACTACCTTCCATGCTTCTACTTAAAGCAATTCGCGGATAACTCGGGGCGAGTGCTACGGACGTTCCTTGACCCGAGGGGTCAGCTCCGGGAGGCAAGGTTTTCTCCTAGACAAACAGGTTTTGAAACCGATCTGTACTCGCTCGCGGCAGAATCCCCTCTTGTTTCTGCACCGAGGAGTGACGGGATTGAAACTGACGTGATGGGGCCAATCGACAACCAAGCCGCTCCAGCGATGAGAAAGTTGATCGCCGACCCGTTGGCCCTTTCGGACCAGGAGCGCACCGACTGGGCAGTTTTTACCAATTCGCTCCTGGAGCGACACCCAAGCCGGCTCTCCCACAGAGACCAGGTGATGGGGCAGCACGCGCTATCCAGAGCCAAGCAATTTATGGACGAGGGAGCGACGCTTGAGAGCAGGAACACGCGCGTCGAGGTAATGGGGTCGATGGACATTGACGTGATCGCAAGAAACCTGGTTCGCGGAGCCATGGTTAAGGAAATAACAAGGCCGGAGGTGATTGATTACTTTAAGGGTTTCAGCTGGTTCTCGATTCACCTGGATTCGACAACAGATTTCCAGCTTGCGACGAGTGACAATCCCGTCGTGGTAAACGCTGGAGAGCCCTGGCCGATCCAATTCCTAAGTGTTGCACTAGGTCCAGCCGACCTTTTTTTCATGCTTAGGTCCAAGGAGGTTCGGGATCCCGACCTGATCGAACAGGCGATTCTTGTCCACAACATCGCCTTGTTTGAGCAATCCGGGTACGTATTCTCACGCGACCCACTTGTTGACGGTTCGTCCATCCGGACTCGGAAGGCTGCTGAGACCTTGCTCAAAAGGAGCACGTGGAGGCGGTCAGGTGGCGGTTGATGGCGTTATCACACGGAGCAGACGCAACACTTCATACGAACTGTTGCCAGTTGGATAAATACAGCCATTTATGGAGTCCCCAACTGCTCCCCCAAAACCTGATCCAGACCCTGCTGGACCCTCAGCCGAAACCTGCCGATCATGGCCAGAGCCTGCTCGGCCGGCAGGACCTCCAGGGCGGCTGATTCGATATCGAGGCATAGTAGAGCCGTGATCCTGCGGATCACTTTTGGGGAGGGCAATCCCGCCTCCACTCGGTGGATCTGGATCGCCGTCCTGGCACATGCCCGGAGTGCTCGCACCCTACGAGTGATCAGCCTGGCTTGCTCCCGTGATCCAGGGGGGGCATTGATCCGCTCGAACTTTAGTGCCGCCGCTTCCTTCGCAAGCTCCACCAGATCAAGACGAAGCAACTCTGCGGTCGAGGCTCCTGATGCTGCCCGCACGATAGGATCCTGATCCGCATGCTCCTCCTCCGCCCTTTGAAATGCTAACCGGCGAGCTAGCGATCGAGCACAGGGTCGGGGCTTGACCTGACGATTATCCACATCGAGGTCGAGATTCAGAACGTTGTTTGTCTCCACATAGCAGGAGAGCTAACAGTAGATCCTGTACTTGTGACCCTCCCAGCGGCCCCCTAAAGGTTTCGTGCGTCGTTTTTAAACTAATGAGGTCCCGCAGCCCCTACGGGCCTGGGAAATCGGGAGGATCTGGTCCTGATCCGGCATACTGAGCCGCGAGACCCTAATCAGGTGCCGGTACATGATTGGCTTGGATATTGATCTCTGAGGACGGGCAAGTCTGGGAGGCATCTATTGCCAGCTCACCTCTCATGCCGTCTATATTTCATTTTACCCGAGAAAAGCGGGCGATCAGCACCAGGTACTTGATGCCAAGATTGTTTCGGTATCGGATGTCTCTGAGAGGAACCTGAAGTATAGATTGATGGTTTCAAAAGAAGCAGGGGTTGCCCTTCAATCGTTTATTCCGGGAAAATGCGTAACTCTTGCCAATCAAGACGGGGTGTAGGCTCGAATGGATTTAGATCATCCGTATATGTTTAGCCTTGATGTGAGACAAAGGATTCAAAATTCAGAAATGTGTGCTCGCATGGATCCAGGTTAAATATAGGCGTTTCGTCCACCAGGGGGCCATCCCTACCTGATAATCAGAGCTCAATACTTGGTAGTTCGGAGGGCTAGAATTAGTCAGGGAAAGTCCCGAAACCTGAATGTGGTCCGGTCACTATGGAGAACCTGTTTGCCTGTTTGTCTCATTTTGCCCAGGAAAATGAGGGGATCAGATCAAAGTTAGAGTCTCAGGTCTCAGGTCTCAGGTCTCAGGCAGGGGGCTAAAAGTATCGCGTGGATTGTGGTTCGAGAGGAGGGGATAGCGTCTCTTACGGGAAAAGGTGCAATGAATGAATGGGGGAGCCAATGTTTAAGGAACTCAGAAGCTACTAGAGCGTGTCAGAGCGGTGGACGCATCCGGTGGCGACCAAAAAACAACGATAAATCGAAAATTCCAATAATCCATTTGTGAACCGGCTCCTGGCGGAAGTCGCGGTTTTCGCGACTTCCGCACCTGGAGAACGTCATGAAATTAGCAATAGACCTAAACGATCACGATCTGGCCCTGCTCACCGAAGTCATGGAGCGAAATCCGCTGGCTCGGCGACACATGATCGCCAGAGCGGCGATCCGGGCCGGATTAAGCCAGTTCGCCCGCGATCAGCTTTTTGCGGTCGACTGCCTCACCCTCGAAGTTCGCCACTGCGGGGGGGCAAAATGAGCGTGCATAACAACAACGAGATCACGGCCGGCGTGTCGGACCCTAAGGACGCCCTCGCTGAAAGTCTGGGACGGTTTATCTCCTTCCTTGGGGTCGGAGAAAATGACTTTGTCGAGCTTACGGGTCTGTGTGGCAAGTCGGTCCATGTTGGGGGTGCGCGGGGGCCCAAGGCAATTATAGAGATGGCCTCTCGTGCAGAGCGAATCTTGGATCGGTCCGCGAAGCGTCTACTTGAAGGCATCTTTCTGGTGCCTAACCAGGCCGCCCCCGCGTTAGCCAGCCGGTATCAGGCTGGCGAGTGGCATGTCGGAATTGATCGCGTCAAAGACGCGGAAATCGAAAGGCGTCGAACTCTATATATCGATCTTGACCCAAAGCGAATTCACGGAACATCAAGCACAAGCGCCGAACAAAAAGGTGCCGCGCTAGCGGGTAGGGCAGTCGTCTCGACCCTGCGACGATATCTCGACGGGCGCGACCCAATCGGAATCGGATCGAGTGGCAATGGGGTCCAAATCTACGTCGCAATCAATACGCCCAATACGCCAGAGGTTGACCTTGCCGTTAAGCAATTACTCACCCTCATGTCGGTCCTGCACAGCGGTGACCACCAGTATGGTCATTGGGTCGATGTCGATATGAGCGTCGCTAACCCGGCACGCTTGGCTCCCGCGTTCGGGACCGTAAAACGAAAGGGGCATGATAATTCCAGCCCTGAGACGAAGCCGGAAGAGCGGAGGCCTCACCGCAGATCTACTTTTAAATACGCGGCCTATCCCGCGGCTCCAGAGCGTCTTACGGAGCATGATTTGAGCCAGTTGATTCGCGACATCACGCACGACTTAACGGACGAGCAAAGATCCCAGCTGGAGGGTCTGACAGTTAAGTCGGGGACCGCCGCACGCCCAACCAAACCGGGCCCAGAACGGGACCAAGACAGCGTGATCGCAGTTGCAAAACGTCACCCGTGCAGAGACGTGGCGGAATGGCTTGGCATCCTGGACCGTGACGGTACTGTGCAGTGCCCCGGCTGTGGTGAGACAAAAGGGGTTGCGATCTTGGAGGGGCCGAATCGTTTTAAATGCCTGCACAGTCGCTGTGCCTCGAAGGGAAGGCAAAACGGCTGCCGATCCAATATTGATCTGGTGATCGAGGTCCGGGGCTACCCTGGCACTCCTGAGAGCATCCCCAGAGCTGCTGAAGAGATCTGTCAGCATTTCGGGCTTGGGTATAAAGCAATTTCCAAAAGTCGTGGCAAGGCCCGGATTCCGAGTGACGCCCGGTTGGTCAGCATGTCGATTTTGGAGAGTTCCTGTCTGGTCGGGATCACGATCGATCAACACGAAACTGCCCAGAATCCCGCCGAAGGCACTGATGCAACTGACGGGTCACCCCCCGAATCGAAACAACGGAACCTGACAGATCTGGGAAATGCTGAACGTCTCCGAGATCGTTACGGTGAGAAAATCCGTTATGTCACGAGCTGGCAAAAGTGGATCGTGTGGGATGGTCAGCGATGGGTCGAGGATACGGGGTCACTCATGGTCGCAGCTCTCGCTAACCAGACAATCCGTAGCATATACCTGGAGGCCGGGCAGGAGCAGGACCCCGTGCTCAAGGCTCAGTTGTTCGCTTGGGCAACCAAGAGTGAGGCTGATCAGCGGCTCAGCGCAATGGTCAGGCGAGCCACGACACTGCCCTGTCTCCATATAGATCATAACCTGCTAGACGCGGATCCTTACCTGATAAATACGCCGACCGGGATCCTGAATCTTAAAACGGGCCAGGCTGGTCCACATGATCGGAGTCAATACTGCACCAAGCTGACTCGCGTGCCTTACGATCCGACTGCGGATCGCTCGATATTTGAACTCGCGTTTGCAAAATCACTCCCAGATCCGACCGTGCGAAACTACGTGTTGAAACTGCTTGGGAAAAGTCTCACGGCCAACACGGAGGACCATATACTGCCAATCCACTATAGCTCGCGAGGCAGGAACGGTAAGGACACATTCATGGGATCGTTGATGGTCCTGATGGGCGACTATGCGGACGAGGTACCGTTTGAGGTACTGGAGCAGACCCAAAACTCGGGTCACCCCACGGGTCTGAGCCTGCTCTACGGTAAGCGCTTTATACTTAGTTCCGAAACTGGAAAGGGTGATGCACTCAATGTTAAGTTGGCCAAGCGCCTGACAGGCGAAAACAAGATCCAGACGCGAAAGATGCAGCAGGATTTCTGGGGATTTTTGCCCAGTCACACACTGCATCTGGCGACAAACCATAAGATGCGAATACAGGCTGACCCGAAAGACCCCATTTGGGAGCGCGTGGCCCTGATCGAGTGGGCCCATATTCCACCGGCAGAGCGGGACCCCGCCCTGAAGGCCAAGTTGCGGGGAGTTGGAGCGCGGGGCTTTTTCGCCGCGATCGTCAATGCTTGCTTGGCGTGGCAGCGGGAGGGGCTTGACCAGCCCGAAAGTGTGAAGGTCGACACTACCTCTTATCGTGATGAGTCAGATCAGCTGGGGTCATTTATCGACGATCACTTGATTCATGAATCGGGCCAGGAGGTTACGCTCGAGCGCGTGCACGAAGCTTATCAGGAGTGGGTTGCAAACCAGGGGCTCAGGCACCCTTTGGCACGTAATGGCTTGGCTCGGGAGCTCAATGAGCGCGATATCGGGCAACCAGGGCGTGATAAGTCTAACCGGTCCATCCGTATCGGTATCAGGCTCCGCACTCGTCAGGACGACCCTGGCAGGCAAGATACGGCATCGCTTCTTGAATTCGAGGATCTCGATGATTTTTCCGGCCCGGAGTGGACGCGCGGGCACAAACCAGAGCCCGAGTTGACCCCGGCCGAGATGCTAGCATTGCTGGAAAATATGTAGGTGCCGCTCACGCGCTCACGGGAGATGCCGGAGATGCCCGGAGATGCCAGCCGGAGATCAATTTAGCGGAAAAGATGCCACTCCGGAGATGCCGGAGATGGTTTGGGGGTCTTCTATTATATGTAAGGGACGGATCACCCTTTCTTTCTTTTGTTCTTCATTTTTACACTATGTGAAAGAGGGACAAACCATCTCCGGCATCTCCGGACCAGCATCAAAAAGGCTCTGGAGATGGTTTTTAACCCATCTCCGAGTATCTCCGGCATCTCCGGAGGTGTAAGCCCGACGAGCTCAAGGCCTCACTTTGCTCCTACACGATATCTGCCCCACAGCAGCTTTCCCAGGCTAGCCGCTACTGGATCGCCCCACACCCTTCAATGTGGTTTCCGTGGATCGCTTGCGATCTAAAAAAGAGCCCGGCCGCCCACTATTCTACTTATTGCCCCGCTTTACCTGAAACCCCGTCCTGCGTGCCACCTCCGGTCCGCAGGTATCGGCGGGGTCAAGGAAAAGCCAAAATGGGAAAAGTTACACACATAAATCTGGATGATCACGATCGAAGGCTAGCCAAGATGCGAGCCGCTCAGCAGGGCCGGTCACTGACCAGTTACATCACGGGCCTTATCCGTCGGGATGCCGAGCAGGCGGGCCTTGTTGGGTACGTTCAGCTCAAGGAGGAGGCGTGCAATGACTGACCTTCTCAGTGGATTAACGCCCAAAAAAGTTGAGCTGATTAACAAATCGGGTGTCCTCGAAGACCCTGCCAAAGTCGCGGATCTGGAGCGCATACTCCCTGCAGATCGGCAGCGGGTCCTTCTTCAGTACGTTTCACTCGAGATGCCGTGGATCGAAGCAATCGCGGGGGCTACTGCCGTTTCAGATGCCTCCGATAACGATGAAGCGCATGAAACCACTGATCGGGCGCGGCTCATTCAACGCCGGAGGGTTGATTCGCTCATCCCGAACAAGCTGAATCAAAAGCTCTTCGGGAAATCCTTGGGCTCAGAACGCATTGAGGCCTTGGCGGTGAATATCAGAACGCATGGCCTGCGTACACCGATCGAGATCCTGGCAGACGGATGCATCCTCGACGGGCACTGCCGGTATCTGGCTGTGCAGCACCTGGGTTGGGAGATGACCGATATCGTGATCGTGGCCGACACGATGTCGGAGCAGCAGATGCTCCGGTACATCGTGGACGCCGTCACGTCCCAGCGGATCATGTCTGTCCGGGAGCAGGTCATGGTGTTCCAGGCCCAGCTTGAGCTGGCCAAGCTCGATCCTCAGAATGAGGATCCGGAGGACTCGTCAGACTCCGATCCTCATTTTGAGGATCGGCCGGACGCCAAACACATTCGAGATGCAGCAGCCAGGAGGGCTGGGTTTCGATCTTATGAGACGGCCCGGCGGGCTCGACTCGTCTTCGAGGATGGTGATGAGGAAACGCAGCAAATGCTCGACAATAACGAGCTGAGCGTAAATGCGGCTCACAATCGCGTGAAGCCAAAACGGTCAAAATCTACGGACTCGGATCAGTGTGAACCCAAGGGATCAGAGACAGGAGGCGAGAATGCTCAACACGATGAAGGTTCTGAGGAAGCGAACAAATCAGAAGAAGAACCCTGCGATGTGGAAGACGCGGTGCCAGACGCCGACACGGAGCATGAGCTCACCCGTGACGAGAGCGAACACGCCGAGGAGGCTGCTCTAAGCGCCCGAGACGCGGTCTACTCCCTCGCAGAGGATCTGGCGGTGGCATTCCAGCAGCTTGCGGCTGAGGATCCGGGCACCGTTTACGAAGATCTCAAGGCGGTCATGACGCGGATCCACAAAGCCGTGAAGGCTGGGAAGGCTACGTAACGACTGTTTGGGGCTCCCCTCGATAGGATCAGGGGGGGAGCCCGCTTTGTCATTGAGCGGGCGGGCAGACGACCTTCGAAGAAAACCTCTAGTTGAGTGAGGACGCGATACCAAGTCTTGTCGGCCTTCCATTTGAGCTTGGCGTTGCGGATGGCGAGAAAGAAGAGCCTGGAGACGGCCTCTTTGTTGGGGAAGGGGGATCGCCCCACGGCATTCAATGTGGGCTTCGTGCATTGTTTACTATAGACTAGGCGTGGCCTGTCGCGTCATGCTACCCGTGTCCGCAACTCCGCTCAGTCAACTACCTGTCGGGCGCCGCGGGTAATATTTAGTCAAAGGGAGATTGGGAATTTACTGTGAAGTTTGCATTCAATCGATTTGAAATCGATCACCACATTTTAAAGCTCACAGTCGGATTGATAGCAATCACGCTTGCTAACCTGACGTCATTCTTTTCCACGTCCAATATTGATTCGATAAGTGCCTCCTACCACCAGGGAGGGATGGCTCGTGACATTTTTGTTGGATTCCTCTTTGCTATAAGTGCCTTTCTTTTTGCGTATAATGGGTACAGTCCATTTGAGATGCTCCTTGCAAAATTGGCTGCAGTCAGCGCCATAGGAGTTGCAATTTTTCCTTGTAGCTGTGGAGCATATGAGGTGAGTCTCCCCTATGTACATAATGCTTCAGCTGCAGTCATGTTTCTCGTTCTCACATTCTACTGCCTGATATTCTATAGACGAGCGCGAGGTAAAGGTCACCGAAAAGCAGACATGAGAGCTGTTATCTATGCAATATGCGGATTCACAATCCTATTTTCGCTAGCAATTTTAGTTCTCGACTTTTTAATTGGCGGTTCATTCAGCTCAAAGGTGCCAAGACTTACGTTTTACGGCGAGCGCTCTGGACTAATCGCATTTGGTATCTCCTGGTTAGTTGCAAGTAGGACACTTCCGTTTGTCACCGCATCACAGGAACGCGTGTCGGTCATCCCATTTACCAAAACTTGACCATTGCAACAGAACACCCTCCGATTAACGGATTAAGTGCAAGCAGCTCTCACTG
>Ga0163154_10004677_pt1 | contig 17817 bp, 16 predicted proteins | sample OliLakLV19MP9P1_FD_148649 | JGI IMG/M metagenome (GOLD analysis project Ga0163154, IMG submission 148649) | Freshwater microbial mat bacterial communities from Lake Vanda, McMurdo Dry Valleys, Antarctica - Oligotrophic Lake LV.19.MP9.P1 | ecosystem: Environmental > Aquatic > Freshwater > Lake >...
GCGTTGAGGAAGGCGGGCTTACCTCGCCGGGGGTCGTCGTCTGCGACGAGGCGGATTCGGCCGACATCGCCAAGAACCCCAGCGCGGCAAGGAACACGATTCGCCGGAAACTGGACATGGAAAACTCCTTCGGAAATGCGTGGCTGGTTCGTCCTCTTGGAAGCGGAAAAACCTCGCCCCGTGCTCTCTATGATTGTCTGGACACCCGCGACAGTCGAGAATTCCCCCGCCGCGCGTGAAAGATCGCGATGACAGGGCGGAAACGCCGTCGATTTCAGAACGTGGGCCGCTCTGCGGGAGGGGGCGTGGCCTCGGGCGCGGTGGCCGGAGTCTGGTCCGGTACCGTCGTCGGAACGTCCGCCTGCGGCACGCGATCACGCAAACGCCGGGCACGCTCCAACAGCGCAGCCGGATCATCATCGCGTGGCTGCATCTCGTAATGCCAGGTGAAATTGCTCTGCCGCTCGCCGGGCACGACCTCGGCCACAAAATCAAAGGGCACGGTGTCCCACAACGGGGCCTTGGCCTCGCCTTTGGTCAACAGCGGTTCAAAACCGTCTTTCTTCAGCACCACGTCGTAATCGCCGTAGTAAAGGAAATCGACCGACAACGGCGTGCGGCCGATTTCGCGGCCGTTGAGCCAGCACAACGCGCCGGCCGGTTCGCTGCTGATGGAAATGGTGCGGCGGACGCAGCCGCCCAGAAGCGGCAGGGCGAGCGCGGCCGAGGCAAGCGTCAGCAGGCGGACGGAACGCAAATGGATGAACAGGCTCGACACAGGCGCAGTGTACCGCGAGCGCGGAAGTCGGCCCGATGGGGCGAAGTATGATGACGCGGTGAAGACACGCCGACCCATCCGTAAGGGTGCTTCCCTGCTGCTGCTGGCGGCATGGGGGGCGGCTGGCGCGGCGGTCAACGTCGCCGTGGCGTGGGGGTGCTGCGCACGCTTCGATGCGTATCCGGGGAACATTGATCCGATGGCTCAAGCGGATATCGATGCATTGCGCGGTCGTTACATGCCATCGCAGACTTCGCGCACGATTGAAATTGCCGTGGAAGTGAAATTGTCGGCTTGACGCATCAGGAAATGGGAGGCGATTCCTTCCATGTCTATTCTCATGAAGGGGGTTTCCCGATGCGTTCGCTACGCGGTGCGTCGACTACGGTGGACGCAGCGGTCATTTGGTTCGGAATGTTTCAGGTCACCTGGCCGTTCACGTTTCTTGATCGCTGTTCCACTCGTGAGTTTGTTTATGCACCAATCCTGCCGGGCTTCGCGGTCAACACGCTGTTCTACGCGGGAGTGCTGTGGCTGCTGTTCGCCGGGCCGTTCGCGCTGCGGCGGACCCTTCGCAAACGACGCGGCCATTGCGCCGCCTGCGCCTATCCCAACGGCACGAACGAACGCTGCACCGAGTGCGGGGCTGCCGTCATACCCGCGCAGGCGGGTATCCAGTGATCGCGCGGCCACCGTAATCATCACACCAACCGTGTGGCCGCTGGATTCCCGCCTGCGCGGGAAAGACGGAGCCGCCGGATTCCCGCCTTGAAGCCGCCGGAAAGACGGGCCGTAGGCTCACCCGAACTCATCGCCGCGGAACGTGCTCGCCAGGTACGCCTCGCGGACCATCGGATCGTTGATGATCTCGCGGGGCGGGCCTTCGCGCAGGTTCTTGCCCTCGTGGATGATGTACGCGCGGTCGCAGATGCGCAGCGTCTGCTGCACGTTGTGATCCGTCACCAGCATCGCGATGCCGTCGGCCGCGAGCTTGCGCACCTCCGTCTGAAGCTCCTCCACGGTGTGCGGGTCGACGGCGGCAAAGGGCTCATCAAGCAGCATGAGCTTGGGGCGGGTGATGAGGGCGCGGGCGATCTCGAGACGGCGGCGCTCGCCGCCGGAACAGGTTCGGGCATGGTCCCGGGCCTTGTGCTGGAGGCCGAACTGGGTCATGAGTTCCTTGGCGCGGCTGTGGCGGGCGACGCGGCTCAAGCGCTGTGTTTCCAGGATCGCCAGCAGGTTCTGCTCGACCGTCAATCGCTGGAAGACGCTGGGTTCCTGGCTGAGGTAGCCCATGCCCGCGAGCGCGTGCTTGTACATGGGCAGCACGGTGACGTCGTGGTTGTTGAACAGCACCTGCCCGGCTTCGGGGGTGATCATGCCGATGGTCATGCGGAAACTGGTGGTCTTGCCCGCGCCGTTGCGACCGAGCAGGCCGACGATCTCGCCGGCGTTGACCTCGAAGCTCACGCGGTCCACCACGGTGCGGCCGTTGTATTTCTTCACCAGTTGATTCGCGACCAGCAGTGCCATGGGGCGACAGTCTAAGGGGAAAGGTGTCGGGCGACAGGCAAAGTTGTTGTGAGTCAAGTGTCAGGTATCAGGTGTCAGAGCAATCGTGCGATGGCGCAAGCGAGGTGCTGGACCGCATCGTGCGCGAAACATGCTTGCGCCATCGCCTTCCCTGACACCTGAAACCTGACACCTGCCTCATCCTCACGTCAGGAACCGCATCACCATGGGGTAGCGGAAATATTCGCCGCGGCTGGCGGCCAGGGCGGCGCGGATTTGGCTGATGACGATCACGATGTACCAGATCACGACTGCGGGAACGGTGATGATGAGGGTGACGATGGGCAGCGAGAAAACCGCCGCCGCCACCGTAATGATGACGCTGTTGATGAGCACGTTGCTCATCTCGCGGCCGTGATCATCGACGAAACGCGATCGATCCTTGCGCATCAGCCACAACACCACGGGAGCCAGGAAAAGCACCGGCAGCAACATGCCCGCAAACGGCGAGAGGTGGATTGCCAGGGCAAAGCTGCGGTCAGTTTCGGCGAGACCTTTCTCGTGGAGTTTGCCGCCGGCAGCTACCGAAGCCGCTTTAAGTCGGGAAACAGCCGGGGTGGAAATCGAGGATGCGGCCGAATTCGCCCCCGCAGGGATAACGGGCGCCTCACGAGTCGCAAACGGCGTTCTGGGCTCAACAACGGGCATGGCAACGCTCATGGGCAACCTCGCAATTCCGGACGATCCTTTCCATTCGGAAAAGCTCGGCGATTCTTTCAGCCCTCGCGGCTGCCCACCGGCTCTTCCGGGGTCGATTCCATCATCTCCTCGACCTCGTCATCGATGGGTTTCACCGGTTTGGCTTCGGGATCCCACTGTTCCGGGTGCAGGCGGTTGGCGATGAGGCCGATGATCTTGTCCAGGTTCTTGTGCAGGTACGCGTCGAGCTTGACCCTCGTGCCGTCGATATGGACGACATGCGCGATCGACTTCCGCATCCACAGGGTCATGTCGATGTCCGCGATTTCATCCCGCTTCCAGGTTCCGCTGCCCAGTCGGTCGTCATTGACGAAGCCCAGGTGGCACTCGTCATCAAGCGAATACATTTGACGGCGGGCGCGGCGAACGAGCAGGAAAAAATAAGGGGCCGAGGGAATGCACAAAATGTATACCCATTGCGTGGCCTTATTGAACTTGCTGGGGGGCACGGGCGGCGCGCCGTTCGGCATGAGGGCCGCCATCTGCGTCTTCGCTTGGTCGAGGTTCACGAGTTCCTCGCGGGAGAGGTCGCGGCCGACTCTGCGGGCGGCGGTCTGTTTCTCCTCCAGTTGCTTGATCTCGGCGGCACGAAGCTCGTACCGCGCGAAGGTCTCTTCCTGCCGGGGTATTTTGACCCACAGGTCGTACGCGCCCCACAGCCCGAACACCAGGCAGAACACGCCGATGAAGATCATTCTCCAGGCGTACGACCGCGCGACGTGGGTGGTGATGGGCATGGGGAGGGCAAAGCTGAAAGCTGAAAACTGAAAGCTGAAAATTGACAACTGACGACTGACGACTGCGAACTCACAACCGTTTACCCACAATCCCAGAAGTGTCTGGCAAAATCAACGATCTTCCTGTTCCAACGTGCGATCCCACCACCGCTCGGCCCGATAACGTCCGCCCGGCGTGTTCACGAGGCCAGCAAATCCGCCTTCGCTGACTTTCCGGGTGGGAATGCGTGGCGGGCGGCGGTTGCCCGCCAACGCATCGGACAGCCACGCACTGTGTTCGCCGATCATGCGTTGGGCGGTGTTAAGTCCCAGCAGCCGGCGGAAGGGTCGAAATCCGGGGATTCGCATGGACGGAAGGACAAAAAAAGCAGGGAATAACGGATGAACCGAGGGTGTCGCTATCGTAGGCCGGGAGACCGCAGTCTGGTGGATCAGAGGTTGCTTTTTGAACTTCTGCCGTCGATATCGATCGATCGTTCATGGAGCCATGTCATGTCACTAACCACCCATCGACTGAAATTGACCTCCGCCAGCGTCTTGGCCGTCTGCGTTGTGCTGCTTTCGGGTTGTCAGAATGACGCCCAGAACGGCGCGTTGTTCGGCAGCATGTTGGGCGCGGGGTTGGGCGCGGTGGTCGGCCACCAGTCGGGCGAAGCCGGCGCGGGTGCGGCCATCGGCGCGGGGGCCGGCGCGGTCACGGGGTATATCATCGGCAACGAGTCCGACAAAGGCCGTGCCCATCGGCATGATCCCAACTATTCGTATTGATGAGGTGATTGGTCATTTCGGGTTGGAACGGTTTGGGCTGAGTTGGTTCGCCGATCCATCCCAGATACCCACTTTGGTTCGCCGCGCGGCGGTCTCGACCTGGGCGTAGCGCATGAGGAGCGTATGCGGCCAGCGATCGTCGGCCGTCGCCAAACCTTGCCGCAGCAACTCTTCATTCAACCGTCGGCGATCGCGGAGTTCGACGTGCGCGAGCACGCGGCCGAAGATGTCGCGCGGCTGCGAAGCCTCCATCCACAACGTCACCTCGGCGTTCTCGCACAGCGATCGCGTGAGGGCCGTCGCCACGTCCGCCCGCAGCTCGGCGGCGTTGCCGGCATGGGCGGCCTCGGGGCAATCCACGCCGATCAGCCGCACGCGGGTGAAGGCGCGTTCGCGCAAGGCATCGGGCAGGTCGACATCGATGGTGTCGCCATCGATCACCTGCGTCACGCGAATCTTGCGGCCGTGATAAATACGAAGGTCATCATTTTGACGCACCAGCAGCCCGCCCCGCTGATCGGCGAACACGAGCGCCGCCAAGGCCACGATGAACGCAAGGCGCGGCCACCAACGGCGAAATCGACGCGCAGCAGTGGTGGCAGGCATGGAAAAACTCGTGAAAACGCGTGCGGAACTTAGGGACCCTGAAGGCGGAAGGTTGGTCTATTTTGTTTCTGGAGTGACATCGAGCACGACGCGGAAGCCGGAATAGGCGTTGGAGGCCGGGGAGAACTGGCCGGGTTTCGCCGCAAGGTCTGGCTGGTCCGCGCTGCGCCCGATGAGCACGCCGTCGCCCTGGGCATTGCGGGCCCACTCCGCGGCGTTGCCGTTGAGATCAAACACGGTCTGCTCGCCATCGCGGGTGCCGGCCAAACTTCCCACTGTCAGCAGAAGCGCGGTCGGCCCCAGGGTTGCCGCGACGGTTTGCCGCACGCGGTCGGCTTCATCGGGTTTGGGAAAGCGGCCCAGCCAATGATTCAAGGTGTTGCCGCCGGGTTTGGCGAGCTTGCTGAATTGAAAGGCTTCTTCGTCGCTGGGCAGGCGATACGCGCGGCCGGTGCGGGCGGCCAGCCAAAGCACATATTTGTACGCCTTCACATACCCCATGCCGGTGGCGGGCAAATTCTCCTCGCCCGGCTTGAGCTTGAAGCCGGAGTCGAACTCCGCATATTGAGCGCGCGTGATCTCGAATCGGCCCACGCGAAGAGTCGCGAACGCCACGGTCTCGGGGATCAACACGGCGTCAAGGCGCTCGCCGAAGAGGTGCCCATCGCGCAACGCCTCGGCGCGGCTGCGGAGCACGGCCAGAGGGGCGTCATCCTTCAAGCCGGCATAGTCGCGACCTGAATCCTGCGCCGTGCGGGCCGCGGCCATGATGAAGAACGCAACCGCGAAAAGAAGGAAAAGTCGCCGCCAAGATGAGGTGATCATGCGGGAATGATAAGGTGCCCCGCGGCTCGGCGAGTCATCAATCCCGCGTTTCGCCCTGCACCATGGCGTTCGCGGTGGCGTTCGGCGTTTTCGGGTCAGTGCCGGGAAGCGGATGGCGACCCTCGGCCCGCACCATCATGGCGTAACTTCCGAAAATCGTCTGGCCCAAGGAGTCGCCCGCGCCCAGGAAGTAAGTGCCCGGCCGCGCGGACCGGGGGCGGATAACAGGTCCAAGGGTGGTCAACCCGACCGTCTCCGCGTCCGTCAGACGCTGCGGCACGGCTTCGATGTCGCAACCATTCCGCAGCGCGATGCCGTCCTGGCTGAGGGGAAACCCGTGATGGCAAAACTCCGATCCGCGATAAGGGCCATCATCGAGTTCCGCCTCGGTGCCGACATCGGGCGGCGTCTGCACATAAATGTGCGTGAGGGGGGAGGCGCATCCGCCGGTGTGAATCAGCGTGGCCAGCATCAGGCAAACTGCGAGTCGTCGGATCATGGGCCTTTGGTCTCCTGAAATCCACGTCTTCGGAGTAATCGACCGGGACCGGCCTGCGATGAAGCGCAACCGGCCAAACCGAATCAATTGTTCACGGACCCCCCCTTGGATGCGTTGATAACACCAGCCCCGCGATCACTTCCGGTGGTGCAACGGCCGCCCGTTGCCGTCATAATCATGACCATGGCGAAGTCACGACGCATGAAGGCCGGAGGCGGGTGGCCGGCGATCTGGTACACGCTGCGCAAGGCGCGCGGCATCGGCTGGGGCCGCATGTGGAAGTCGCTGCGCTCGCGCAACGCCTGCAAGACGTGCGCGCTGGGCATGGGCGGCCAATTGGGCGGCATGACCAACGAGCGTGGCCGTTTTCCCGAGGTGTGCAAAAAGTCGGTGCAGGCGATGGCGGCCGACCTGCAGGGCGCGATCCACGGGAATTTCTTCCGCGATTTCAGCTTGGAACAGTTGCAGGCATTCAGCTCGCGTGAGTTGGAGGCATCCGGCCGGATCACCCAGCCGCTGTTCGCCGGGCCGCTGGACTCGCATTACCGCGCGATCTCGTGGGAGGAAGCGATCGAGCGCATCGCCAAGAAGCTCAGGAAAACCGATCCCCACGAGGCGTTCTTCTATTTCAGCGGACGATCATCGAACGAAGCCGCGTTCCTGCTGCAGCTCATGGCCCGGCTGTGGGGCACCAACCACATCAACAACTGTTCGTATTACTGTCATCAGGCCTCGGGCGTGGGGTTGGCAAGTGTGACCGGCTCCGGCACCGCCACGATTGAATTGGAGGACTTGGAACACGCCGATCTGCTCTTCGTCATCGGCGCGAACCCCGCTTCGAACCATCCCCGCCTGATGCGCACCATCATCGATCTCAAGCGGCGCGGCGGCAAGGTCATCGTCATCAATCCGCTCAAGGAACTCGGATTGGTGCGCTTCCGCGTACCGTCGGATGTGCGGAGCATGTTGTTTGGTTCGGACATTGCCGATGAATATCTTCAACCGCACATCGGGGGCGACATCGCGCTCTTATCCGGTCTCGCCAAGGCGGTGCTGGAGGCGGGCACGGCCGATGAGCAGTACCTCGCCAACTGCACTGATGGATGGAGCGTGTTTCGCGTCCATCTTCAATCGCTCGATTGGGCGACGATCGTCCATCGCAGCGGCGTGGAGCGAGCGGCCATCGAGCGCATTGCCCGCCTTTATGCCGCTTCGAAGAATTCGATCTTTGCGTGGGCGATGGGGTTGACGCATCACGAGCATGGCGTGGCCAACATCCAAGCGGTGGCGAACCTGGCGCTGCTGCGGGGCATGGTGGGCGGGCGCGGGCGCGGCCTGCTTCCGCTGCGCGGCCACAGCAACGTGCAGGGCATCGGTTCGATGGGCGTGACGCCGACGTTGCGCGATGCCGTGTTCCGGAAATTACAGGACGAGTTCAAGATCACGCTGCCCCTGTGGCCGGGCATGGACACCCTGGCGTGCATGCACGCGGCCCACGAAGGGAAGGTTCGGTTCGCCATGTGCCTGGGCGGCAACCTGTTCGGATCCAATCCCGACGCCAAATTCGCAGCGGAGGCGATGAGCCGCATCGATCAAGTGGTATATCTGAGCACGACCCTGAACACCGGCCACGCCTGGGGACGCGGCCGCGAGACGATCATCCTGCCCGTCAAGCCGCGCGATGAGGAATCGCAGGCGACCACGCAGGAGTCGATGTTCAATTTCGTGCGCCTGAGCGATGGCGGCCCGGCCCGTCACGAAGGCCCGCGCAGCGAGGTGGAGACGATCGCCGCTGTCGGCCACGCGCTGCTGGGCGATCGGCCCGACCTGCCGATGAAATGGAGTGACCTCGCCAGCCACGAGCACATCCGCCAACTTATTGCCCGCATCATCCCCGGCTATGAAAAGCTGGGCGACATCGATCGCACGAAGAGGGAATTCACCATCGCCGGCCGCGTGCTGCACCAGCCAAAGTTCGCCACCGACACCGGCCGCGCGAAGCTGCATGTGATTGCGTTGCCGGAGTTACTGGGGGACGCGGAAGCGAAGGGGGCAGGTGCCAGGTGTCAGATGTCGGACGGACGCACTCGGAACTCGGAACTCGGAACTCGGAACTTCCTGCGCCTGATGACGCTGCGCAGCGAAGGCCAGTTCAACACCGTGGTATACGAGGAGCAGGATATTTACCGCGGCCAGGAGCGACGCGACGTGATCCTGATGAACGCCGCCGACATCCGCCGCCTGCGGCTTCGCGAGGATCAGCCCGTCACCGTGCGCAACGAAGTCGGTTCGATGCCGAACATCCTGGTGCGCGAGTTCGACCTTCCGCCGGGCAACGCTGCGATGTATTACCCGGAGGCGAACGTGCTGGTGCCCCGCGAGGCGGATGCGCTTTCAAGGACGCCGCGCTTCAAGAGCGTGCTGGTGGAGATCGAGGGGTGAGGGCTGAGTTCCGGGTGCTGAATGCTGATTCTTTTGCCTGACACCTGACACCTGTCACCTGTCACCTTCCCCCAATTCTCAATTCGCCTAAATCCTCGGGTTTATTGATGTTCATCAATTGATCAGACCAATCGCTGGAAATGGGAATTTCCATTGCATGGAGTTCGCGCATGAGTTGCCACACCGCGCGATGGCCTCCATCGAGCAGTCGGGTCACGATCGGCAACGCGGCCATGCTTAATCGTGCGGGCAAGGGCTCGGTGTGGTCACGGCCAGTAACCCGAGGAACAACGGCGATTGCTCCAGCCGGAGCATCGACCAAGGAGCGCAGCAGCTCCGCGCCGATCCGAGGCACGTCGCAGGCGCAAACCAAGTACTGCGAATCCACTCCGCTCGCCAGCAGGGCTTCGATGCCGCCCAGCGGCCCGGCGTGCGGGCGCAGATCTTGAATGACACGATCGCCGGTTGAACCAGGCAGCATTCCGCGCGAGCCGATCACGACAACTTTAGTGCAGACACCCGTCAACGCATCAATCACGGCGCGTATCATCGTGCGTCCATCGGGAAGCATGAGGTCGTGCTTCGGCTGCCCCATTCGGGAACTCAACCCTCCCGCCAGAACCGCGCCGGTGTGCGGCCATTTCGATGGCGACTCATCCTCGGCGTGGCGTGGGGATGCAGGGCGATGAGGCATGAGAGTCATTTTTAATCAATCACTTCACTGGAGCCGCGCCTGACGAGCTGCGGATTGTCACGCCCATTGCTTACCCCGCCTCGACGAGGAAGACGCGTTTTCACCCCCGATCCAAGACTTCACGCCACCGCTCACCCGCCCACCGAATCGTCCCGTCGCATCACACGCACGTTGCTCCGCCCGTCAGCGCGGGGCAGCCATCCGCACCAACGATCGGCCAGCGCGCGGAAGCCGACGAGTACCGCGATCACCACCGCCGCACCCAGCACGACGACCATTAGCAATAATGCCAAGGGCAGCACCACCACGATCACGAAAAGCATCGCCAACATCCGCGCCAACCAATTTGGTTGGGCGCGGATCATCCGCACCGTCGATTCGGCGGCACCGGACGCGCGGGCGGAGGCAGCGGTGATTCCCGTTCCGTGAAACATGCGTGGTCAATACTCGTGAGGGGCCACCGGTGTTTTCTTGGTGAACAACTTTGCGGGAACGACTTGCGTCTCCATACCCGCGTACAATGCTATCCATCGTTGTCGCTCGTCGCCCCCGCCCCCACTGGTGGTGTGCCCATGCCGTCGAAATCGCAGCTTATGACTGATTCCCACGCCGTCCGAGCTCCCGATTCGAGCCACGCGCGGTTCGTGCATCTGCATTTGCACAGCGAATACTCCTTACTTGATGGCGGCAACACGATCAGCCGTCTTATTCGCCATGTGAAAGACTTGGGCATGGATGCCGTCGCCGTGACTGACCACGGCAACCTCTACGGGGCGATCGAGTTTTACACCAAGGCCAAAGCCGAGGGCATCAAGCCGATCCTCGGCATCGAAGCCTACGTCGCGCCGGTCGATCGCACCATCAAGCAGGCCACCGGCATCGCCGGCGGCGGATTTCACCTCGTGCTGCTGGCCGCGAACGAAACCGGCTGGCGGAATCTGCTCAAACTCTCCAGCGATTCGTTCATCACGGGCTTTTATTACAAGCCGCGGATGGACAAATCGACGCTCGAAACATGGTCCGACGGCCTGATCGCCATCAACGGCCATCTTGGCTCGTCCATCGCGCATCACCTGAGTTTGTTCGCGCAGACCCGCAACGAAAATCATTGGAAGGAAGCGGTCGAGGAAGCCAAGTGGCACGCCAAGACCTTTGGCGTCAATGAAAAGGGCGAACCGCGGTTCTACATCGAGCTTCAGGAACACGATGTGCAGGATCAGCAGCGCATCAACCCGTTGCTGGTGCGACTGGCCGAGCAGTTGAAGCTTCCCCTTGTGGGCGACAACGACGCCCATTACCTGCGCGAGGAGGATTGGGACGCCCACGACACGCTGTGTTGCATCTCGATGGGCAAGAACAAGGAGGACCACGCGCGGCTGAAGTATTCGCGTGACCTGTACGTCAAGTCGCCCGAGCAGATGTGCGACCTGTTCGCGGAGCATCCCGAGGCGATCGAGAACGCCAACCGCATAGCTGCGCGGTGCAACGTCGATCTCGATTTCACGGCCAGCCACGCGCCGATGGTTCGGGTGGTGCGAAAAGGCGAATTGCCGGAATTCACCGGCGGCGAGGCGACGGCATGGTTCAATGACTTCTGCGCCCACTTTGAATTGTTGCCGGTGAGCGCTGATGATCTCAAAGACCCTGAACAACTGAAGCGCGGCTGCGATGAGGCGATGATCGCCCTCGCCCACGCCGGCGCGGTCTGGCGTTACGGCGAGGCCGGCATCTCGCCCGCCATCCGCGCCCGTTTGGAGCGCGAGCTGAAAATCATCGCCGACAAGAATATCTCGGCGTATTTCCTCATCGTGTGGGACTTTGTGAGCTGGGCGCGGCGTCAGGGCATTCCCGCCGCCGCCAGGGGCTCGGGCGTGGGCACCATGGTCGGTTATGTGCTGGGCCTCTCGAACTCGTGCCCCGATCGCTACGGCCTGCTCTTCGAGCGGTTCACCGATCCCGATCGCAGCGAATTCCCCGACATCGACATCGACATTTGTCAGGACGGCCGCGCTGCCGTCATCAATTATGTGCGGCAGAAATACGGCCATGTCGCGCAGATCATCACTTTCGGCCGCCTGAAAGCCAAGGCGGCCATTAAAGATGTCGCCCGCGTGAACGGCCTGACGCCCGCCGAAGGTCAGCGGCTGGCGAACCTCGTTCCGGCTGAACTAAACATCACCCTTGATGCCGCGCTGGAAAAGGACCCGGACTTCAAGAAGGAGTATCTCAGCAATCCGGCGTCGCGGATGGTGATCGACACCGCGCGAGCGCTCGAGGATCACGCGCGGCATGCCGGGGTCCACGCGGCGGGCGTGGTCATCGCCACCCAACCGCTCGACACCATTGTGCCCTTGTGCAAGACTTCGGGCACCGATGAAGTGGTCACACAATGGGATGGCCCGACGTGCGAGAAGATGGGCCTGCTCAAGATGGACTTCCTGGGCCTGCGCACGCTCAGCACGATCGAGCGCTGCAAAAGATTGATCCGCGATAGTTTGAATGAGGAGGAGATACGAAACGCCTCGTTCCGGCAGACCGACTTAAGTCGGTCTGCCGGAACCGTGGATCCGCTCGATCTCGACCGCCTGACCTACGACGACCAGCGCGTGCTCGCGCTCTTCCGTCGGGCCGACACTGCGGGCATTTTCCAGTTTGAATCCGGCGGCATGCGCAAGTTGCTCGCCGAGATGCAGCCGGATCGGCTCGAAGACCTCATCGCCGCCAACGCGCTCTTTCGGCCTGGCCCGATGGACCTCATTCCCGATTACTGCCAGCGCAAACACGGCAAGCAGCAGGTGCCCAACGTGCACGCGATCGTCGATCAATACACCCGCGAAACCTACGGCATCATGGTGTACCAGGAGCAGGTCATGCAGATCGTGCATGGCCTGGGCGGCATCCCGCTCCGTGCCGCATACTCGCTCATCAAGGCGATCAGCAAGAAGAAGCAGAAGGAAATCGACGCGGTGCGCCCGAAATTCGTCGAAGGCGCGCAGCAGCAGGGGTTGAAGAAGCAGCAGGCCGACGAGTTGTTCGAATTAATCCTCAAGTTCGCCGGCTACGGCTTCAACAAGTCGCACAGCACGGGTTACGCGATCATCGCTTACCACACCGCGTACCTGAAAACATATTTCCCCAATCATTACATGGCCGCGCTGCTCACCTTTGAGTCGGCCGCGCGCAAGGTGGATGACTGGGTGACGCTGCTGGAGGACTGCAAGAAGACGGTCTTCGCGGATCACGAACCCAAACAGCCGCACCTCGGCGTGCAGGTGCGGCCTCCCGACATCAACCTCTCGGAGTGCGACTTCGCGGTGGTGTTCGAGGAGGGCGACACGCACGATTCGCTGCACGGCCACGTTCGTTTCGGCCTGAGCGCGATCAAAGGCATCGGCGGCGCGGCGATGCAGCTCATCGTCGAGGAACGCCGCAAGCACGGCCCGTTCACGTCCATCCACGATTTCTGCGAGCGCGTGAGCGCGCGCACATTGAACAAGGCGTCGATGGAGTCGCTGATCAAATGCGGCGCGTTCGATTCGGTGCACGGGATCGAACGCCGGGCCGCGATGGCGGCGGTGCTGGACGACGCGATCGCGGCCGGGCAATCGGCGGCCGAGGACGCCAAGGCGGGGCAGATGAACTTCTTTGGCGCCGTTGCCGCATCCGCTCACCTCTCCGCCTCCGCCTCCACGGCCCCGCGCTCGGAACGCAAGCTTCCCGCGCTACCGCCGTGGGACCAGCGCACCATGCTGGAGCACGAAAAGGAAGTCCTGGGATTCCATGTGTCGGGCCATCCGCTCGATCAGCACGACGCGATCCTGCGCGATTTCTGCACGGCGGGCACGCCGCAGATCGCCGAGCTGAATCACGACGCGGTGATCATCCTCGGCGGGCAACTCACGCGCGTCCGGCCCACGGTGGTGAAGAACGGCCGCAGCGCGGGCGAGAAAATGGCGATGATCACGCTGCAGGACAAATCGGGCAGCATCGACGGCGTGGTGTTCTCCGGCGTGTTCGCCAAGTGCGGCGCGGTCCTCACCGACAACGCCATCGTGATGGTGATCGGCCGCGTGGACAAGCAGCGCGGCGAGCCGCAGATCATCGTGGATCAAGTTTCGCCGTTGGCGGATGCCCCGCGCCTGCTCGCCGGCCGCGTCGAGATCGAGTTCGTGGATGAGCCCTCATCACCAGCGCAGGAGCAGATGGAACTCGTGTCAGGCTTGCTGCAACGGGCGGGGGCTTCGCGCGTCTCCGACGGCGGTCGTTCCGCAGAGCTGTACCTGCATGTGGTCGCCGACGGCCAGAGGCACTCGCTCAAGAGCAATCGGTTGCGGGTGATCGCCGAGACGTCGCTGCTGGAATCGCTGCGCGACATTGTGGGCGAAGGGCGCGTGCGGGTAATCTCGGCCGGCCCGCCGCGTCGCCAGCAACCCGAGTACGGCAACGGCAAACGATACAACCGCGCGCCGCAGGGCGATCTGGTCGAAGCTTGATCGAAGCAGAGCATGAATCACGGTTCATGCTCCCGCAAGGAGCGACATGTCGAATCTTCACTGGTTTCCGCTGGCGCTCCTCGCCGCCTTTGGCGCTGCGGGTGTGGCGATCTTCGGCCGCGTAGGCCTGGCGAAATTGGACCCGACCCTCGCGACGACGCTGCGCTCGATTCTGATGGCGGCGATTCTCGTGGCTTTCGTGCTGGTCTCCGGCCGACTGAAACTGCTTTCGGAGGGCGGCCTCGCCGCGATTCCCGGACGCGCGTGGCTGTTCATCATGTTGGCGGCAGCGGCGGGAGCGGTGTCGTGGCTGGCGTATTTCGCGGCGCTGCAGAAGGGCGCGGCTGGGCCGGTGGCGGCGATCGATCGTCTCAGCGTCATCCTGGTGTTTGTCTTCGCTGCACTCTTCCTCGGCGAGCGTCCTGATTGGCGCGGCTGGATCGGCGTGACGCTGGTGGCGGTAGGTCTGGTGCTGATCGCGCTCTTTCCCGCCGCCCGACAGTCTTCAGTCACCAACCAAGCTGCGTCCTTTGATTCACCAAGTACCGCCGCGTCCGGATCGTGATTCAATAATGTTCACGCCTTGCTGCGACTTCTCATCTCAATTCGTTCCGCGCCGATGAACTTTGCCAATCGCTCCAGTGCATCGTTCAGCGAGCGTCGCTGCGGTTTTGTAGCCTTGAGCCGCGGCTCCCACCAGATGTTCCTGATTTCAAGAACTCCGCGGTCGCGGTGGAATTTCGGATCAAGGCGGCCGACGAGCCGTTCTCCCTGCATGAAGGGCAGCACGTAGTATCCGTATTTTCGTTTCGGTGCGGGGGTGAACGCTTCGAAGCGATAATCGAAATTAAACAGCCGCAGCGCGCGTTCCCGATTGCGCAGCACCGGATCAAACGGGCTGAGCAGACGCATGTGATCCGGGTCGATCTCAGATCGCGCACGGCGAAGGCGCGACTTCCAATCGCTCCACGCAAGACTCTTGCGCGGCGGGCAGCCATCCACAGACCCAATCAACACCGTCACCAGGCGATCATGCGCCAGCCCATCGCGGCACCACTGCGTGGCCTGCGCGGGTTTCACCGCGTGCCAATACGCCGCGAGTTCACCGGGCGTAGCGAAGCCGAGTCGATCCAGTGCGCTGGAGCACGCCCATTCGACGTGCTCCTCTGGCGAGGGCGCGTCAACCTGACATTGCTTCGGCAGCACGCGCGGGGTGAGGTCGTACTGCTTCTGGAAGTTCGTGCGGCCCACGATCGTCAGCTCGCCGATGCGCCAGAGATGCTCGAGCGCGGCCTTTTGCGGTTTCCAGCCCCACCAGCCTTTCTCGGCCGGCTCCGGCTTTGGATGCGTCGCCGGATCATGCTCGAAGTCGCGTGAGTACAACGGGCCATCGGCGGCGATGCGTTGCCGCACCGATTGAAACAGCGATTCCGGATCAGCCCCCACGCGGCTGCGCCACCAGGCGTTATCCATCAACTTGGTGCGATATCGCTCGAAGCGCGGCTTCCAATGAGGGTACAGCTCCATCGGGATCAGCGCGGCGTCATGCGTCCAGTGCTCAAAGATCCGACGCTTGCGCAGCAGTTGATCGAGTAGCGCCGGGTGGTAGTTCTCCATCCGCGAAAACAGCGTGAGGTGATGAGCCCGCTCGACGACGTTGATGGAATCGAGCTGCACGAAGCCGAGGCGATGAATCAAGCGCAGCAGTGATGGGGCTGTGGCGGGACGCGAGGGATCGTCAAGCAGGCCCTGGGCATGCAATAGCATCCGCGCGGCATCGGCGGCGAGGATCAGCGGAGGCGAGCGCAATGCTTGAACGCGCCGGGCGGGATGTCGCGTGCGGGCGGGCACCGAAACCAGAATATCAGCGATGCACGCCAAGCCCACGCGGCGAATTCAAAGATAGGACGGAAAGCGATCGGCCTTGGCCGTCTCCATCGTCTTCTCGAAGATGATGAAAAAACTCTCGACCCAACCCGCAGGTTCGGATTCGGGCGGCGGAGGGGAAAGATTCGCCAGTTGAGTCACGGTGCGGCGATCAAGCTCCCATCGATCCTGTCGTAGTTTCCGCATCAAGTCGCGATACTCGTCATATCCCTCCGATCGCATCGTGCCCGCCATCCTTTCTACCCACTGGTCGTACCGGCTCCGAATGGCCATGGTCAGGATGGAGTGTTGTTTCTCAAAATCACTCCAGAGGGCGTCGATCGCCTCCCGTTGGTCCTCGCTGAGGTGCTCTTGCTCGCGGAGCACTCGATGCACCTCCTTGGGATGCAGCCCGTCGGGATCAATTTCAGAGGAGTAGGACTTGCGCAGGTAGGCTGATTGAAAAGCCGTCGCTGCGACATCCAGCGCACCCATGAATTTCGGAAGCCACTCATCGTTGAGCTTTTTAACGGCGGATTGCCGCCGAGCGACTCGTTGAAGCAATTCCGATCGCCCTTGAAAAGCGGTTTCTTGAGCGGTCGCATCATTCTCGGCTTGCCTCATCCGCTCACTTGCGTCAGCGATGGGCAGACGCAATGACGCATGATCCTCCGCCAAAGCGACAAACAAGGGCGTCGCTGCCTCTTCGTAACCGGCCAGCACGGCATCGATTCTCTCGGCATGCTTCGGAAGCAATTCCGTTTCCTCCAGCAGTCGGTAAAGATCGACATTGGCCGAACCGATCGGGAGATTCAGGCCGAGGCAGGTGGTACGAATCCGCCGATCGCGCACGCGTTGAATGTTGGCTCGTTGCGATTCCGCCATCACTGACTCAACGGCGTTGAACCACTGATGATCCAACTTCCGGAGGGATGCCCGCAGCGACACTTCCCGATCCCAGAGCCCGGCCAATCGCCCGGGCGCTTCCACCGTGACCATGGGGACATGTGCCGCGGCCGCCACCGCCGCCAGGTGAATCAGCTCGGGTTTCGCGGCCACCACGGTTTCCTGCCACTTCTTGAGATAGGTGGCATAGGCCTCCTTGGCCACGACGATCTGTGGCTCGGCGAGGGCAAGGGTAGTGATCGTCGCGTCGACATCGAATTCGGACTGCGACTTGGGAATCCAAACCGGCATGGCCAGGCCATCGGAACTGGGCATGCCTCGGGGCCTGGGAGCGGATGACTGCGCCATGGCCGGTTGGACGATGGCCAAGCAGAGCAAAAGACAGAAATGAACGATACGAGTCATGCGCATCTTCCTCGATGACGAAGGGGATGATCGTCTCAACAGGGGCCGCCCGAAAGGCTATCCATCAAGCATGGAATGCTACCGACAAGAACGGTGCCCCAAGTGCAGGGCGAACAACCAGTTGATGGATACCAGCTACAGCAGTTGTTCTGGGTGTGTGTTTCGTAAGTCATCAGCCCGGAATTTCTCGGATATGTAGCTGGTTTGGGGACGGCGCGTTCGGTCGTACAGTTTGGGTTGGGGAGACCACAGCATGTGGGGCACCCCACATTGCAGGGAACAAGCGCGCCCCCGGGCGGCAAATAATCGCAGCACTTGGGCTGTGGATTCTGCGGTACCCAGCATCCGATCACGACTTGGGCACTTGCGGAATTCGAGGTGGAGGAAAGAATCGCAACGAAGGCCGCCGTGAGCAGAACAATTGTCCTGAGATTCGACATAACGGAAACTCCCAACGCCCAAGTATGTGAATGCATTCGTCATCCCAAGGATGACGTCAGAGCATCCACTGGGGACCAATATACGGG
>Ga0163154_10004678_pt1 | contig 17816 bp, 15 predicted proteins | sample OliLakLV19MP9P1_FD_148649 | JGI IMG/M metagenome (GOLD analysis project Ga0163154, IMG submission 148649) | Freshwater microbial mat bacterial communities from Lake Vanda, McMurdo Dry Valleys, Antarctica - Oligotrophic Lake LV.19.MP9.P1 | ecosystem: Environmental > Aquatic > Freshwater > Lake >...
TGGCGTGGAATTAGTGAAGTTCTCGGAGCAAATCGCACAGGCATACGCTTACGGCGAAATCACACTGAACGCCCGCGCCAATGTCGTTCCTTTCTATCTCAAACTCGGCTATGAAACCTATGGAGAACCGTTCGAGGAAGTGACTATCCCGCATTGCTCGATGAAGAAAGTTCTGCCGGAGGAAGCAAGTTGATGGTCTATAATGAGGAGAGTGAGCCGCCTATTCGTGAGTTTGCAGATCGCGGCACGCTCTGGCTTCTTGAAGCACCAGAGAACTTACGCGGTCTGGTAGAAATCGTCGCCAAAAGTCTTGCGGAGAAATTAGATTTTTCCCGTGCCGAGCGTATCAATCGCTCGTTCATTCCCGACAATTTGCAGAAACAAGAAGCCGATTTACTGTATCGTGTTCCGTTTCGTGAGGGCAAAGGCGAAGTTTGGGTTTATGTGCTGCTGGAGCATCAATCCCGACCCGACAAAACCATGGGACTGCGCCTCTTGGCGTATATGGTCGAACTGTGGCGGATGCAGGTTCGGCAATACCAAGACGACAAACTTCCCGTCTCGAAGTGGCAGATTTTGCCGATCATTCCGGTGGTATTTTACACAGGGAAACGAAAATGGAAAACAGGAATAGACCTGAAATCCATGATGCAGGTTCCTGTGGAATTGGAGCGGTTTATTCCCACTTGGGAAACGCTGTTTCTGAACTTGCAGGAGACTCCGAGTGAGCAGCTGGCAGCAACAGGTTCGGCAATGGCTCAAGTCTTGCGAGTATTGCAGGTAGCGGACGCCCCAAAAGCAGAATTGGAGCGTGTGCTAAATGAAGCGGTAACTGCATTGGCGGCGGTGTTCGAGGCATCTCCGGCAGAGTGGAAGCGTGCGCTTCAGTACTTCTTTTTGCTGCTGCGTCACAAGCGAGAACCGGAGGAGGAAGAAGCATTGCGGGAAGATTTGATAGAAGCTGTTGATCGCATATTGGACAGCAAGGAGGGAGAAAAAGTGGCACGAACCAGCGCACAGATTTTGATGGCTCAGGGACGCCGAGAAGGACTTAAGGAAGGCAGATTAGAAGGCAAGCAAGAGGGAAGACAAGAAGGCAGATTGGAAGGAAAGCAAGAAGGCAAACAAGAAGGATTGCATGAAGGGCGGATTGCCATGTTGATTGCTCAATTGGAGTTCAAGTTTGGCACACTCTCATTGGAAAACAGGCAGCAAATCACACAATTGACGGCAGCACAGTTGGATGTCGTCGGGGTACGATTGCTTAACGCGCAAACATGGGACGACTTGAGGATATAAATTCGAAATGAAACCAATTTTACTCTACTGCGACGATCTCTTTTTCGCGGGGCGTATCGAAAGTGTTCTCAGGCATTTGGGATATGCGCCGCAGACCGTGATGAGTCTGCAAGCCGCCGAGAACGCTCTCAAAACGCTTCAACCCGCCCTTGTCATTGTTCGGTTCGACAAGGAAAAGCCGGAACCGTTTTTGCTGGCAGAAGCGATCAAACGTCTGCCCGACGCGCCGCCTGTTCTCGGATTTATGCCGCACGTTCTTATTCCCGAAACCCGCGCCCGCGCCAAAGCATCGGGTTGTGATCTGCTGGTTCCGAACTCGTCCATTGTGCAGAAGCTGCCGCAAATTGTCGCACGTCTTTTGCCTGATGATGGACAGCCCGCCGATATTGCCGCCGCGTCCGAGTTTGAGAACGAAGAATAACGGGTACAAAAACGTACCCATCTAAAAAACAGGCGTCCTATGGACGCACAACTCCTCTCAGTCAAGGAGTGTGCGTCTGAAAGACGCTTGATTTTTGTTGACGGGGGTTTTCAACCTCCGGCTTATTTCGCGACGAATGGGGGACGATAGACACGGATCGCTTCGAGGGGCGTTTGCGTGTTGCCAATGATCTCCAGCGTATGTTTGCCGTTCGACAAGCCCTGCGCGACAGTGACGACGTTCTCAACTGTTAGGTCTTTGCTTGATTCGGGCGCAAACGTATCGCGGAAATGCGGCACGACGCTCCACCTCACGACCAATTTTTCAGGAATAGGCTTAATACCGGACAGAGCGAGCGAGTATTCGACATTCCAGTCTTCGGGATCAATCAGGATACGCCCCGACTTTGAGACAAACGGCTGGTCGGAACGCCCCGAACCGTCCTCGCCCGTTTTGGAACCCCGCACCGTGAAGTTGAACAACTTTTCGCTTCCTGCCTCTTTGGTCACGTCCATCGTCCACTCTTCCAAAATCAACGGCTTTTGCGAACCGATTTTGAGAATGACCGCCCACTTTCCTCCCGGCGTGGACAAGGCATGGGTGAAACCATACAGTTCAGGAATTTCGGACGGTTTTTTGCCGTCAATGCGGATTTCGGCGGGTTGCGTTATTGCGCCGTTCGCGATCAAATCCACGCGATTGCCCTCGAATGTCAGCGAGATTTTGCCGTCTTTCCATTTTAGGTCTTTGCCAGCCGTATAAGTTTTTACTGTGTCACAGTTCATGGGATCGATTTTCGTATCTGAGCGTTCCGCCAGAGCCGCGTTCGCAAATTCCGCCATCACGAAATTGCCCCAATCGTTCGGGTGAACCGCGTCGGACAGCAATTTCGGAGCGGAAACATGGGTATCTTTGAGATACTGTTTCCACAAATTGCGCTGATCTTCTAAGCCTGTCCCGTAGGTTTTTGCAACCGTTGGCAGGTGCAGATAATTCATAAAGGAGTTCCAGATTTTGCCATCGGGACGCAGTTTCGCCGGGTCGGTCTCTTCATTTAAATCGGCGTCCTGCGTAACATGATCGGTTTGGATCAGGATTTCTGCCGTCGTGCGGTTCCGTGTTCTGCGGATAATCTCTTCATAAGAATTGTGTGCGCCGTAGACGTGAAAGATCATCAAGTCGGGATAAAAGGGATAGAGATCGGTTTCGGCAGTTTTGACCAGCAACTGTGACGAGAAGCCGCCGAGAGCGCGGTTTTCGATATAAAGGTTGGCATGAGGATAGCGGCGTTTGAGGTCGGCGGCGACGGTTTGCCACCATTTGCCTTCGGTAATGCTCTGTCCATAAAAGAGAATTTTGACGGTGTTGCGCTTCTGCGGTGTACTCGTTTTGAGGAGCGTCATGGTGCGCTGAATGTTCTTGCCGAGTGTCGCCGGATCGCCCAAATGTTTCGGTTTGGGGTAGTTTGTTTCCTGCGTGTGTCCCGCTACTGTCATTGCTCCAAGCGCGGCAAGTATCAAAGTTTGTGCGCCATATCGAACCGATTTCACAGTGTTGTCTCCTCAAAAGTTTCGCCGACTGCCAAGCGTGCGCCCCGCGCCCAATCCGATGCTGCCATACGTTTGCCGCTGTCCGGCTGAACTTCCGTGACGAGTGCGACTGTGCCAGAACCGCACGCGACCAAAACGCCGTCCGTACGAACTGCCAAAACTGTTCCCGCAATCGCTTCCGAAAGCGTATCGTGCGTTGGAATGGCACGCCAGATTTTGAGACGTTTGCCTTTGCATATTGCGAACACACCCGGCTTCGGACTCAATCCACGTATTCGACAATCGATCTGCCCGGCGGTTTCATTCCATCTCAAAATCGAATCTTCGGGCGTAATCATCGCGGCATAAGTGGCAAGCAAAGCGTCTTGGGAAATACGCGGGAGTGTTCCATTCGCCAAGCCGGTCAGTGTGTCTAATAAGAGTTTCGCGCCCAACTCCGCCAATTTCTCAAACAGCGTTCCTGCCGTATCGTCTGATGCAATCGGAAACGCTTCGGCAAGCAGCATATCGCCGGTATCGAGTGTTGCGTCCATCCACATCGTTGTGACGCCGATTTCCGAGTCGCCCGCCATAATCGCCCGCTGAATCGGAGCCGCACCGCGCCATCGCGGAAGCAGCGAACCATGCACATTAATCGGCGCAAGGGTCGGCAAATCGAGTAACGCCTGTGGAATGATCTGCCCGAACGCCGCGACTGCGATCACGTCCGGCGACAACGCCCGCATTGACTCGATGAACTTCTCCGAACGCACACGCTTCGGCTGGAAGACTGGCAGACTCAACCGTTCCGCCGCCTTTTTCACGGGAGACGACGCCAACTGCATTCCGCGCCCCGACGGCTTATCGGGCTGAGTCACAACGGCGACAATCTCATGCTCTGACGTATGGAGTGCCAAGAGTGAAGGGACAGCGAAATCCGCCGTCCCCATAAATATCACACGCAATTTCGGGCTAATTTCCGGCATCGGGCGTCACACTCCTTCGCGCTCGTCGTCCTCATCGCCCCAAACCCATTCCAGAGTCTCTGGGTCGGCGCGATCAATAAACAACACCCCGTCAAGGTGATCGATCTCATGCTGAATGACTCGCGCCTCCAACCCCGTTACCTTCTTAACGATGATCTTGTTTCTTGCGTCGTAGCCCTTGACTTTGATCTCCATCGCCCGCTTGACCTGCCCCTGCAAGCCGGGAATGGACAGACAGCCTTCATGTGGTTCGAGTTGTTCGCCGCGCATCGAAACGATCTGCGGATTGATCAGAACCCGAAACCCTTCGCCCGCATCATAGACAATTACCCGCTCCGAGACACCGACTTGCGGCGCAGCAAGCCCCAATCCGCTGGCATCACGCATGACGCGCTCCATACGCTTGATTAAGTCCTGCGTCTCCTTTGTGATGCGCTTGACAGGCTGCGCCGTCTGCCGCAAAACGAGCGTGCCATATTTCACGATTTCCTTATGAGCAGTCCACGCCTCTTGCAGTTCGGGCGGAACGTCGAGTTTGGGGTCGTTGTGTTGTGTCGCCATCAGACTGGTCTTCCTCAATTCCCTTTCACAGTATCACTCAGCGACCTCTATTATACACTATGGGGCGTTAGGTCATTGGGTAATGGAGTTGTCACGCAATCCAAATAGACCTCTTGTAAGAGTACAGCGAAATGAATTTCTCGTGCAGGTCTCGTTCCGCCGTGCCGTGCTTCGCACTCTCAAGGCAAGAGAATTTCGTCCGTAGGACGGCTGTTTTTGAGTCGGGTACGTTCTTGTACCCGACTTACGCAAGAGGTCTAATGAAGAAATGAACACGCTCAAATTGAGATTTGTCCTCTGAACCTAATGACCCAACGACCTACTCGCCCAATGTCACGACGCGGTTCTCCTCCCACGACGTTTTCGCCGCTTCGATGATCTCCTGAACTGCCAAGCCGTCGTCGCCGTTCGCCTCGATTTCGTCGTAGGGAACCTTCGCGTCCAACTGCTCCAACCACCGCGCTATCCGCTTATCGAACGTCTGCCCGAAACTTGTCATGCCGCCCATGATTGAGTTTTTCATGACCGTGAGTTCCATCGAATGGCGCGGATAGAAGGTCAATTCCTCATACAGATTCTCTAGAACAAAGCGTCCGTCGGTTCCCATCACTTCCGCACGCTCCAAATTGTGCGCCGGATTGGTATCGTATGATCCCGTGAGATGCCCTACAACGTCGTTCTCAAAAAGCAAATTCACCTGAACATTCGACCAGCAAACCCGCTTGCCATCGGGACTGTCCGCTTTTGGGGAGCGATTGAAGAACGCCTGAACTTTCTTGACGTTGCCGCAGAAATAACGCATAATGTCCAGCGAGTGCGGGTGCAGAGCGCGGATATGGAACCACGGCGACGTTTCGTTCGGATTGCCGATCCACATCGTCATATTCATGAGTAGCGGCGTGCCGAGTTTGCCCGATGTGATCCACTCTTTTGCCTTCTCGGACGGCGGCGTGAAGCGGTGATTGAGATTGATTCCGAGATTGACGCCCTTCTCCTTTGCCTTTGCGACCATCTCGCGGGCATGAACAATATTATTGCAAATCGGCTTCTCACACAGAACGTGCAAGCCCGCTTCGAGGCACTCCATCGTCGGCTGATAGTGATCGCCGCCGTTGTCCGCACCGGCAGAGCAGACCGAAACCGCGTCCAAATCCTTGCCCACATCGGCAAGCATCTCCTGAACACTGTGCCACTTCTTGACCCCGTCCCGCGCCGCCGACTTCTCGACCCGCTCCGGCAAGATGTCGCAATAGCCAATCAACTCCGAGAGATTGTGCTTGAGATAAATCGGACCGTGCGTATTGCCGATCCCTCCGCAACCGATGACCGCCACTTTGAGAGCCATATTGTTATCAACCTTTCTAATGTCAACCACCCCCTAACCCCCTCCTTCGCAAGGAGGGGGAACACACACAATTACTCCCTCCTTCGCAAGGAGGGGGAACACACACAATTACTCCCTCCTTCGCAAGGAGGGGGAATACACACAATTACTCCCTCCTTCGCAAGGAGGGGGAACACACACAATTACTCCCTCCTTCGCAAGGAGGGGGAACACACACAATTACTCCCTCCTCTTGTGAAGGGGAGGGTTGGGGAGGGGTACTATCCGTTTTCGATGTCCATGACCATTTCGTTTTCCCATGACCGAATCGCGGCTTCGATGATCTCTTGAACCGCAAGACCATCGGTTCCGCTCGCCTCGATTTTATCTATCGGTACACCGTTTTTGAGGTCGCCAATCCAATGATTGACGCGCCGCGCTATTGTCGCATCGAAGCCGGGAACGCCGCCAAACAGCGCATTCGGGATAATTTTAATCTCATCCGAGTAGCGCGGATACAGTGTGACCTTCTCGAAACAGTTGTCAATAACGAAACGCCCCTCGGTTCCCATCACTTCGGTACGCTCCAAATTCAGCCGCGAATTGGCGTCATACGATCCCGTAAGATGTCCCACTGCGCCGTTCTCGAAGAGGATATTCATCTGCACATTCGACCAGCAAATCCGCTTGCCGTCGGGACTTTCGGGCTTGGGAGCGCGATTGCAGAAGGCGTGAACTTTGACGGCGCGTCCGCAATAGTAGCGCATCACGTCGAGCGAGTGCGGGTGCAGGGCGCGAAGATGAAACCACGGCGATTTGTCGCCGGGATTGTCGATCCAAAGGGTGACGTTGGCGAGCAAGACCTGTCCGAGCGTGCCATCGGTGATCCACTGTTTGGCGATTTCGGCTTGGGGCGTGAAGCGGTGATTGAGGTCTGTTCCGAGATAGACGCCGAGCGTTTTGGCTTTGTTGACCATCGCACGGGCTTCGGCAAGTTGGTTGGAAAGCGGCTTCTCGCACAGCACGGCGACCCGCTTTTCGAGGCATTGCATCACGGGACCAAAATGGTGCGAGCCGTTCTGCGCTCCGGCGGTGCAGACCGAAACCGCATCTAATTTTTCATTGTCGAGCATCTGCGCGAGCGACGTATAGGGCGTGGCATTGCAACTCTTTGCCGCCTCTTCCGCTTTGTCCCGAACAAGATCACAGACGGCGACAACCTCCGCATCGGGATTGGTGCGGTAGGCGTCGAGATGAAACGAGCCGATATGTCCGACGCCGACAACGGCGACTTTGAGAGGCATAATCCAAACTTTCTCCTCACTGAGCAGTAACGAGGTGATATTGTGCGTCGGCGTCGAAATCTCCTGCCTTGATTTTCCCCTCCACGAAAGAACACGAAAACAAACGCAAAATAAAGTTTTTGACTGTGGTACTCTGCACGGGAAAGGATGAGCAAAAAATCACATCCGATTTGTAATATTTTTGTCATAAAATCACGCATTGTTTGCATGATTCGTTTGCTATAATAAATGTACAATACGACACTCTATTTACCATCGGAGTATTGAAAAACAATGGCAAACCCAAACGCTCCTATTGTCCCCTATATTCCCGCTCTTCGCACTGCCTGTGCGGTGATGCTTGTCGCGTGCGCGTTCGTGTTTACCCCGCTGTGCGAGGCATGGGAATTGTGGACGCAGGAGATGCGATTCAGTCTGCGCGGAACTTCTCCCAAAACGCCGGTGAAGCGCATTGTTCTGATTGAGATCGCCAATTCGACGCTGGAAGAGCATTACCCGAAAGAGCCGACGGTCTTTTGGAGCCGACACTACGCGGCGGCAATCAAAAGGGCGTTCGATTGGGAGGCGTCGCTTGTCGGCTTGGATTTCATTCCGACCTTGACCTATGCCGAGTTTGCCGATGCCGCCGGTTTGGATGTAACCAATCGCCTCGATGTGCCTCTCGCCGAACAAGCGAGAAAAGCGGGCGATAAACTCATTTTTGCCTCTCTGCTGTCACCCAAAGGCAAGCATCAGGTCGTGAACTCTTTTTTCTGCAAAGATGCCGCCAACAGCGGTTTTATTAATGAGATGCTCGACATGGACGGAGCGATTCGGCGCACTCCGTTATACCGGCAGGAAGCCAGCGGCATTCTTCCCAGCTTTGATGCACTGCTGGCACTGCGCTACAAAAAAGCCGACCCGACTCAAGCACAGAGTTATTCCGCTTTGACAAGCCGAACTGAAACACGCAACGGTGTAACATCCTGCCTTTTCGACTTTGTGCAGCGCACCGATTATGACGGCAAGCCGTTTCCCGTTTATCGCTTTGAAGATGTGGTTCAGGATAAGTTGAATGCGGAACAGATCGCTCACTTCAAGGAGGCCATCGTGATCATGGGGGCATCTTATGCGGGCAGCAAGGATTTCAAGCCGACGCCGATTTCAGCGCGAACTTCGGGCATCGAAATTCACGCGCACGCTGTACACAGTCTCCTGTCACGCAGTACAGTGGGGCGATTGTCGCCTTTTGCCGAAGCGGCTCTCAGTTTGGTTTGCGGTTTGGGCGTCTGCCTGATGATGAGGCGGGTCGGTTCCGGCGTACTGGTCGCTTCCTGTGCGGTGTTTGTTGTCATTTGGCTTGTTCTGGCGTCTGCCGCGTTTGTTTCTCAGCGATTTTTACTGCCCGTTGTCGCCCCTCTTTTGGCGGTGGTTGTCCCCTTGGGCGTTTTCCATTCCTGCCGTGCTTTCATCGAAACAGGACTGCGTGAGCGGTTTATGCCTTATGTGCCGCCTGCACTGTCCTCCGCTATGATGACCAACCCGAATGCCCTGCAGCTGGGAGGCAAAACCGAATATATCAGCGTGCTGTTTTTTGACTTGCGGAACTCGACGGAGAACGTCCGATTTGCCGATCCGCAGGATTACCTCGAAGAGATGAACACTCTGTTTTTGGAAATTCAACCGATACTCGACACCCATCACGGCACGCTTTCGACCTTCACCGGCGATGGCTTTATGGCGTTGTTCGGCGCACCGCACCGCCTTGAGCATCACGCCCGCTGTGCGTTCGATGCGGCACACGAAATTCTTCATGCCGTGATTGTCCTCAATGAACGCCGTCTTACCGAAAACAAGCCGCCGCGCCGTGCCGGAATCGGGATCGACTCCGGTGCGCCCGTGTGCGGCAATCTCGGCACTGCTCAGCGCATGACCTATACGGCATTGGGCGAAACCGTCAATATCGCCGCACGTTTGGAGCAGATGAACAAAAAACTCGGAAGCGTTCTTGTCGTTTCCGAAGAGACCTACAGCCGCCTCAACCCCGATCAACAGCACAATGCCGTGCAACACAAAAGGAACATCAATGACCGCGAAGAGGCGTCCGCTGTCTACACTTGGGACGAAATTGCTTTGGAATTGACACAAAAGGAGACCGAACCATGCGCGTAAAATTCTCTGTCTGCCGCAATGCAGGCACGTTTCTGTTTGCTGTCCTGATTCTGTTTGGCACGCCCTGTTTTGCTCAAGCCAGCAAACTGATCGGCTCAATTTCCGAGTGCGACAATACCGTTCTGTTGCGCCGCAAAGAAATCAAATCCGCAGCAGCAAAACCCACACCAAAACCTGCCAAACAGAAGCGGGTCAAGTCAACGAAGGGTGGCGGCAAAGGCAAATCTCCTGTTGGGGCTGTCAAACCGACCTATATTGAGACGCCGTGCATGCGGTTCGATCTTCTGTATGAGGGCGATGAACTGGAAGTCAAGCCCGGCGGCAAGGTGCATTTTGTGGTTGACAAATCCTTGTACAAAACCGATGTGCCGGGTCGCCTTGTCCTGAAAGCGTCAAGCGTCACTCACAGCAGTCAACCCGAAGCATTGACAAGAACAGAGATTTCCTCCGGTGCGGCAAAACTTGCGGCTCCCGGTTCACTGGGTTTCAGCGGCTTGGGAATTTCTCTCAAGACTGCACCGCGTCATGGGGGCAATGTCACCAAACTTTCGCCTGTCGGTGCGGCTCTGAGTGAAAAAGTGACGATCAAATGGGATGCAAATCAATATCCTGCAAGCCGTATCGCGTTGTATTCCGAGACAACGGGGAGACCGCTGGTTGACATTAAATCTCCCAGTGACAAACTCCCCAAACCGGGGCAGGAGTGGTTTGTAGTTCCCATGAAACTCCAGACGGGCATCCTTTACTCTTGGGATGTCAACGCAACATACTCCGGTTACGCTGTGTTCCGCATTTTGACCTCTCAGCAACGTGAGGAGTTGCGGGCGATGCTTGCCGACGCACAGACCCTGCAAGGATTAGACGCAGACGGCGCATTAGCAGAATTGGCGACGGCACGCGCCTATGCTCGCTACGATGTGCTGGATAAAGCGATGGAAGTCTACGACGCCCTCAAAGCAAAAGGCATTGACAGCCCGGACTTCTTAAAAGAGTATGACAAGGTCGTTGCGGAATACAAACGCTATACCGAACCGGAGAAAAAACAGACCGAACAAAAATAGATGTCCACTGGAAAACTTGCCCAAGTGGGATATGACTATGTTGTCTTGGATTCATGATGGAGGAGAAAAGCCATGAGAGCTTTGCGAACGATTTGCGCTTTGTTTGTTTTGTTGACTGTATCTTTTAGTGTGACGGCACAACGCCCGAAAGTGGAACCCACCGTCGAGCATTTTGTCATCACAGGGACAAAACCTGTCGGTGAGATTCTCTATCGGCTCTTTGAGAAGACCCGCGCTCGTTATGAACTGGAAGACGCAATGACATGGGAAGACATCGGCGGCTACCTTGATTTGACCGCGCAAAGGGGACAATATGAGTATCCTCGCGGCACGCGGATGCCGATAATTCTCAATTTTCTCTGCGACTCTGCCGAGCCGAAACTGGATTGGCAGCTGGAAAAGGGAGTCTATCGGCTTTCTCGAATCCCTGACATAAAAGGAATTATCGAACTGGCACGCGGGGAATTGGCAGCCATTCGCACCTTAAACTTCTCTCGTGATGGGCAGATGATTGCGTGCGGTGACGATAAGCAAAATATCGTCATTTGGGGAATGAACGGCAAGCCGATTCAGCAGTTCAAGGGAGTTCTTGGCTCCAATGCGTTTAGCCCGGAAGGCTCCCTGTTCGGTTATGGAAGCAGTGCCAGTTTGGTTCTCTACGACATCAACAAGCGCAAAACAGTTTTTAAAAAAGCGGCTCATACCAGTCCTCTTGTCGCCCTCGCTTTCAGCGAAGACGGGAGTAGTGTTGTGACCAGCGGGCAGGACAATGTCGTGCGTGTCACCACGCTGACAAAAACACCATCCAAAGTGAAATTTCTGCGGGAATATCAATGCCCTACTCCCAAGGCGATCTTCATACCGAGCATCCATCCCAACGGCAAAACCGTCGCAGGAATTTTACAGCGCGATCCGTTCAATCCCAATGCCGACACGCATCCTCAGCGCAATCAGTTGCTTTTGTGGAAAGTCGGCGGCAGGGCGCGGTTCGAGAAGCCGGAAGCGGGCGAAATGGGACGATGGAAAGCCGCCGCGTTCAGTCCTGATGGCAAAACCCTTGTCGCCCTCAATCTCAACCGCAAACTGTATCTTTTCGATGGCGAAACCCTAAATCGCACCCAAAATCCCATTGACATCCAAAGCGATTGGAAGGGCGAAATCGGGCGGCTTCGGTACGATACGATTGCCGTCACGTTTACCAATGACAGCCGCACGATTCTGGTTTCCGGTTTCAACAACCGCGTTTTTGCCTATGACCGCGAGACAGGCGCACCCTCGAAAGAGTTCAACCGCGTCTTTCCCGCGTCCGATTTTTCCGCGATGGCATTTAGTCGTGACGGCAGATATTTTGCGACTGGGCAGGATACGTGGTGGAACAGTCCCGATAAAGTCAAAGTCTGGGATTTGGAGCGCGGCACCGTGTTTAATTTTAATTTGATCGATGCCACGACAACCTCTGTCGCTTTTTGTCCGGGGAAGCCGGGTGTAGTGGCGACGGCAGGAAGCAATGTGCTGATCTGGGATTTTGCACGGGGCAAGCGTCCGATTAGCGTCGAAGGCACTTCCCCCATTATTTTCTCGCCGGACGGCATGACTCTGATCACGCAGGGCAAGCGGGCAGGCGAAATCATCGCTTGGGATGCGAAAAACGGCAGTCGAATCCAAACGTACAAACTGTCCAACAGCGGAATTCGGCAGATGCTTTTCAGTCCTGACGGCAGGAAATTTGTTATCGCACCGGAGGCACAGGCTCCGTTTCTGTTCGATTATACGAGTGGCAAAATTCTCACGAAACTTACGGGGCTTTCAGGAACGGCATTGACATTGAAATTCTGCCCGGACAGCCGGATGCTTTCCGCCGTCAGCAGTTCGCAGACCGGAATTATTTGGGATACCGACATCGTTCCGACGCCGGGACAAGACTGTATTGTCTTCACTTTTTCCACAAAAGGAGCCATTCGACCCGACGCCATTGCTTTAGGCAAAAACTGTTTCGCTTATGAAAAAGATCAAGAAGTCACTTTTCATGAAGTTACTGAGCAATTCCATAAGATGACATCAACGGGTACAAATATTATCAAGGACAAGGGCATTCATCCCCTGATTGCTACAGACTCGAATAATGTGAATGTCCTGTTGATGCAGTACCGGGATACCGTTCCCACCTACAGAAACAAAATCGTCGCCTATAACGGCAAAACCGGAGAGGGAAATACGCCGCTGATACAGGCTTTGAGCGATATACAGGGGCTTCCCGTACTGACGCCGCACAACGTCCTTGTCACCACAGAAGGCAAAACACTGCGATATTACAATTTAACGACAAAGCAGGCAACAGCGATAAAAGGCAGTCAAGTGGCGGAAGGCGACATCGTGATGGACGCCGAGGGACGTTTCGGCGCGACGCTCGGCGGGGGCGTCGCGGCGTTGTGGCGATTGGGCGGCAAAGGACGCATGGGAGAACTCCTGACGCTCGTCACGGTCGGGAGAGACGACTTTCTGGCGTTTGTTCCCAATTCCGACAACAGCGATATGAGCAACTACTATTGGGCGTCGCCTCGCTCGGTCAAAGCACTCCGAATGCGCTCTTATGGTGATATCTATCCGTTCGAGCAGTTCGAGGTTTTGCTGAATCGGCAGGATATTGTGCTGCGAACAGTCGGCTTAGCACGAGGCAGTCAAGTCAAAGAGATCGAAGCCGTCTACCGCCAGCGTTTGAAGAAGATGGAGGTGACCGAAGAAAAGTTGAAGGCGACCAAAACCAAAGACTTGCCGCATGTCAAGCCTCTGAAATTCCCGCTTGTTACCGATCAGCGTACCATGAATTTCACTGTTGAGGCGGAATGTAACAAAGAAAATATCGCCCATTTGGATGTGCGGGTCAATGGCGTTCCGATCTACGGCGCGAAAGGCAAAGCCCTTGGCGAACACGTTGGGAGTAAAATTCACGAAACGGTCTCCGTTGATTTGCGGCGCGGAGACAACCAGATCGACGTTGACGTTCGCAACGCATCGGGAGGGCGGTCTTTTATCCAAACCGAGTCGGTGCGCTGTACGGTGCTGGAGCAGCCCGCCAAAGTCTACGCGCTTCTGATCGGTGTCAGCAAGCAGCCAGAAGCCGCTGACCCATCGAAAAAGCCGGATTTTGCGGAACTGGCATTTGCCGATAAAGACGCCAAAGACATGGAAACACTGCTCAAAAAAATGCAAATTGCGCCCCCGAAGGTGCCGTCGAACACGCCGCAGAAACCTGCCGCGAAGCCGCCTGTCAAGGTCGCCAAAGGCAAAAAAGTCAGGCGCGGTGTGCGTTATTTTCCTGTTCGGACGTATGTCAAGCCGACCCCTCAGCCGAAACTTCTGCCCATTTTTGAGAAAGTCCATACCCTTGTTTTGGACAATGAGAAGGGAACGCGAGACGCGATCAAAGAGGCAAATGCCTTTCTGGCTCAGGCGGGGGCAAACGATCTGGTGCTGGTTTTTGTGGCAGGACATGGATGGCGCGATACGAAGGCTCCAGGACAGCCCTACTATTTCGCCTCTTACGGCGCACAAATCGAAAAAGGCGACGAGACTGCCATCTCGTTTGAGGACTTAGAGCAATTGCTGGACAATCTCAAGGCGCACAACAAACTGCTCTTGCTCGATACCTGCAATTCCGGCGAACCAGACGATCTGGAAGCGGGCAAAATGCCGACGATTGTCGAACCTAAAGATGCCGGGAAAGATCAGCCCGTCCGACACGGGGCGCGTAACGGCTTAGTTCGTATCTATCGAACGCGGGGCGATAATGCCGATGCCTATGTTGAAACTTCGCTGACCGACCGCATGAAAGAGCAATTCCTTGATATGCGGCACGGCACAGGAACCAACATGATTTCGGCGGCGACGGCATTTCAAGCCGCGAGCGAGGGAGGCAAATATAAAAATGGACATTTCACGCTGGCTCTGCTGGAAGGCATCGGCGAAATGAAAGCCGATATGAACAAAGACCGAGTGATCACCGTTTCGGAACTGCGCGAGTATGTCGGGATCAAAGTTCTCAAAATTTCCGAGGGCAGGCAGAAACCCATTGTTTTGCGCGAAAACGCCAGCAACGATTTTATTATTGCCGGGCGTCCTCTCCAGCCATAACGCGGTCTTTGCTTCGTCCCCCTTTTAGAAAAGGCAAAGAGGAAAACACGCGAAAAGGAGGGAATAGGCATACAGCATTTATCGAGGAGGAGAGTTTTATGTTACAGGGCGTTGAGCGACTGGTCGCTTTAGATGGAATCAAGACTTCGGGCTTAGTCGGGGCGACGACGGAAGAGGTCGGGGCGGCAATTCATACCGCCGATATTGAGACACTGCGAAATACTGATGGACATTTTTCGGGCGTCGTGCGTGATGGGCAGACGGTGCGGCTTGCCCGAACGATTGGAATACCGCTGCGCTATTTTGTGGCGAAAATGTTTCATGGTCCGTTTTTGGTTGTCGCGGACAGAATAGATCGCTTATACGATTGGTGCGTCGAACAGAAAATCGGCTGGCAGTTTGACCCGATGTATACGCGCATGGTTCCGGCGCATTATCTGGTGGAGATCGATCAGATCGGCTGTCCCGATCCGGCTCCGCGCTACAGACGATTCTTCGATCCGCCGGTTGCGAACGGCTCCGACGATATACACGAGATTGGCGCGAACTATGTTGGCGCGGCGTATACGGCACTCAAAAATTGGCTGGCGACGGTTCCGGTGGGCGAGACCATTGCGCTGGCGTTTTCAGGCGGCGTGGACAGTGCATCGGTGTTGCTGATGGCGCGGGCGGCACTATCGGAAATGGGGCGCGACCCGAACACTGTCCGTGCATTTACGCTGGATTTGGGCGGCGGCAAAGATGCGGCGCAAGCGGAAATCACTGTGAAGGCGTTGGGTTTGGAAGACAGTTGGGAAGCGGTGAAAGTCTCGCCGGATCGGATCAATTTGGAAGAGGCAATCGGCGTCATCGAAGATTATCACCCGCTCGATGTCGAATGCGCGGCAGTTGCCATTTGTCTCCTTGAAGCGATTCGCGAACGCTATCCGCATATCAATTATCTATTGGACGGCGACGGCGGCGACGAGAACTTGAAGTCCTACCCACTGGAAGATTCCGACCTGACGCTTTCGAGCATTCTCCGCAATCCCATGCTCTATCAAGAAGGGTGGGGCGTGGACGCGATCAAGCACAGCTTGACCTATTCCGGCGGCTTGTCGCGCTCCTATGTTCGCACGTTTGCGCCCGGACAGAAATACGGATTCGAGGCGTTTTCGCCCTACGCGACGCGCTCCGCGATTGCTCAAGCCGTAGCGATTCCGTTCGAGAGGGTTTTGGGCGGCAGTATCGAACGCCTCTATACGCTGAAATCGGAAGTAGTCGCGGCGGGCGTCGAAGCGGTGACGGGAATTGCGATGCCCGTGCATCCCAAGCGGCGTTTTCAAGACGGCGTAGGCGGCGAGACGTATAGGCAGTGGAAAGTCAGCAAGGCATGGTGTCGGCAAATCTTCCTGCGGCAGTGGGAGGACAAACTGCGCTTTGCATGGGAGGCAAATGATCGGCTTTCCGGCAACGACCTTTCGGTTCTGATTCCGTTGGTGCGATAATCGGGACTTTAATCGCTCCCTGCTTGCACCAACGAATCTAATGTCTCGCCCATTGTCTGTCCATGTCCACGTAGGTTACCTGCCGTCGCGGTGAATTCCGATTGTTCTTTGGTGATCGTGACGGTTGGCATTCTCATTTCTCCTCGAATAAAGTCTGTTCCGTTCAATCGTCTTGTGAAAGAATGGCAGAGACTTGCCGGCTCCCATGAATGACTCGCGCAATTTCGATGGGTTGCGCGAGGGGATCGTAGATAATCAGATACGAATAGACCGACCAGAACTTGAGTGCGTCGTCAGTCAGGTCTTCGCGAAAGTGTCCGGCTCCCGGCGTGTCGCCGAGAAACACAATAGCGTCTTTGATTCTCTTCATCGTAGACTTGGCGACACGCGCCCCTGCCTCGCGTGTCAAGTATCGCTTGATGTCGGCGAGGTCTTGCTTTGCTTCGTCTGTGAGGAGGTGTTTCTTCATCGGCTTCCTGCAAGTTCGCGGGCGGCTTGCTCGTCCTCAAGGCGGATTTCTTCATCGAGTTCTGCCTCCATTTGAGCAAAAAACTCCTCGCCGTCCGTCAACCTGCCTGCCTTTGCCGATGCGACGCCCGCCGCAATTTTCTGGCGGACTTCTTCTATGATCTGGTCGCGATTTTCCATTTGGCGCAGGGCTTCACTCATGACTTCGTTCGCGGAATGATAGCGTCCGGTTTTGACCTTTGTCAGCACCAATTGTTCCTGTTCGGGTGTCAGCTGTACGTTCATGATATTTCCTCTCTGATTGCATCTCTCGTGGAGAGACATTATAGCGCGGTATGTCCGGTTCCGTCAATTTCGGACAAAGCGAAGAGTGAGGTTGTCCGCGAAGGCGGACGTTGCGTTTTCCATAGCGGGGTATCTGACTCCACCGCCATACGCTTTAGCCATACACAAGCGCGTCGTTGCTATAGCCGCTCTCGTTATCCCCGCGCCGCGCCTTCACCCGATAGACCACCTGCACGCCCGGAGTCTGATTGAGATGCTCCAATTTGGTTTTCGTGGTGACATTGACGAAGGTAAAACTCGTCGCTGTGCCGAACTTTGCTTCAACGAGATATTGCGTGCCGCCTTTGTTGCCGTTTGCCTTCCAACTGATAACATTGGTTCCGTTGGCGAAGGCTTCGGCGACGACTTCGGCGGGAATGGTGGGAATAATCGCCGTCAGAGTGGTATCGCGGACATTGAGACCGAGCTGCTCTTTGAGGGCGTTGGTGATATTGGGATTGGCGGTGATCGCCTTGCCGCGAAAACTGGCTTGGATATTGGCATTCTTGCGCGAGAGTTTGAGGGCGGCGGTAGCGGCTTTGGCGGCTTCACGGGCGGCAGTCGCGGCGAGGATTCTGGCGTCAATATCGGTTTTGAGAGCGTTGAGTGCGGTGATGTCGGCGGCGACAAGACCGAGCGGAATGAGATTGGTATTGGCAATCGTGATGAAGTTGCCGAGCCATACGGAGAACTCGGCGTCGTTGGTGGGATAGAAGTTTGCCATCGGGAAACACTCCTTTTTGCGTAGATCGCGGCGTTTTGTCTTGGGA
>Ga0163154_10004679_pt1 | contig 17811 bp, 27 predicted proteins | sample OliLakLV19MP9P1_FD_148649 | JGI IMG/M metagenome (GOLD analysis project Ga0163154, IMG submission 148649) | Freshwater microbial mat bacterial communities from Lake Vanda, McMurdo Dry Valleys, Antarctica - Oligotrophic Lake LV.19.MP9.P1 | ecosystem: Environmental > Aquatic > Freshwater > Lake >...
CAGGAGTAGAGATCATGGGGCGTGGGGCGGGTCTAGCCACAGGCTTCTCCGTTTTGTATTGCGCCACTAACTCCATTAATTTCTGTTCTTGAGTCTGAGCGCGCTTGGATCGAGCCAATGGTGGCGCATAGGTGGGCATCGAGCTTCCAGTATATGCACTTGGGGGGGCCAGCACAGGAGCACTAGTTACTATTGATTCTGTTGCTGCTTCTTCCTGCGCCAAGCGTAGCAATTCTGCTTGTTGCTCCATGGTTGGACCGTCTGCTGCAGGAACTGGCTCTGGTTGCACAGGTTGGGGAGGAGCTAACATTTTATAATTAGGATCGTCATCACACTCTTCTGACATTTCCATTTCGCCCGGGTCACAGTCAGGTCCTTCGCACGGCTCGTTAACTTGCACAACTTTTTCGCCTTGCGGGCAGCGAGGATCTTGCATGTAGGGTTGACCCGTAGCTGCGTCGATTACACCTTCAACAGGTACTCCCGGGGGAGCTACCGGTGCCGGAATGAAGACACCTTTGCCAAATGCACCTAGACCCGAATTGAATCTAGGTTTCTGCCTGCTGGCTCTTGAGACAAGCCCTCGATGGCCAGATAAGTAACCTGGGCGTTGATTATTCTTCATGCAACTATTATACAAAACTACTGGGATGAGACCTTGCGCAATCTGTTCACAAAATTACTGCTGTAAAAAGATAAAATTTGTTACTATAAGTGAGAGGCAATTATGTATATTCGACAAAACACCGTTAAAAATAGATTGGGCTCTATGGAGGGTGGGCTCGGACAAATACCGATCCAGTCTTTCGTAATAACTGACCCGACAGATGGGGCCAGGTTAACTTTCACAGGACCTGTTACTGAAATAGCGCAAGTCCAGGCTATTTTTGGGTTGATATCTGGCGCTGTAAACGCCGCGAAATCGGGAAAGACCACCGACAGCACTAAGTTAGTCACTAGTGCCCAAAATCTGTTAGGAACAACCGGCTCCCTGAGAAATCAGGCCAGTGCAATGGTCAATAAAGCAGATATTTTTGTTAAACAAATTGTTAAACAAGAAGCCGAACAAAGTTCGTCATCTGGTGCCTCCGCTGGCGAAGTTTTAACCGGAGTGGGGGCAATATTAGCAGCTTTAGCTCCAGCAGGAGCCGCTGCTTTCCAAACAGCCAGTGACGCACAACTGGCCAAAGCGCAACTAAAAGCGAAGGGTAACCAGGTAGTACCCACTACTCAGTATATACAAATGCCGAGTTCCGGCGGAAATACCGGAGTAATTGTTGCTGTTGTTGCTGGGGTAGCAGTATTGGGTGTTCTGTTAATCGTAATGTCTAAAAAGAAGTAGGACTATGCGAACTGAATTTGGACATACTGGCGTGATAGTTGCAATTATTGGCGGTGTGGTTGTGTTAGGCGCAGTCATTGTAATGATGCAAAATAAAAAATAATTAGGAGAGACATGAGACAGTTAGGGCAGGGGCTTCCAGATTATTCTGCGAGTCATGGATTATCAGGATTTGGCCAATTTCTGAATACGCCGACCTCGGGCACACATTCCGCACTCATGCAGGAAATATATACGCCTGCTGCCTTAGCGAGCAAGCCGGTCTCAAGTACAGCAGCCCCTTATTATTTAGCTGCCCCAGGAGCCGAGTCTCAAGGGTCAGCATCCGGGCTCGCAACCCCCGCAGGAAGTTCGTTTACAGACGTTACTGGCGGAATCGCGGCCATTTTGGCACCACTTGCACAGGTAGGCGTTTCGATCTACCAGTCTCAGCAGATGGCCAAATTAGAAAAGGCGCGCCTGAAAGCAGAAGCTGCATCTCAGGCTGCCATGGCCATGATGCAGCCACAAGTTATTATGCCGCCAGCCAGCTCAAACACAGGACTGTTAGTCGGGGCAATTCTAGGTGGCGCGACCCTATTAGGGCTTTTGGTGTTTATGATGACGAAAAATAGCGCAGGCTCGGCGGGGTCACCTGGAGCACCGTCTCTCGGGGTCGGGGTTGGAAGCTCAACCTACTCAGCCCCTCCTCGGATCAAAAGAATTAAACGCGTTTCAAGACCACGACAGTCCTACTAATTTGCTACCATACTGCTATGGATTTAGAAAAAATTTCATATCAAGAACTTCTTCGCCACATAGATGCATTAAGGGCTCAGGGCACTTCTGATAATGACCCTGATATGCTGAAAGCTAAGTGGAAACTGAGAGATTTTCTTGGAAAGAAGAAGGAAAAAACAACTGCAATTGTGCCAACGCTAAAAAGCATCAGAACAGTCACGTTCAACCAAGCTCCCGAGGAGCCTACTTACAACAAGTTCGTAATCCTGGGGATCACATTTGCATTAGTCGCAATACTTTACAAGTTTAAAGACTAGCCGCGGCAAATTCTCCAAGCAACTAAACCACCCAAAGCAGCGGCGATAAGTCCGCCTGTAGCTATGACTGTGAACATCCCTGCACGCGGATTTCCATAGGGTGCCATAACTTTTTCAAGACCCAAGCCTTTGACAACTACTTCAGGTTTGATCAAGCTGAGCATAGCAGCATTTTCTCCGGATACAGAGCTTGCTGGGGGTGTTCCTGGCTTTAAAAGCTGAGCAACGTCAATGGTGATTTCAGGTGTGACGTTACTTCTGATGACAATCTTGACACCATCGCTTGCGCCGCCCGCAGCCCCGACTAGGCTGTTCAATACATCGGGTAGACCGGCACCCAAGCCACGGTTGTGTCTAAATTTTCTGTTTGCTGTTCTAATCATAAAAGAAATTATATCAAATTAATTTTTAAAACAGCAACATTTTAGGCATTTTACTCGAATTGAAGTGCAACACACTCGATCAAACCGGCATTACAGGCTACCGCTTCCACTGCAATGTTTTTTAGGAGTTCACCATGCTCATGACACGAGACCGGGAGATCCGCAAGGGCGAGTAATTGTTTGGCTAGCTGGTGACTAGTCATCGATGTTTAATCCGCTGGAGTTCCTTCGCGCCCGAGGCCCGTGTTCAAGTTGCTCTTTTTTCCGTGGACGACGTTCTTTTACGTTATCAACTAATTGCTGAATGGGGTTCTTCCTGGGTCGTCCGCGTGGCCTACTCGGCTTAGTGGCCAATGACGCTGCCTTCTTGGGGCGACCACGAGGACGTTTTGGCTTCGCGATCCCTTGTGGATGTTTTCTAGGGCGTCCGCGAGGACGCTTCTCTTTTTTAACTGTTACAAGTTTGCGAGGTCTGCCCCGTCCCCTTAAACTTGGCTTTGCTTTTGGACGCAAAGGTTCTCCGGCAGTTTGAAGAACACGTTTAGCTTGCTTTAATTGCGCACTCAAAGATCTGGATGGTCTACCGGGTGTTCTCGTACCAAATAGTAAACGCTTTGCCTTTCTGACAGACATTTCCTTCATTGGTTTGACTGGAAGATTTCGATGTTGTTTACTACCAGCTTTAGCTTTCCTCGCAGTAAGTAAGCGTAACTTGGGCCTACGTGCAGGATTTAGGCGCAAACGCGATTTTCTTCTCGGCAATCCGAAGGGTTCTGCTGGAAGTTCAGAATCAAAATCATCTAGGTGATCATTATTATTCATATGCTTAACCTCGAAGGCAGTATAGCACACCCCGCGCTTGAAAAATAATTTCGGAAATCTAAAATATAAGAATGAAAATACAAATGACAGATACGCAGAAAACGGTCCTCGCAGACCATCATAATTCTGCAAGACAAAACGAGCAATTACTTAAATGGCTTACAGAGTTGACAGCGCACAAAAAAGATCTTATCACAGAGTGTGAGATCAAAATACAAGCCCTTAAAGCAAGTATAGCGGATCGTGAAAGAGAAATGAAAGAGCTTGAGTCATGCGGTCAGCGGATCATCAGAGAAACCAGCACTAATCTTGAAAAGATTCTTAAGAAGACTGTTGCTGAACTCGGAATCGCTACCAACGTAAAAGTTCGGTTGGCATTTGAACATGGCGAGCCTACTCTTTACCTTCACGACGAACGCCAGCCAGGACCTTTTCCACTTGCAACGTGAGCTTTTCGAGGTATATTCTCTGTGGGACAGCCATGGACAAGCGCGAAAAGCGGCGTTATGTATTCCCAAGCGGGCAGCGCCACCTGGTCAAGTACAAACTAATTTCTAAAACAATTTCTGTACCGGAAACCATTTTTGATGCTGCCATCTTAGATCTATCTGAAGAGGGTGCCTGCCTCCAGGGTGATTTAGATGATAAATATTTATATGATTTGGGTGTGGGAGCTATTCAACTTGGTTGCAACATATACCTTAATAAAATGGTAAAAGTCCGTGCTATAGTTCGTTGGTTCAAAAAACTCGCCGAAACTGAACACCAATTCGGTGTAGCATTTGACTTAACCGATGAAGCGCATCTCGAAATACAGCGATTTCTGATACGTCATCAACTCGACACACGCCGCTTTAAGCGGAGCCAGCTGCTGCCATGAAAAGAAAACTAAGCCTTGTTTTTGAGGGCGACCTACTGCTGGGTATCACCCTAACCGAGAAAGGGAAGCGCAATCGTCTTCCTTCCATAGCCACAAAGCGCGATGCGCTTGAGGGGATTGAAACAATCCTTCAAGCTACACTAGACTCTGTAGGGAAAGCCTTGCTTACCGAGGCAGAGACTGCTGTAACCTCCGCACCAGCCACCGTTGAACAAACTGTCACTAAAGCCCCGGCTGAAGAGACACAGACACAAACAGAGATTACTGTCCCCCTAAGTATTGACAGTGACGCCGAAAGGCCCAAAGCAGTGTGCGCCAGACCAAAAGTCCCTGAACAAATAGTAGTAGCTGAGGTGGTTTTAGCTGTTGCAGAAAATCCTATTAAATGATACAAACGAGCGTCTCCAAGAGCTTGGACTTCCACCACTGGAGATTTCTAAGGATAATTGTTAGTATGAGGCATGCTAAATATTCGCGCTGAAGAAAAAACATTCAGTTTTAACATATCAACTAAAGCAGGAAAGGTAACCCCTTTCCTGTTTCAGTTTAGAAATGAATTGCCTCTTTGCATCAAAACCATCAAATGGAACTATGGTATTCCACCAGGAGTTTCAGACCCTTCTGGCTATGGTTGGCCTAAAATTCCACTTCAAATCACAGTAGATACCATTTGTACCGATGAAACCGCTTCGCCAATTGTATTCTCGACACCAGTTATTGCTCGGGAAGTCTCAGGTACTATTAAAAATATGGCGCACTTACCCGTTGAGTTGTGCATACAATTCACTGGGTTGCTCGTAAGCGGCGATATAGCGGGATTGCACGATCAGCAAATTGCTGCATTCGCGTCTTTAGACGCAACTCAACGAGGTATGCTGGCACTCCCACATTTGCTAACAAATGCGGGCGCTGCATTTGCATTGCCAGAGGCAAAGCCAGTAGCCGCCCTCACCTCGAAAGAGAATACCGCGGAAGATAAACTATCCCTGATGATAGGAGATTTATTTCAGGCAACAGCAGAATTAAAAATACCTACTGACAGTCTGCCCCGATTAGCTGAGATTTTAATCAAAAAGGGTTGGGCACGGTAGAGGAGGTAGCATTTGCCGCACCGAAATGCTGGCAATCTTTGCTGACAGGACATGAACCACATCGTGGTTGACGCTCTAAACAAACGAGTTTGCTGAATTCAACCAATTTCCTGTGTTTCGAGATTGGTTTGTCCTGGCCGATGAGTTGGTTGTAAATGTTCCGCTTAGACTGGTAGTCAGTGTCAACATGCATCAGACCAAGGCGCGTTAATACTTTTTCTGAATGGTAATCGAAAGGAGCGTAACGAGTTTTTCCGAGCAGATATTTGAGATACATCAATACAGGCTCCGGAAGAACAAGTTCTCCAGAAGTCCGTGCGTTCTTTCTATTCCAAGAACTGTGCGGGGGGCGAAAAGGCGTGACGTGGTCCTTTTCTTTGTTGCCTTGTTTACCCTGTATTTGATCTAGAAAAGAGTTAATCTCCTTATCTGTCAGTTCTTCATCTAACTCACAATAACCCAGAGTGTCAAAAAGATTTTGAAGCAAGTCTTTTATGGTAATAGCTAGGTCCCACGTATCGCAAGTAGCCCCCGCTAATTGTAAGACCTCTTGAATGTCCGGGAGACTGGCAACTCTTGCTTCATTCCACGAAACAAAGCTGAAGTCGGTAGTTTCTATTCCCTTGAACAGACGTAAGGCTTTCCGCGCTACCGGCGGACTACATGGGTAGGATATGAGGTAGTTCATCAATTTGTCTACTGTAGATGGTTGATTCGCGCACTCTTTGGCAGACCAAAGCCCACGAGGATCCCCTAGAGAATTTTCAATGCTTCCAAGTATCGATGTTTCCATGCCTTCTCCGCGGCTAAGAATAGAAGACTAACCGGGGAAAGCTCTTGCGCAAGTGTCCATGTGTGGAAAAGATAGATAAAAATTATATTATATAGGTAATGCCGAAAAGAAGAACTTTTGAGAAAAAGTTAGCTATACAAAATTTTAAGAGTGTCAAAACAGAACAATTATTAAAGAGCGACACCCTGTCTGGAAAGGCGATTAAAGAGTTGGTTGAGATAGTGGTTGAGGTTCTCTTTACCCCCCGGGGCTACAGGGTAGACACTCAGTTATTATCACCAATGATTGTTTGGGATTTCGAGCACACATGCAAACTTAAGGGTATAACTGAAACTAATCCTGAAGGAGACTTGACTGATAAAAATTTCCCCACAGAATTAGCTGCAATGCACTTTGTAACACGTCGTCTTTCCACACTAGGATGGAAACCAATTAATGTATGGGAGGAATATGATTGAACTTACGGCTGCTGCTACGCAAAAGATAAAGCATTTTTTAGAGGCTGAACCCGGAAAGTGTTTCCGTATTAAACTAAAAATCGGTGGCTGCAATGGTGTCAGCGTCTCATCTCAGGTAGACGACGATGTCAGTTATCGATTCGACGATTTAATTTTGGTGATTGACCCGTTAAGCGACTCATTGCTACCCTCCCTCCGGATAGACTATCTAGATAGCTTAACTTTCTCGGGCTTTAAATTTGATAATCCCAGTGCTATAAGTAAGTGCGGCTGTGGACAAAGCTTTTCCTTATGATGAATAATCAAGAACTAGAAATCGCTCCAGGTATCTTTTTTTCAGGCCGAAATGGCCATTATCGACTACTTCTTAAGTCGTCTACTGAAGAGGTGGTGGGATGGGATTTTGACGAAGTTAAGGCGGATCCACAAGAGTGGTTTGACAGCCTACGTACAATTGCACTCGCCATTCAACACGGCCCCACCATTGCTTTTCGACGTGTCAAGGAAGCCAAAGCAGAAAAACAAACTCCCGCCGGAACATTGCTGTGCAATATCTGCAATGTCAAGTTTCTAGTCGGCCCGGGACACCCTTATATTTTCACCGCAAAATTGAATGGTAAAAATTATTGCGATTATCAATGTAGTGAAATGTGTCATAAGCTACGTCGTGAAAGTGTCTTTAAAACAGAATTGGGTGAGAATTTTGTAAATGACTTTCCAAGGGTAGTGAGCCGCATTCCTAAAGAAAAACAGGCTTGAATTAAATAATCGGGTCCTTTACTATCTACTGGGAGGTTGCTATGAAATGTCCTTCGTGCGGTTCCGATGAAGCATATGTTGGGTTCAGTGATATTGACTGTCCCAATAAAAGCTGTAAACACTTTCAAGGAAGCGCGGTGTCGCTCACGAGCCGGGCCGGCGCAACGGCTGCTCCAAGCACCAACAGGCCCAATCCGCCGAGCGGATTTAACCCATGGGCTAATTTTCCTAACGTAGCCGCGACGCCCTCTTTGGGAGTACGTATTTCCAGGTTTTTGGTTCGTCAAAACAATGTTCAAATTTCCTTTATTGCGAGTGGCGATCCTGGCGTGCCGGATAAAGAAGTAGAGATCTATTTCGATATCGGAAATGGGGATCAACTTTGCACGTTAAGTAATCCTGGTGTCACACACATTTCAGGGGTCGATGCGGACGGCACCACGGTCTATACAACCAACTGGCTGTGTCTTCAAGACGGGGTTAAGCCAACTGATACCTGGCAGCTTAAGGCCAGTATTTATTGATGAATACGTATATTAGTTTTACAAATAACCATATCCTCTGTGTGACCAAAATGGGGGAGATCCTTGCGCAGAACCCCTCTGTCACGGAAGAAATCCTAGAGAGCGGTCAGTTGTAAAACCAGGTTTCCAAAATCCCCCAAAATCATTGAGGGGTTGAATGAGGGTCTTTCTTCCCTCAGAACTAATGTTTCCATCAGTCACCTTCCTGACCTGTTCTAAGGAAGGATTAGTCTGAGATTTCTCCCATCCCAAAGTAGTCGAAGATCGGCTGCCGCAAGGTTCTATAGACGTTTGCAGACGGCTCTGAGGTCCTGTGAGGACGACTTGTTCTCTTTTCAAAGCACTCCAAAGACTCCAATTGCTAAAACGCTTCTTACCATACTTTCCTTCAAGGGTTCTGGCAAGTCTTGTTTTAACGGACTCTTTGTTCTCTTTGAAAAGAGATATTTTTTCTTGGAAACCTAAGCCGCGACGAGCGATGGCATAAGCGGCGGCTTGGTGTCCGGTAATTCGATAGATCTGCTATAGCGGGCTTAAATCACTATATAAACCAAAAAGTTAGTGCTGAGAACCGCACTAACTTTTTAGAGAATAATTTTTACTTTTTGATTAGCAACTGCTGATCAAAGATTCCCTCAGCTACGGTAGGGATTCTTTCTTAAGTGGCAAATGTCGCAGGTCTCTTCTTCATCCGGATTGCGGAAAAGAGGACCACTAGTCCACGCAGATGCCGCATTGCTGGTTGTGAATGTGGGCTGACCCCAGACTGGCGGTTGTGGGTTATGCCGACGCAAACGTCTGCGCGATGCAAGCGGTGCTGGCATTAAATCGTCGTGCATTGTGTCGTCCGGATTGCGGAAAAGAGGGCCACGCCAAACCGCAGAATTGTCAGTGAACAATGGCTTGCCCCAGACAGGTGGCTGTGGGTTACGACGACGGAAGTGTCTACGTGCAGCCGTGGGGGCGATAATCTCCTCGCGCAAATCCAACTCTTCGTCGGGGTTTCTAAACAGAGGGCCACTAGTCCATGCGGACGCGGCATTGCTTGTGGTGAATGTGGGCTCATTCCAGACAGGAGCTTGGGGGTTCCTATGACGGAAATGTCTACGCGAAGCCAGAGGCATTGTAATTTCCTCGTCAAGAGCTAGCTCTTCTTCTGGGTTCCTACGGCGGAAATGTCTACGCGAAGCTAGAGGCATTGTAATTTCCTCGTCAAGAGCTAGCTCATCTGGATTTCTAAATAATGGGCCCCGCCAGACCGCCGAGTTATCTGTGAATAACGGCTTACCCCAGACTGGTGGTTGTGGGTTGTAACGACGGAACGGTGGCGACATCGGCACAGAGTAGCCGAAATCTTGATCTAGATTGTTCAGATCAACGTCCAGATCATCGTCTAGGTCTTCATCTGGGTTTCTAAAAAGGGGCCTACGCCAAACCGCAGAATTGTCGGTAAACAGGGGCTTGCCCCAAACTGGTGCTTGTGGGTTGCGTCGATTAAATCTACGAAGTCTGTTTCTGGAACGTAGCATGCTTTATTCTCCTTGCATATTCTACCTAAGTTGTTGTGGATAATTCAACTATTTTATCGTTTTCTTTGGGACTTCTATCTTTCCGAAAAAAAGGTAAGGTTCAGCAATGACAATCACGGTCGTTTGCTCAAATCGTCGTGCTGGCTACGATTACACGCTGTTCGAACACTTTGAAGCAGGGCTTGTGTTGTTGGGGCCTGAGGTAAAAGCAATACGAGATCGGCAAATTTCTATTGCGGAAAGCTGGGTTAAGCTTCAAAATAATGAAGCATTTTTGATAGGAGCCAACATAACTTGCAAAGCAGGCGGATGGGCTCCTGTTGACCCGATCCGAAATAGAAAGCTGCTGCTTAAGAAAAAGCAGCTCTACAAACTGGCAGACGCCTCTGCTGATAGCAAGACGATCATACCCGTCAAAATTTATTTCAATGAACGTGGCCTAGCTAAGCTTGAAATTGCTATTGCAGCTGGTAAAAAGAAGTATGATAAGCGACAAGCTATCAAGCAACGGGAGTTCCAGCGTGAGAAACGAAGTTATTAGAGTCCAACTTAGAAATAAGATATTCGCAGCACTAGAAACTTACAACCCAGCTCTTATCAAGAATCTGGTAATAAAGGACTTCGAGCGTTTAGAAAAGCTACTAAATTTAGATTTGCCACATACGCAGCTCAAATTTGACTATGTCAGGTTGGATGAGCTATCACAAACTTTAGTGATCGAAATACCTCTGGAACAACAAAATTCAGTAGTAGCTTATTTAGAATCCAATTTCTACCAAGTTACTCCTATCGGAGGTCTCTCCGACCCTCTAATGAGAGTTCATGCTTTATCGCAGCTTATGCGACCAGGTGTTGTATTTTTTCATACAGGCAAAATATTAGTTTTCCATTCTTTTGGCACCAGATATCGTGGATACTTGGATGAAACTCCCGGGAAACCTGGCCTTCATCATGACTATGGGGGGATGCTGTGTCGAAATATTGGTGCAGAAAATGCAGACGTTTATGTCAATTCAATTGACTTTTCTTTTGCGGATAATCCGGAAATACAGGGCCAAATGCTGGCACTTGATCCAGCGTGGAAGCGTAAGATGATGGAAGATCATTCTTTTATAGCATCGCTTCCTCCCACCTTCTATTATGATGGTGATATTGTTAATGTAATTGATGAAAAACATGAGAATTACTCCCGCGACAGTCAATGTTTAGTATTTCGAACTATTTGGAGTAGGGAGTTCCCTGTTTATCAAGTAAAACTGCCCAACAAAGAAACAATTGAACTCAAGGCTGAACAACTTGCGTTGCAAACCGCAGGTATCACGCGATTGTTTTACAACGGCAGTGTGCCGGGCCGTTGGAAAGATTTGAAAAGCCAAGCTGAGTTTTATTTACTGCTCGGTTTTTTCAGGTATCACTACAACCCAACCACCGACTCTTACAGCTGGACTAAAACCCACGCTAAGCGTGTCATTGAAGCTGGTGAGGGGCACGGACTCCTACGATGGCGCGGAACTAACTTCTTGATCAGTTTTCTGGTAGAAGATACTTCAACATTTGATCCTGTGGAAGTAGCCGAAGCAACGTTGTCCGCTGACCTATTATTATCGCTTTAGGCCCAGTTTGGCCCTAGCATTCTTGGTAAGTGTGCTTGTGTCGAGTTGAAGTGCAGTTTTAATGGCCATTCCTCCAACTCCGGCTTGGAACAAGGTGCCAAGAATAGGCCATTCCTCCTTAGTGATTAATTCGACAACGTAAGGAAGACTTAGCGCGGGGATAAAATAACTTGCACTTTTCAAAGGAGCTAATCTGTCGTCTTTCGCGTTAATATTTTTAAGTTGGTTGTGTAGGTAAAAAAAGCAAGCCCCGATACCGGTAATTTTCGCAAAAGCAATAATATTTGACCCAACAGTCATAGGCGCTGCAAAACCGGCCATATGGGGGATTACCCTGCGTTTAAAGCCCTGCTTAGGGGCATATCTCGCTACAGCCCTTTTTCCGCATTTAGGGCATGGGTATGCCGCGTCAAAGATATTTCCAGTTGCCGGATCTGAGAGAAACCCACAAAATTGACAGCCATTCATAATAGAAGTATAACAAAAAAAACAAGGATGGTATACTTGCATTATGGAATCTGCTATACAAAGTGGCGATCAACTACTAGAGCAATCCAGATCACAGCTATGCAATAACAATTTTTATATTCCATTTAGCGATTCAATTTTGCGCGCCGTTTCTTTGGGAAAACCTTTTTGTAAGCTAAATGGCCTCATCCAAGAGGCCGCCTTTGGATATTTAGGGTCTCCCGTACACCAGGAGGTATCCATCAACGCGCTCATTGATCACCCGGCCAAACTACAGGATTACTATGAACATTACCGGGATGGGCACTTAGTAATAACAAAAGCGGATTCCTTGGAAGAAAAAATACTTACTTTCTATCAAGTTTGCTTCGTTATGGATGTATCAGTAGCTACACTAGTGTTGGCTTCACCTCAGTGGGATCATTTACATGAATTCTGCCAGCAAAACAATAATCACTTCTTAATTTTTGGCACACTGATCAACGACAAGTATTTACACCATTCAACTATCCCACAAATAGATATCTTCACTCTTGTTCCCCAGTTTTTAACTGATACAAATGAGCCACCGGAAATTGACATCGGCATCCAACTACTTAAAAAGAAGAAAAAGAAAAATGAGCTTAAAAAGTGACCTGGCAAGATGAGCCGGCTGGCATGATTTACATCAATTACTGCGATGTAGCCACTGCGGAGCGCATTTTGGCTGCGGGCCAGCGCAAGCAAAAGGCTGAAGGTTTCCTGAGCGGCGTTCAGCTTAAGGATTAACCGAGAGAAAATAATGATAGTGGGCAGCCTGTGCTGCCCACTATCATTAGGTTCGACGGCGCAACCTGTGTCGTCTTACGTAGGCACAGTGCATGTGTTGTGAAGGATCACATGTCGCTTCGTTGCAAACTGGACAAATGTTTAGCGGCGCACATACAGGACACAGAGAGTGACGCTCTGGGCATTGGCATATTTGCAAGCAGAGCCGACACACTTGCTTATCGCAGCTATCACAAGCCACACTGTGCTTTGAGCAAAAAATCGGGTAATCCTCGTCCTCGCCTACAATTGGATCCCCGTCCTCATCTACAAGCGGATGAAAACTACACCTTGTAAAATCACCATGATAATCATGCGACCTCCCACCTATGAAGCATACCTGATGAGGGTGGGCATCGCAGTATGGTGCCTGACAGCGACGGCAGTAGGAGGAGCACTGCCGGCATACGCTATTGTCGCACTCTTCACAAGTAACCTCACACCTACTGCACAGCTTATCACTACATCCAAAACAATCTTTAGCGCAATCATCACACGTAAATGAAAGTTCCCTGCTACATCTGCAGGATACCCACTTTTCTACACATGAGCCACATCCGCTTTCTCCGCATTTGCCGCAATTAACAAATTCCGCGCATGCACTACAGAAAGAGTCGGAGCAGTAGCCACAACTATCACTATAGTGGTAATGGCATACTGCTATTTCGCAACAATCAACATACATGCCGCAATCTTCGCAAATAGCGTCATCACAAAGATTGCACTTTGGCACGCACGATAAGCAATGGTGGCTATCTTTTTTGCAGGATTTAGCCGCGTCATCGTCGCAGATTTTTTGCCCGCAGCCGTCACATTTGTGCTCAGAACTTCCACATAGCATATTACTACAATAACTACCGACGCAAACACCAAACCCACAATCCCCACAGCCAGTAGCCTGGCAATCTACACATTCTAAATTAGCTATGCTCTCTTTTGGGAGACCATAGGTGCTGGAATCTTTGTGAATTGGACACAGCATCTCAGGTAAATATTTTCTCAATAATTCTTGAATTTGTCGATAAGAATGGGCGGGGTTATCCGGACAAAGCGGCTCGTCATTTATACTCATGACTTGATGACTCGCGGCATGGCATAGGGCAAACCTATCGTCATTTTTGATGATTAAGTAGAGAGGTCCCTCCTTTAGATAGTCCGCAGCTGTTTCTTTATTGCAGACACACCAGCCAGAATTTTTAGCAGCTGCAGAAGCCGCTTCTGCCGTAGTTAGTCGATAAATCTGATAAACATCTCCACCCAAAGGAGCTGTGGCCAGTAACGCAGAACCATCCTGCTCTAATTCCGCAATGCTTTTTAGTGTCGGCAACAGAGGAAGTAAAGTTATTCTAAGTTGTGCGTAGGATTCGAACTTATTGACATCACGAAATTCTATTGGCAAGCGTGGCTTTACTCTATGATATATTTCAAGCAGTTCTCTGAGCTTCTCGCTATCTTCTGGCAAGTCAACATTTTTCTTCGCTAAGAGGTGCAAAATCCAAGAACAGTAAGCTCCACTTGAAGTGGGGTCCGCTTCCCCCAAGTGTTTAAGTTTGGGTTCGAGTTGTGCCCACAAATCGGCTTGGTTTGTTCTTGTTAGCTTCTTTTGGAGCGCTTCTGTTAAGAAATGAAGCCGTTTTGGGCTGATAGGGTTGTGGCGAGTCATGCTGTATAATAGCATAATGTGACTAGCCTTGAATCTTCAGCAGGACTATGGTCAAATTAGAGCGAGGAAAAATGATAATCATCCACTCCAAAAAAGAAATCGAAAAAATGCGAGCTGCCGGTCGTGTAGCGGCGCAGTTGTTAGCGGAGATCGAAACTATCATCAAACCCGGTATCTCAACTGAAGACATTAATCAGTATGCTGTGGAATTTGGCCTCAAACACAAAATAGTGATGGCTCCTTATAATTATGTGGTATCCCCCGATTGCCCACCATTTCCGAAACACCTTTGCACCAGTGTGAACAACGTTGTGTGCCATGGGATACCCCGAAAAAACGAATACCTTAAAAAAGGGGACATCATTAATGTCGATGTCACCCCCATAGTTGAAGGTTTTCATGGGGATACGTCTAGGACTTTCTTGGTTGGTAACGTCCCCGAGGCGACCAAAAAATTGGTGGAAGTTACCAAAGAGGCGATGTATGTCGGCATTGAGCAATTAAGACCAGGTAACTGTATCTCTAATGTCGGTTTGGCGATTTCTAAGTTTATTGCGCCCCATGGGTACGGGATCGTGGAGGAGTTATCTGGGCACGGAGTAGGTAGAAAGTTCCACCAAGAACCATCGATTTTCCATTACTATAACCCTAAGTATAAGATGCTGCTGAAAGCAGGTATGCTTGTAACCTGCGAACCCATGATCAACATGGGTGGCAAAGAAGTAGTGTCTCTGGATGACCAGTGGACCATCGTCACCCGAGACGGTAGTCTGTCTGCTCAGTGGGAGCACACAGTAGCAATTTTGGACGATGGTCCGGAAATCCTAACCAAACTCTAATGCCAAAACTCCCGGGATTGCGAAGAATTTGTGACGCTGGCGAGTGTTATCGGACTGCGCTCCTCCATTTTGAACTAGATCGCCCCATTCAATGGCCGCCTATCACTGGTGAGTATAGCAGAACAAATTTTGCTGTGTGCAGCGATGATCACAGAGAGGCTGTTGCACAGATGATAATGCCGTATAATCGTGGATTAAGGATCCACGCGAAGTAAATACATGCCAACTAATCCTGATCTGCTCCAACAATATCTGCAGACCACAGCCTTATTTCAATTTTTGAATTCCGAGATCAACAGGGTAGTTCCTAGTCCAATTATCCCACATTTATCAATTAGCCAAGAATGGGCGACACCATCCGAGGTGAATATTTTACACGAAGAACTATGCGGTATGTTAAACATAGCGGATGTAAAGCAAACCCTGCAGTGGAACTTTAATAAAAGATTCAAGTCACTGTATGGGCAAGCAGAATACCCAGTAGTTAACGGAGTTCAAATTTGGCGCATCCAATATGCTTCCAGGTATTGGCTGCTATTGTCGAACCCCGAAAGGAAAAACCTGATAACACATGAGATGTGCCATCTAGCCGTAGAGAGACATTTTGGCTATGACAAAGTCATCAACGGTAAAAAAGTAACTGCGCATGGCACGCACTGGAAAAAGCTTATGGAAAAGTGCGGGGAGGACCCCGCTATGGTTTACAAGGAAGAACTTGGCAGCGCAGAGCTTAGCAGTATAGCCAATCTCAATACACTGATAGCTAAAGCTGACCAAATTGTGGGATCATAATGAAATTAGAGCAAATCAAAGTCCTCGTCAAAGCTAGCCCCAAGATATTTCTTTGGTCTAGCCTCACACAACAGCACGGAGCTTTTTTCCACGTTAGTAAATCCGCAGTAAGCGAGTATTTGAACAGCATTACTACCGACGACGATTTTCTGGTAGAGATAGACCAAGTCGGGGATTTGTATTTGGGTTCACCTGTTGAAAGTTAATTGTTAACTGGTAATAATCGTGTATGCGCGGAGTAATATTGGCCGGAGGGACCGGAAGTCGGCTTTCTCCCTTAACAGAAATTATCAACAAACACCTGCTGCCAGTGGGACGTGTACCGATGATATTTCATCCGATACAGAAGCTGGTAGAAGCAGGTATTGATCAGATTCTGGTTGTTACGGGGGGCAATTGCCCCGATGGTTTTTTAAGCCTTATTAAAGACGGCACCCAATTGGGAGCTAAAAACGTATATTATGCTTATCAGCAAGGGGCCGGGGGCATCGCCGCTGCGCTTAAATTAGCGAAAGATTTCGTTGGAGATGAAAGCTTTGCTGTTGTCCTTGGAGACAACATTTTCCTAGACTCATTAAAGCCCCACGTTGCTGCTTACGAGCAGCAACCGGATAAAGGAAGGGCAAAAGTCTTTCTAACGAAAGTGCCTGACCCAACCCGTTTTGGATGCCCGGAATTCGATCCAGAAGACTCAACCAAAATTAATAAAATCATTGAGAAACCGGTGCACCCTCCAAGTAACTATGCAGTTATTGGGGTATACTTCTACCCCCCCCACTGTGTTTGAAGAAGTCCTTCCAAGCCTTACTCCTAGTGCTAGAGGTGAGTTAGAGGTGAGCGACATCAATAATCACTACCTCGCGCAGGATAAACTTGATTATGCTATTTTGGAAGGCGGCTGGAGTGACGCAGGAACTTGGCCTTCCTGGGAAGAAGCTAATAAACTATTTCATTAAGCCTTTTTAAGGCTAGCGATTGTGTTATCAAGTGCCAGGAACGATGGGCTTTCTTCCTCTTTAGCTTTGCTTCGAGTTACAAGGGCAATAAAAACCACACCAATAGTTATCCAGATTAAATCTTTAGGTCCCATAGTAGTCTGATTATAACATCCAAGCCGTAAATTTAGAGTTGGATCTTTACAAGATATTTTTTATCATCTGGAAATGAACAACTGCCCTACATGTAATAATCTACTAAAACTACTGCAGCCGAGCTTTCGAGAGGCAGGATTGGTAGCACCCTCAGATCGCACAGGCGAGATCCGAGGGTGTCAAACTTGCAATGTCACTTACTACTTCGGAGCCACGCGCGCCAATCAGGATGAACATTGGATGGCTACCCCCTACAAATATAGTGAGTTTTCACGAGCTAAAGAGGACTGGAACGATGTTTGGAGCGTTATCGACAAAAGCTAAACTTGTTCCAGCGACCCATCAACTTTGCGTTGATATAGCGTAGTCCGTTGGAAATAACATCCTCCCCACGGAAAAGCCGTGAAGTATTACTTGTAATTTAACTTGCGAGCTAAACACGAGCTTGTCCGGGTAGTTTACCTCTACGCGAAAGTTTTGCTGCGGAATCAGCTGAAGGGGGTGCTCACTCATGTCCATCACCGGACCTGGGTACTTATATTCTGACATGTTAGCTATGTAAGAAAGAGTATTAGTGGGAACATAAAGGTGATCCATAGTTCCAATGAAGAGACGAAACCATGAGTTGCTGATAAGCTTTACAGCGTCTTTGTAGGCGGTGTCAGGTGTGGTTGTGACTGTAATGCCTGTAATAAAAAATGATTTTGGGTAACAGAGGCTGCCCCCTTGATCCATGTTAGTTTGAACTTGTGTTTTGACAACTCCTCTGGCAGGGGTTCCAGGTTTCCAAAATCCCCCAAAATCATTGAGGTAGTTGAATGAGGGTCTTTCTTCCCTCAGAACTAATGTTTCCATCAGTCACCTTCCTGACCTGTTCTAAGGAAGGATTAGTCTGAGATTTCTCCCATCCCAAAGTAGTC
>Ga0163154_10004681_pt1 | contig 17809 bp, 15 predicted proteins | sample OliLakLV19MP9P1_FD_148649 | JGI IMG/M metagenome (GOLD analysis project Ga0163154, IMG submission 148649) | Freshwater microbial mat bacterial communities from Lake Vanda, McMurdo Dry Valleys, Antarctica - Oligotrophic Lake LV.19.MP9.P1 | ecosystem: Environmental > Aquatic > Freshwater > Lake >...
GAAAGCATACGACACGATGCTAATTAAACAAAAAGATGAAATAGAAAAGCAAATTATGCTCAAATCTGCTGCTGATGCCGCCCGTTTAGCCGAGTGGGAACTGCACAATGCTATGCTTGCCGTCAAAGAAGTTGTTAAAGGTCAGTTTGGTTCGGATAGTGACGAAGCGCAAGCCTTGGGCTTAAAGAAAAAGTCAGAACGGAAGCGTCCAAGTCGCAAAAAGACCGAACTTTAATCATTGCTTTAATCATTTAAAGAACATTCAACTTAAATTTTTTATTCTATGATGACGGACTTAGAAACTATGGCAACCAACTCCGTAAATATCACCGTAAATTTTCCTTCAGGGCAGCCCCAGGATTATGAAATTGCGATCGCCTCTGGCAGTCTGGATAATTTAGGCGAAAAATTAATAAGTTTGGGACTGGGCAAAAAAAGTAACAAAGTCTTGATAGTTTCTAATCCCATAATTTTTAAGCATTACGGCGATCGCACTGTAAATTCTCTGACATCGGCAGGGTTTCAAGTTGGGATTTCAATCTTACCTGCGGGCGAAAGGTTCAAAACTCCAACATCACTGCAAAAAATCTATAATGCCGCTTTGGAAAATAAATTAGAGCGATCGTCCTTAATTGTGGCTTTGGGTGGCGGGGTAGTTGGCGATATGGCGGGTTATGCGGCAGCAACGTGGTTGCGAGGACTGGATTTTGTGCAGGTTCCGACGACACTTTTAGCAATGACAGATTCGGCGATCGGGGGCAAGACAGGCATCAATCATCCTCAAGGTAAAAATTTAATTGGGGCATTTCATCAGCCGCGTCTAGTTTGGACAGATCCTGAAGTTTTAAAAACTCTTCCCGCCCGTGAGTTTAGTTCCGCAATGGCTGAGGTAATTAAATATGGGGTAATTTGGGATCGAGAATTATTCGAGCAACTATCCACCTGCAATCGTCTCGACCAATTGCGTTACCTTCAATCTGAAATCTTAAATCTGATTTTGACTCACTGCGCTAGGGCAAAGGCAGAAATTGTAAGCAAAGATGAAAAAGAGGGAAATATTAGAGCGATTCTTAACTATGGGCATACAGTCGGTCATGCGATCGAAATGGTGACAAATTATCGACTATTTAATCACGGTGAAGCGGTCGGTTTGGGTATGGTAATTGCAGGAGCGATCGCGGTGGAATTAGGTTTTTGGACTGAAAGCGATCGCGCTGCCCAATTAGAGCTAATTATTAAAGCAAAATTGCCAACACAATTACCTCACGATATTGACCTAGAGCAGATTTTACGGGCAATGTCTCAAGATAAAAAAGTCTCAAGCGGTAAAATTATGTTTGTGATGCCCACAGGAATTGGCAGTGCCATAGTTAGCGATCGCGTGGATTTAGACACCGTGTCTAAGGTTCTACACTTACATAAGCACCCATAAACCAATAATGTCTAACTTCAGGCAAAAGCTAAAACTGTTAGTTAAACACAAACCTAAATTTTTGATTATGGTAGAGTACTGCTAACAAATTACCAACTCACGATCGATGCAACAACTTACCCCTAATCCTAGCTATAGCCTAACTATTAGAGTGCAACTACCTCACCGTGCGGGAATGTTGGCTTCAGTATTAACCGCCTTGGCAGATGCAGGAGGAAGTTTAGGGCAGATTAATTTGATTCAGCAAACTCGTAAAATTGTGATCCGCGATGTTATTGTCAATGCCTACAGCGAAGATCATGCTGAAAAATTAGTAAATGTAGTTAAAGATTTACCCGAAATTCGGTTTTTAAGTGTAAGCGATCGCACCTTCGATCTACATCATCACGGCAAGATTAGCGTCCATTCTAAGGTTGAGGTTAATAATCAAGATGACCTAGCAATGGTCTACACACCGGGTGTGGGACGAGTATGTATGGCGATCGCCGAAGATGTAAATCGAGTTTATGACCTTACGGTTAAAGGCAACATGATTGCGATCGTGACTGATGGCAGTGCTGTATTAGGCTTGGGTAATATTGGAGCCGAGGCAGCACTACCTGTTATGGAAGGAAAGGCAATGCTATTTAAACAATTTGGCGGTTTAGATGCTTTTCCCATTTGTTTAGCGACTCAAGATGTGGAAGAAATTGTCAAAACTATCAAGTATATGGCTCCAGTTTTTGGCGGAGTTAACCTCGAAGATATTAGTGCGCCACGCTGTTTTGAAATTGAACGCCGATTGCAAGACGAATTAAATATTCCTGTATTTCATGACGATCAACACGGGACGGCGATCGTAGTTGTAGCCGCCATGCTCAATGCCATTAAAGTCGTAGATAAACCCATAGACAAAATTCGCGTCGTTATGAATGGGGCAGGTGCCTCTGGAATTTCTGTGGCTCGGCTCTTACGCAAAGCGGGTGTGGCAAATATTGTGATGTGCGATTCTAAGGGTTGTATTAGTAGCGATCGCACTGATTTGAATGCCGAAAAACTAGAATTTGCCACTGCCCAATCAGGGAGTTTAGCCGAAGTCTTAGTCGGGGCAGATGTCTTTGTCGGATTGAGTGTTGCCAATGCCCTAAATCCAACTATGGTCAGAACTATGGCAGATCGACGAATTGTATTTGCGATGGCGAATCCGATTCCCGAAATTCAACCCGAATTAGTCGAAGATGATGTGTCCGTAATTGCTACAGGTCGCAGTGATTATCCCAATCAAATTAATAATGTCTTGGCATTTCCGGGCGTATTCCGTGGAGCTTTAGATAGCCGTGTCTCTAGAATTACCACCGATATGTATTTAGAAGCCGCCAAAGCGATCGCCTCATTAGTTAGTCCTAGCGATTTAGCTCCCGATTATATTATTCCTTCAGTGTTCGACCCTAGAGTAGCTGATGCCGTAGCCGCAGCCGTTAAGCAATGTGCTAGAGAGGCAGGTTTAGCAAATATGTAGGCTAATAGAAAACCTATATTTAAAGGGAGTTTCTATAAATTTGAATTAGCTCGGCGATCGCAATCTGAAGTTAAAACTCGATCCCGATCGAGCCAAATTTACTCTTTAAGTTTGCATTAACGCTGCGGTAAAATATCAGGGTCATTTCATTCTAGATTTGGGCAATGAGTTTAGGGGATTTCAGCCACTGGAAGATCAAATCCCACAAACCTGTAATGGCGTATTTTCGTAGACGCATAAAATGTTGAATTTAGAATGAAACAGCCCTGAGTTTTTCATACCCTTTCCCTGACATCAAAGATTTCCGTACAGCCCTAACACTTATCTGGGTATAGGCAAAAGTTGACTGCATTTTTGGGTCTGCTTGGCTTTGGGAATCCACCAATTCCTTGATATCCTCTTCTAAATTTACACTTGTCCGTTTCCGTCCCATCACTGTTTCAGCTTTCCTCGCTGAGCCTTCAAAGTAATCTTCGGCAACTTTTGCCATGAAGTCTCTTTTTCGATATCCAGTTAGTTTTTTTGCTGCGTCTTTGAATGTTGCTTTTACTTCTTCAATATATGGTACTTTATTTTCCCGCCCGTCCCTTACATTCCATTTATATTCTATGTATAGATCTTTAGCCAAAGCTTTTAAATTCCAAGCAGTGAATCTATTAGTTTAAATCGTAGTATCAAGCTCAGATTTCATCTTTTCTAAGGTAACGTGCATTTGCTGAAACATTTGCTGGGGCGTGACACCGAAATTCCCCAACTGATTTTGCATCTGTTTCATTGCCATCTGTGCCATAAAATCATCGGATAGCTCAAACCTTTTCGTAAAAATGGCGAACCTATCCATCATTTCTTCCATTTTGGCAATAAATAACTTTTTACCTTCGCGATCGAATTTCCCGTAGCTACTACCTAGTTCCATTAGTGCTTGATAATCTTGAAATAGATTACGTGCTTCTTGTTGCACGATGTCAGAGTCAAAAAATCCCATATTGACCTCAGCTTGAAAATCATCTAAATAAAAAAATCATCTTGATAAAATAGTCAGATAAAAACTTAAAAATAATTACTTCAACCCTCTAACTTTGGTGATTTCATTAATAAGTGTGTCTGATTCATCGGTACCGCTAATGCTTTGATGTTTGGATACTTTTGAAATATCAGTACCGACGGTTTCACCGACCAAATAAGTGATTTGAGCGTCAGGAGCAAGAGATATAATATCGCCGTGAGATAGCTCGTAGGATGCAACTTTAGAATTGCTATTGATGATCACACCATTAACGCTAGGTTTTCCTGCCAAATCCCCATCTATGATGCGATAAAGGTAAGTACCAGAAATATTTCCAGGAATTCTTAATAATATGGCGTGCTGGCGAGAGACGTACTTAGAATTAATGCTGATATTATTGCTAATATCTCGACCAATGGTGTACTTCAACTCCTTTAGAGTTATCTTCCTAGTGCCTTTTGTATCTGTGATTAGCAGAGTGTGAGTGTTAGATATCTCGTTCATTTGCTACTGAATTTACAGTTATCTCCTAAGTATGGCATGAGAGCAGTCGCGTGAGGAATATCAAATGAATTTAAGTGTAGTTTAATTAAAAAAATTTAATTCAGAAAATTTAAGTTTAAAAATATTCTAAACCAGAAGCTTAATTTTTGAACCTGAATCAGTTTTTGTCACTTCAATTAGGGTGCTAAATGCTTCTTTGAGTTGGGGTATGTGGGTGATTACGAGGATACAGGCAAAATCTGGGGCGATCGCATTAATGGCAAAGAGCAGGCGATCGCAGCCTTCAGAGTCTTGAGTACCAAAGCCTTCATCAATAATTAAAGTTTGGAGTGTACCGCCTAAGCGTTGGGCAATAATCCGTGAAAGGGCGAGCCTAATCGCAAAGTTAATGCGAAAAACTTCACCGCCAGAGTAGGTTTCATAAGGGCGGGTGCCTCGGCTATCGGCAATTTCAATTTCAAGGGTATCTATAACTTTATCGGCTTTTTTTCCAGCTTTTTGAGTGATGAATCTGACATTAAGTTGGTAGTTCGTTAAGGTAGACAGGATACGGTTGGCTTCGGCTTCGATTTGGGGCAAAATAATTTCAATCATCAGTGCTTGAATGCCATTTTTACCAAATGCCTGTTGCAGTTCTTGATGAATCACTTGGCGTTTTTGGGTTTGAGCGATCTGGAAGCTAGTTTCTTGTTCTTGCTTAATTAGATTTTGACGCTGAATTAGTGCGGTTTGTAGGCTACCAATTTCACCAATCAGTCTATGCATTTGCGATCGCCGCGTTAGGGCTTGTGCTTGTAAATCTTTCATGCGATTGGATGGATCGAGAGATTGGGCGAGATTATTTTCTAATTGCTTGATTTCGGTAGTAATTGTTTGAAGCTGATTTTGACGATCGCCAAGCAGCTGTTGATTTTGGTGAAATTGTGCCGATAGATTTGGATATTGCTGTTGTGCCAGATTTAATTCTTGATATTTTAGCAAAAATGACTGAGCTTGCTCTTTTAGCGTACGAAGTTGTTGGTGCTGCGTAGGATCGTAGTTAATTTGTTCGAGGTGGCGATCGCATTTTGCCAGATGTTGTTGAAGTTCGAGATCGATGGTATTAGTTTCGAGATGCTGTGCTAGTTTTTGGGCGATCGCTTGCAGCTCGGGGATTTTTACCGATAAGCTTTCCCATTGACGGCGCGCCGTTTTTAATTCATTAAACTTAACTTCTGCCCACCGCCATCTTTCCACTTCTCCACGGGCAAGGGCATGATTTTTTTCATCATAATTTAACGCTCCTAAACTCTTGTCTAGCAATCCCAATTCGGTCTGAGCATCAGGACAAAAGCTCTGGGAGGATAGTTGCTGCTGCAGGAAGTGAATCTCTTGTTCTAATTCTTGCAGTTTTTGCTCTGCCTGCTGATGCGATTGGATCTGAGCTTCTAAATTGCCTTTTTTCTGTAAAAGTGGGTTTAACTGGTCTAATTCTTCCTTAATCTGGCGATATTCTTCTCTAAGCACTTTGATTTCGCACTCGGAGGCACTTTGCTGTTCTTTAATAATCCACAGATCCGATTGGAGTTCTTGGTAAAGCATTTGCTGCTTGTGCTCGATTAATAAACAGTGGGCTGGATCTAAAGGGCGATCGCAGAGGGGACAAGGGACATCGGGTTGCAGGAGTTGCTGTATTTTGGTTTGATGGGCTTCGATCTGGGCTTCGCAGTCTATTTGTCTTTCTTTGAGGCGATTGAGAAAATCTCGTCTTTCTAAGCCTTTTTCATGGACTCGTTCCTGATAAACTTGCTTTTTTTCCAGACTCCTTACCTGTTGTTCTAGGTTATGAAGATTTTGGGCTAATTGCGGTTGTGCCTGCGATCGCAGTTGTTGTTGCTGTTTGCGAGTTTGTTCTAATTTGGCATTAACCTGAGCAATCTCTCGATCGATAGTTCTTTGCAAAACTTGACGGCGTTGTAATAGTGGGGCAGATTTAACTTGCAGGTCTTCAATTTGTTGTAGTTGAGTTCTGGCTCGTTGCAGTTGGGCGATCGCCGATTCAATTTCAGTGGTGCGATTTAAGATATTTTGCAGATCTTGTTGTTGAGAGATCAAAGCTTCTAATTGTGCCTGATAATGACGTAAGTTACCCTTTAGTTCGCTCTTTTTTTCGGCTAATTGTTGCTGTAAATTTGTGCGATCGCAGAGGATTTTTTGATACTGTTGTAGTCTTTGATTGTAACTTGTTTCTTGTTGAGCTAAGTGTTGGTAATTATGATATTCCTTCGTAATTATTTCTTGATTTGTGAGTAGATTTTCTAAAATTTTAATTTCTTGATATTGGCGATCGCTTTGTTGCTGTAATCTTAAAATTTCTGACTGAATTTGATCTAATTTTTGTTGTTGCCAATCTAAGTTCTGTTGCCAATTTTGACGCTGCTGTAGTTGCTGCTCTAGGTGATTTAATTCTTGCTTAGTCGCTAAATCTCGAACTTCGATCGTTTCTAACTCAGTATTTAAGTGATCTAGATCGGTATTAATATTTTCCCCTGCACTAATTTGTTTGAGGAGATTTTGACGAGAGTTTTCTAATATGGCAATTTCACCTTTACAGATCCGCGTAATATCTTTTGCTTTCTCGGTCAGATCATCGTACTGCCCTAAATTTAACATTTCAGCTAAGACTGCTTTACGATCGCTGGGTCGTTTGAGCATAAATTCATCAGCCCGCCCTTGACGTAAATAGGCAGAGTTAATAAACGTACCGTAATCAATTTTAAGGTGAGCAATAATTGCTTGCTGGGTAGCTCTTAAACCTCGTTCTGTTAAAGACTTAAACTTATCATCATTTTTAATTTGAAATTCTAAAGAACCAGCACTACCTTTGGGTCGAGTTCGGATAATTCGATAGACCTGTTCTTGGGCAATAAACGTAAAATCCACCTTAGCTTCTTTTGCGCCTGAATAAATAATATCGTCTTCACTACTTGCCCGACTAATCCCCCATATAGCCCAAGTAATTGCCTCTAATAAAGAAGATTTCCCCGCGCCATTAGCTCCACAAATACAAGCAATATGCAAACCCGAAAAATCTAAAGCCATACTTTGATAGCTTAAAAAATTTGTGAGGTTTAACTTTTGCGGAATCATATTTTTATTTTTCTATTGAAATATCTAACGCTAAAAAAGTTTTTGTTCTTTGCCAAATTAAATCAATCACATTTCCTAAACTATGATCGCTTTCGACAATTTCTAAAGTTACATCTGTGGATTTTTCGTATTCCTTAACAAAATCTTGACTCAAACTACACGGTACGACTTTATCATTGTCGCCGTGCATAATTAAAATCGGCAATTGTCGATCCAATGTTTTATTTAAGTATGTTCGAGCATCGGCAAAAAATTCGTAGTTCAGACGAATAGACTGTTGGAAGCCATAATGATAAACCTCTCTCGATCCTTCAGATTGCCATTCTGAGATCGCCACATCCCCAAAATCTCGCCTTAAACACTGAGTAAATTTAAAAGCTGGTGCTAGTAAAATTAATTTTTGGACGTATGGATTAGCGATCGCCATTTGTAATGCTAAATATCCGCCCAAACTGGAACCCATGACTATTAAAGGAGATTGCCCGTACTCTGATTGCAGATACTCTAGTTGTTTGGTTAAAGTAATTTCGGTAAAGTTACCTAAATTTAAATCTGGAACATTTAGTGTTAATCCTAATTGCGCAAATTGAGCTTGTAAAAATAATGCCTTACTAGATTTCGGACTAGAAGCAAACCCATGTAGATATAAATAGTTCATACATGTATATTATTCAATATAAGAACCACGTTGATAAATCCTCTCAAGGGTTTAAGGAATTGGTTGTAAATTCCTTGCTTATAAATTGTGACTGTCAAACCAGTGCTCATAGAAGTCACCTAAGTACATACTATATGCACAATAGTACATTGTTAATATTATGGCGATCGCTCAACTAAATTATCTCAACTTTAAGCTTGGTTAGGTTTAAGTTTGGTTAGGTTTAAGTTTGGACTTCAGATGACGATCGCTGAGCAAATTTACAAAACAAATCGCCTCTAAAATTTATAAACTACCCACTGGGTGACGGGCATCATCGGTTTCCAGCCTAAAAAACTCCCTACAGGTTCCGCTCGTTCGATGGAAATTCGAGTTAAAGTGCCGCCGAGTTTTTGCTGCCACGCATAAAGAATTTGTTCGCCCTCTAAAGTTACGACATTTGCTACTAAACGCCCCTGCGATCGCAATGACTCCCAACAAATCTCGATCGTGCCATTAGTAATTCCCCCACCGATAAAAATAGCATCAGGAGTTGGTAGATTTTTTAAAGCATTTGGAGCTATGCCTGCAATAATTTCTAAATTAGGAACGCCAAGACTAGCAGCATTATCAGCAATGTAGGATATTCGAGATTTTTCAATGGCGATCGCCCGACAACGGGGATGAGTTCGCATCCATTCAATTCCAATCGAACCACAACCAGCACCTACATCCCATAATAATTCTCCCGCACTAGGCGCAAGGGCAGATAAAGTCATAGCTCTCACTTCGCGTTTGGTCAATTGTCCATCGTGAAAGTAGGCACAGTCGGGGAGTCCCACAGTTCGGGCATAAAATTTTGCCTCGGTATTAGAAATACATTCAATGGCGATCGCATTCAAATCTGCAAAATCATCGCTAGAATTAAATTCCCTAGCAATTCCAGAAATTACGCGCTCCTTAGTTCCGCCTAAATGTTCTAAAACTGTAAACTTACTATTACCAAAGCCTCTTTCAGTCAGAATTTCAGCCGCAATTTTCGGAGTATGGCGATCGCTACTAAGCATCAAAAGTTTAGCATTGGGATAAATATAGGCTTGAAGCAAAGAAGCTGGACGACCGCACAGGCTCAGGGTTTCAACTTCGGTCATCGACCAACCCAATCGCGCGCAAATTAAACTAAATGTGGAAGGCGCAGGAATGATTGTAACTTCATCTAGGGAAATTTTTGTCGGAATTTGCTTGATTAAACTCGTGCCAATCCCAAACCACATCGGATCGCCGCTTGCCAACACACAAACCGATCGCCCGCGATAGCTACGAATTTGCTCGATTGTTTCAGCAATGGGATTTGCCCAGCGAAGCCGATCTCTTCGATCCACCTCAATCATAGACAGATGGCGATCGCCTCCCACCAATATCTCGGCACAATCAACAAGCGATCGGGCTGTGAGAGTTAGACCTTCATATCCATCTTCCCCAATGCCAACGATCGAGAGCCATTTTGGCAGCATCAGTTCTTATAAAAAATTAACTGCTTGTTTTTCGGACTTAGTTTGGCTTGAATCTTGAATTGTCTTGAGAATGCGATCGCTAATTTGCCCACTGGTAAGCCCTAAAGAGGCAAAGGACTGTTCGGGAGAAGCGTGATCCACTAGCACATCAGGCACACCAATCCGTTGGACGGGTACAAGAATTCCCAAATCCATTAATGCTTCCATAATTGCCGAACCAAAACCGCCCATCAAACAACCTTCCTCTAGGGTGACAACTCGACCGATCTTCTGGGCTAACGGCGCAATTAAATCCATATCTAATGGTTTGGCAAATCTCCCATTGATTACAGTTGCTTGGATTCCGTGTTCCATCAAAATTTCCGCCGCTTGCATTGCGGGATAAACCATCGAACCGTACGCCACCATCAATACATCATTACCTGCGCGTAAAACTTCGGCTTTACCAATCGGAATCGCTTCCCAACCTTCAGATTTTAACGGTACTCCATAGCCATTCCCTCTCGGATAACGCATGGCGATCGCGCCGTCATGTTCTAGTCCTGTCACTACCATGCGCTGAAGTTCTGCTTCATCTTTAGGAGCCATCAACACGATATTGGGAATGCAGCGTAGGTAAGCAATATCATACATCCCTTGGTGAGTAGGACCGTCCGCTCCGACAATCCCTGCCCGATCTAAACAGAAAAAGACATGGAGATTTTGGATGCAAACATCATGAATAATTTGATCTAAGGCACGTTGTAAGAAGGTGGAATAAATTGCAGCAACAGGTCGCATTCCCTCACAGGCTAATCCTGCGGCTAGAGTAACAGCGTGTTGTTCGGCAATCCCTACATCTATATATTGGTCGGGCAGTTTAGCTTGCAGCTTATCTAATCCCGTGCCTGTTGCCATCGCGGCGGTAATTCCAATAATGCGCTTATCTTTTTCTGCCAGTTTGATCAGCGTATCGGCAAAAACCTTGTAATAAGTAGGTGGTTTGGGCTTGCTTGATGGTTCGGATTTACCCGTATCTAAATTAAATGAGCCTTGGGCGTGATAGCCAACGCGGTCTGCCTCGGCATAGCTGTAACCTTTACCCTTAGTCGTTGCCACATGAACCATGACAGGTCCTTGCAGTTTGTGCGCCATCTGAAAAGTATCGATCAGCTCTCGCAGATTATGTCCGTCAATTGGTCCAATGTAGGTGAATCCTAGTTCTTCAAAGACGGCTCCGACTTTATTTTGCAACATGGTCAGGATTTTAATATTGTCTTTAATCCGTTCCAATTCATCGCCAAGGGAACCACCGACAAAGGGTAAGTTCCTAACTTGTTCTTCGATACTACCCGTTAAAAACTTCACGGGCGGAGTTAAACGTAAACGGTTGAGGTACTTGGGAATTGCTCCAACGTTGGCGGAGATTGACATTTCATTATCATTGAGCACCACCATCAAATTAGTTTTTGGTAAATGCCCCGCATGATTGATTGCCTCTAGTGCCATCCCTCCAGTTAATGCCCCGTCACCAATAATTGCCACGCTCTTGAAGTTTTCGCCTTTGATATCGCGAGCGATCGCCATCCCCAAAGCCGCAGAGATACTGGTCGAGGCATGACCTGCTCCAAAATGATCGAATTTACTTTCACAGCGTTTTAGATAACCAGCAATGCCACCTTTTTGGCGCAAAGTATTAAAGCGATCGTAACGCCCCGTGATTAATTTATGGGGATACGCCTGATGTCCTACATCCCAAACCACTTTATCGCAATTTAGATCGAGAGTTTGATATAAGCCCAATGTGAGCTCCACTACACCTAATCCTGGTCCTAAATGCCCTCCAGTCGCCGCAATTGTCTCTAAGTGCTTGTTGCGAATTTCTTGGGCAATGGATTCTAGTTGGGTGATCGATAGACGATGCAACTGGTTGGGATGAGTAATTTCACTCAGGCGCATAGATGATTTTTGTATTGAATTTGATCGTTGAATTTGATCTCTTAGTCTAGTCTATAAATATACTTATAGGTCGATACTATTAACATTGCACGAAAAGATCTTTAACTCAAAATTAACTTATCATCTATTTGACATTTAAGTTTTAACATTTAAGTTTTAGCATTTAAGTTAACATTTAGGGCGACCATTACAGTCAGGAATTAGAGTCCATTTCTAAATATTAAATCTAAAAAGACTCCGTTAATCTCGACACAAGCTTACGAGTAGTTTCATTAACAGGACCTGCTACGGCAAAAAAGACAATACCTTTGTTTGTTTCGCACCGTACCGAAGCACTGTATTCTCCTCTTACGCCAAATGCCCCTAGTCCAATTGGCTCAAAATTTTCCGTAAAACCTGCTCGCCGCACGGCTTTTTCTGCTCTTTCAGTACAAGCATCTTGACTCATGCGAATATACTTAGCATTATTAAAAATAATTGGATATTGGGCTAAAGCAGGTAATGGGATCAGGATTGTCCCAGCTAATGTAAGTAAGGCGACTTGGAGCTTAATTTTCATTTTTAATCCTTTTTACTTTATTAAGAATAAATTAGGCGGGGTAAATATGTTTTGATGTAATTCTTAATTAAATTAATTCTAAAAATTATTTCTCCGCCTCTTCCCATAGATGAACATTATCCTAATTCAGTTTTGCGCCCTTTGGCTGCGATCGCTATCACAAACATTAATAAAAGTAATTAAATAGCTTAGATATCCATTGCTCCAGGTCCGCGCTGCATGGCGATTGGTTCGGCGACAATTTCTACGGGTTGATCGGCGGCGGCTATTTGTTCTGGAGTAACTTTTAGAGTCATAAACCGAATGACTTCATCGCTAAGTTTCATGGTTTTTTCCATGGTTTCAACGGCAATCGGCGGAGCCATAAAATTTAGTTGAACGTATACACCCTCCCGATTTCGTTTAACTTCATAGGCAAGGCGGCGTTTGCCCCGATTATGAATCGTAATTTCTTCTGCCCCTTTTTCTTCAAGTAGGGTTTTATATTTGGCGATCGCTGCTTCTTGATCTTGTTCGTTAAGATCTGGACGCAGAATGTACATGGTTTCGTAAAGACGGGTCATAAATTTATTATTTTCCTTATGGACGATAGGGCTAATGGTTGAACAAAAGCAAGGATTTATTAGCTTATCAGTTATCCATGGAATTTAACTAAAAAATCTAAACAAAAATAATAATAAAAACTAAATTCCTAATTATTTGATTCACTTGTAAATGCACCTTAAATATCTCTAGCCTTTTGGTTGTAGTCGGTAAGTTTAGAAAAAAATTTCATCAAATCTACCTTTACGTAATAATTCGGGGGGCAATATCTGGATATTATTTGCAGTTGCGACGATGAATACGGGAGAAGTCTTTTCTTGCATCCAAGTAATCAACGAACCAAATACTCTATGGCTTGTACCCAGATTGGGTCAAAGAAAACTTTAGTTGGATCTGGGAAGTTAGTAAAAGTCCAGATAATCAGAAGGGATTTATCGTTGAATCCAAACGATGGGTGGTAGAGAGAACGTTCGCATGGTTAGGTAAATGTAGGAGGTTAAGTACAGACTATGAATATTACCCAGAAATGTCTGAATCATCTGTGTGTCTGGTTTTGATCCGCATATTGCTCAGAAATCTTACCCCTTTGAATTCTTAAATATGTTCTAGGGCTAGAATTCATATTTTTGATACTTATTTCTCTAAAATAACGATGCAAATTTGACTCTTATTAGAAGAAGATGGGCTGTCTCTAATAGCTTTTTTATCCAAACTTTATTGAGAAGAGAATCAACAAGCCATTACCGATTCTAAAGGATTCAGAAGTTGGCGGACTTGTTTAGACACTCCGTAGGCAGATTGAATATTTTCCACAGTCATGACTTCTTGGGGAGAGCCAATGGCAATTAGGGATTGATTTAGAAGGATGAGGCGATCGTAATTATTTAATGCCTGTCCCCACTCATGACAGCTTACGAGTAGAGTTTTACCCTGTGCTTTTAGATCCCTGTAGATGTCTAAAATTAACTGTTCGGTTTTTTTATCGACTCCTGATAGGGGTTCATCAAATAAAAACAAATCTACTTCTTGAGCCAAAGCCCTAGCGAGAAATACTCGTTGCTGTTGTCCGCCTGATAATTCGCTAATGCGCCGATCGCTAAGGTGTAATATTTCTACTTTTCTCAGTGCTTCTCTAACTATTTCTTGAGAATATTTACTGTGATCTCGAAACCAACCCGAACTAACAGTCCGCGCCATCATGACTACATTCCAGACGGTAACGGGATAATCCCAATCTATTTGCGATCGCTGGGGAATATAGGCAATTCGATTTCTTTGTGATTTTAGTAATTTGCCATCATAAACAACTTTACCAGACATGACGGGAATCAATCCGAGCATAGCTTTAAATAGGGTACTTTTACCCGCACCATTAGGTCCAATTAAGCCTACTATCTGTCCTATTTTTAGTTGAAAAGCGATCGCATCCAGAGCCTGTAGACCTCGGTAGTTGACAGATAGCTGTTGGACTTCTAGCATGGCAAATTAAATCGCGAATTATAATGATAACCGTTCTCACAATATATTATCACTATATACCAAAGTCTAGAAAGCGATCATTCCCACTCAATGGTACCGGGGGGCTTGGAGGTAATATCTAAAACCACACGATTGATACCCTTGACTTCATTCACAATGCGATTGGAAATAGTTTCCAGAAGTTCGTAAGGTACCTTTGCCCAATCTGCAGTCATCCCATCTTCACTGGTGACAAATCTTAAAACCACAGGATAAGCATAGGTACGCCGATCGCCCATTACGCCCACACTGCGGATTGTTGGTAATAAGACCGCAAAAGCTTGCCAAAACTCGTTATACATTCCCGAACGATTTATCTCTTGGCGGACGATCATGTCGGCATCTCGCAGCATTTCGAGGCGATCGGGAGTAATTTCACCAATAATCCGAATAGCTAAACCTGGACCGGGGAAAGGCTGACGTTTGACGATTTCTTCAGGCAGTCCCAAGACTGTACCGACTTTACGGACTTCATCTTTAAATAATTTGCGGAGGGGTTCAATTAGCGTAAATCTCAGGTCTTTCGGTAAACCGCCGACATTGTGATGGCTTTTAATTTTTACAGCAACACGTTTGCCCGAAGCGGGATCGATATTGGTGTCCGCCGACTCAATTACATCGGGATAGAGAGTGCCTTGAGCTAGGTAGTCGTAAGGTCCTAAGCGTTTAGACTCGGCTTCAAACACATTTATGAATTCACGTCCGATGATTTTACGTTTTTCTTCGGGGTCGGTAATGCCTTTAACTTGTTCTAAAAAGCGATCGCTGGCATCAATATATTCAACAGGAATAGCAAATTGTTCTTTAAATAATTTAACCAACCTTTCGGGTTCTTGCTTGCGCATAAAGCCTTGATCGATAAACATACAAGTAAGTTGGTCGCCGATCGCCTTGTGTAATAAAAATGCCAAAGTACTGGAATCCACACCACCTGACAGGGCTAAAAGTACTCGTTGATCTCTAACTAGCGATCGTACTTCTCTAATTGACTCTTCAATAAAAGCGTCGGTTGTCCAAGTCGGTTCGCACTCACAAATTCCATAGACAAAGTTGCGTATTAACGCCATTCCACCCACTGAATGCACGACTTCGGGATGAAACTGCACGCCATAAAAATTTCGCTCTAAATCGGCGACAGCAGCTATCGGAGTATTTGTCGTATGTGCCAAAATCTCAAATCCACTGGGCATGGCAATCACCGAATCACTGTGACTCATCCACATAATTGCACCGTCATCAACATTAGTTAAGAGATTGGTGGGATCGTCAATTGCGAGATTGGCTTTTCCATACTCACCCCTTTCTGCCCTTGCCACCGTACCGCCCAGTTGTTGCACCATCAACTGCATTCCATAGCACACACCTAAAACGGGAACGCCTAAATTCCAAATTTCTGGATCGGAAGTCGGGGCATCGCGATCGTAAACTGAGCTTGGACCTCCCGATAGAATAATACCTTTAGGATTGAACTTTGCTAATTCGGCGGCTGTAGTGTAATAGGGTAAAACCTCGGAATAAACTTGAGTTTCACGGATGCGTCTGGCAATTAGTTCGGAATATTGAGAGCCAAAGTCGAGAATGGCAATCATCTGACGATTAGGTAATTTTAGGGATGTGTTGGGAATGGTAGTGGATTCGGCAATCAAAGTTTAAGTCCTCGTTATTCTGATCAATATTTTAAGCGAGTTTCAAGTTGGTAATTTATTTTGATAACCATAAAGGGTGAGAAAATAGAGCGGCGATAGTTTTATTTCCCCTAATTTGATTGGATAGTGGTAAATGTCCTTTAGGTGCGTCAATGTTCCAGATAAACTCATTTGGATATCTAGTAAATTTATTTTCTTTTTTCCAGCCAATTTGCAGCCAAAATTTTTCCCAGTTTTTATCTAAGCCCAACCAGATTTTACGTTGGATTGAATATCCAAACTTGCCATCCGAGTACGCTAACCACATATCGTTAATAGTTTGCAGGTCAGTGTTATTAATTTGCGCCACTTCTGTAAAGTACAACCAACCCCGTTTTACCGATGCTTCTCCCACAATTTCTCGCAGTTTAATTGAAGTGAGGCGATCGGCAGATTCAAAATCCTGCTGGATTAAAAGTGCTTCCAAAGGCTTGTAATCTATGTTTGCCTCCGATCGTAATTCTCCCATGTTGCAAAAATCTAGCCAGAATTTGTCTAGCCCCTGTAAAAATGTATATCAACTCTAACAGAAATCAAGTGTTTTGATACTCCCTATAGCTAAAGCTGAGGGATTCTTAAGAGACTTTCATCCTTAAAAGTGTTATCAAAACACCCCTAGACACTTCCTTAAGACATAATCCTAAAGTTGTGCTTACTTACTTTCCTTAAAATGTTTGCAGCGCCATCACAATCAGCATTAATTAAAAGATTCTGAGCAGTTCTATATAAACCTCTAGCAATAGGTTTACCATATTTTTTCCACCCTTCAGGTTTTCACCGAACGTAGGTAGCGAATCTCGATCTAGAAACGAGGCTTTAGAAGTATAAGACTCTTCAGTTTCAATAAACTTAATCCCATACGATAATACTCTGGACAGTTTTTGTAAGGAGTCCACAACAGCAATTCTAATTATGGAAAACTTGCGTAAAAAGTTGGGGCATAGTAGGTTAAGAATCAGCACCAAATAACCATAAAGCAAAATTTAGAAGTGAAGCAGGTAAAAAGCTTTGACCAAATCATCGAATACTTTAAGGAAACCCTCGAGAAGTTTCCAGACAAGCGCACAGGAAAGAATAAGAGATATAAGATTCTTGACTAAGTGCATTTTCAGTATTTTTCACACAAATGCCATCGTTTCTAGCGTATCAACGCACGATGGAGAAAAACAAAGGAACAAGCAATGCCCAAGGCATATTTGGAGTAGAGAAAATTCCAACAGATAACTATATTTAAGACTTACTAGATGAAGTAGAACTATCAAGAGTATTTCCAGTATTTATAGAGATGATGACTTACGCGCTTTAACTCGCTACATACTCTTTGATTCTTGGGATAGCCTTCTTAACTTTATGATTTAAGGTCTTGAGCTAGAATTTCCTCCTAGTTCTGCTTGAAACCTCATAATTAGAATTGCTGGTATCAGTTCGCTTGCAGGAGAGTATGTGCTGAATGGGATGACTAGATTTGTTGGTTTGAATCCACAATACGCAATGGGTTTAAAACAAGGTGGGATGATTGGGTATGTTATGGATAGTCAATCTGCAAAAGTAATAGATGCCGTTGATAAGCAAATCAAGAAGAATTATAAAGATTTGCGAATGAAATCCTCAACAGGATTAAGTCCATCTTTTAAATTATCATCCATATTACCCAATATTTCTATTAGGACTTACGCACTCAAATTCACAGAAACTTATCGGGATGGAGTTTGAGGGCTTCGCCCTCAATTGGGGCTGTGCCCCAAAACCCCTTTAAATATAGGTTTTCTTTTTACACTGCGTAAGTCCTAATAGACTTCAATCCCCGCAGACTTGCTCACATAATATCGAAAAATATTATCGAAAA
>Ga0163154_10004684_pt1 | contig 17800 bp, 13 predicted proteins | sample OliLakLV19MP9P1_FD_148649 | JGI IMG/M metagenome (GOLD analysis project Ga0163154, IMG submission 148649) | Freshwater microbial mat bacterial communities from Lake Vanda, McMurdo Dry Valleys, Antarctica - Oligotrophic Lake LV.19.MP9.P1 | ecosystem: Environmental > Aquatic > Freshwater > Lake >...
AAGCCTGCTGGGGATGGGGGCGCTGGCCGCCGACGGAAAATTCAGCCTTTCCACCTGCGTGCTGCTCGCGATGTTGGCCTCAGTGATCGCTGACACGGTGTGGTATCGGTTGGGTCGCAGCAAGGGGCAATCGGTGCTGAAGCTGCTGTGCCGCATATCGCTCGAACAGGACACTTGCGTCAGCGTCGCCAAAGACTGGTTCCGCCGCACGGGCGATGCCACGCTGATCTTCGCCAAATTCATCCCCGCCTTTAGTACCGTGGCGCCGGCGATGGCGGGCGTAAACCAGATGCCGCTGCTGCGTTTTCTGGTGTTCGATGGATTGGGGTCACTCGCGTGGGCCGGCGCTTTCCTGTGGGCGGGCTTTGTGTTTGGCAATCAGTTTGAACGGCTGCTGTCGCCGCTGAAGCAAATGGGCGGGATGGCCGGGTTGGGGTTGGTGTTGTTGCTGGGGCTTTATGTCGGTTGGAAATGGTGGCAGCGCCACCGTACGGTGCGCCGGTTGCGGGCGACGCGGATCACGCCGGATGATTTGCTGAGCCGGATGCGCGCGGGGGAAGCGCTGGCGGTGCTTGACCTACGGCGCGCGGCGGAGATCGCGCAGAGCGGCAAGATCCCCGGCGCGGCGCAGATTCCGGTGCTGGACCTCGACGCGCGTCATCATGAGATCCCGCGCGACCGGCACATTGTCCTTTACTGCAGTTGTCCGAACGAAGCCACCAGCGCCAAAGTCGCGATGCAGTTGGAGCGGAAAGGCATCCGCAACATCCGGCTGCTGGAAGGCGGCTATGAAGCTTGGGTGGAGTTGGGCTTCGAGGTGGAGACGGTTGAGCTATCCTGACGGATAACTCCATGTATCTAGCGAACCTCACTTGGCCCGCAATGGCCGCCCTCGACAAGAACACGCCGGTGGTGATTCCGGTAGCGGCGGTGGAGCAGCATGGCCATCATCTGCCGGTTTACACGGACAGCCTGCTTCTGGGCGAGGTGGTGCGGCGCGTGGAACTCGCCATGGGCGAGCGAGCGCTGTTTGCTCCCTTACAATGGCTGGGCAACTCACATCACCATATCGATTTCCCGGGCACCATCTCGGCCGGGCCGCGCCTGTATCTTGACCTGCTGCGCGAACTCGCCGAGAACCTGCTGATCCACGGCTTTACGCGGATCGTCTTTCTAAACGGCCACGGCGGCAATATCGTCCCGGGCAAGCAAGCGGTGTTTGAATTGCGTCAGCAACATCGGGGGCGGCAAGACTTACTTTTAATATTTTCCACTTACTGGGAATTCTCGGCGCCCACGGGGATGGAGCAGACGTCGATGGGCCATGCCTGCGAGTGGGAAACCAGCATGATCCAGCGGTTGGCGCCGCAGTTAGTGGTGGGCGAGGTAGCGAAGCTCGAGACGGTGCCTTTCGGCTTTGGCTTTGAGCCGGCCTACCGCGGTTGGATCACCAAAGATCGCACGGTGCCCGGACATATCGGCTCGCCGCAGTTAGCGACACCGGAAAAAGGCGAGTACCTCCTTGCCACGTTCGCCGCCGGCGTGGAGCAGTTTCTGCACCAAGTGACGCAGTGGGACGGCAAGAGCTGGTCCTGAAGATGCTGTCGCGAAAATGGTGGATTTGCGGGCTGCTATTGTGCGCGAGCACGATCAATTACATGGACCGGGTGACTTTGGCGAGTGTCGCGCGGCGGGTAATTGAAGAGTTCTCCCTCTCGAAACAACAGTACGGCATGATTGAGCAGTATTTCGGCTATGCCTTTGCCGTAGGCTCGATTATCTTCGGGATGATTGTGGACCGCGTAAGTGTGCGTTGGCTCTATCCGGTGGTGTTACTGCTGTGGTCAGCCGCGGGGATGATGACGGGGCTGGCGGGAATGGCGGGCTTTGGCTCGGCCTTTGGCACACTGCTGTTTTGCCGCACACTGCTGGGGCTGTTTGAAAGCGGCCATTGGCCATGCGCGCTACGCACGACGCAGTCCTTGCTGGAGCCGAAGGATCGGGCTTTGGGCAATAGCGTCTTGCAGAGCGGCGTCTCCATCGGGGCCATCGTGACGCCGGTGATTGTGGGCGCGATGTTGACGCCCGCCGCGGGCAGCTGGCGCTTGCCGTTTCTGATCATCGGGGCGATCGGCGTGCTGTGGGTGCTGGCCTGGATTTACATCACGCGCGGCGTCTCGATGGAAGTGAAAAGCGACGTGGCGCCGGAGCCTTTCTGGCAAGGGCTCGGCGACTTAGTGCGGGATCGGCGCTTTTGGATTCTGGCCTTCGTCGTATCGGCGATCAATGGGCCGTGGGGTATCTTCCGCGTATGGTTGCCGCTGGTGTTTCAGGATCCGCGCGGGTTGGCATTCACCGAAGCCGAGACGCTGGGGCGCATCCTGCCGGGTTATTACATCATGACGGACGTGGGCTGCCTCGCGGCCGGCGCGGCCACCGTCTGGCTGCATGGGCGAGGCAGCAGTGTGCTGAATTCACGCCGCACAGTCTTTACGATTTGCGCCTTGCTCACCATGTTGGCGATGTTTGTACCGGCGTTGAGCCGCGGCGACCTCTCGGTGCCGGGTGTGCCCGCGCGCGCGGCGGCGATTACCGCAATGATGCTGGTGGCGGCGGGCAGCCTGGGCGTTTTCCCTTGTTACTACGCCTTCAGCCAGGAGCTTTCGCAGCGCAGGCTGGGCTTGGTCACTGGCCTTTTGGGCTTTATCGCTTGGATTACTTCCTCGAGTTTGCAGCGTCCCCTGGGCGCGCATGTTGACCGCACCGGATCTTACGACATTGCTTTCCTGGTCGGTGCCTGGCCGTGTATTCTGGCGGCGGCGTTGCTCTGGTTTTTCTGGGAGCCGAAAACCGAGTAAACTGCGAGTCAGGATGCGCTGCTGCTTGCTACTGATTGTCGCCTTTGGCCTGGCCGCCCTCGAACGCCCGGAGACGAACTTCCGCGTCTTTCAATTCCCGGCGAACCGAATCCCGAGGATCGACGGCAAGACGGCCGACTGGGCTATGGTGCCCGAGAGTTATTCCATTGGGATGGATCAGTTGCAGGATACGGTGAACCATACGCCGATGAACCGCAAGGACCTCGACGTCAAGGTGAAGGTCGGATGGGTAAAAGGGCTCAACCGGCTCTATTTCCTCTACGAGGCCTACGACAATTATTGGGACTTCCGCCATCCCGACTTACACAACGACATCTTCGAAGTCGTCGTCGACGGCGACTTATCCGGCGGCCCTTTCATCAAGCAAATGCACCCCGTGAAGACTTACGACCCCAACGAAGCCCATTTCACTTTTCACGGCGTGCACGCGCAGAACTATCACATCTTCACGCCGGCCGATCATAAAGACTGGGCCATGGTGTGGGGCTGCCAACCCTGGATCAAGAATTTGCCTTACGCGAACGCGGCCTATGACTACAACTTCAAGCATGGCGAAAGCGGCAAGCTGACGCTTGAGTTCTACATCACGCCCTTTGACTATGCGGCTTACGAAGGGCCGGAACGATCCGTCGAATCCAAGCTATGGGAGAACAAAAAGATCGGCCTGTCCTGGTCAGTGCTCGATTACGACGATGACCAAGCCAAGACTTATCGTGGCTTCTGGAACCTCTCGCACAAGACCTCCATGTATGGCAATGCGTCGGACTTAGTCGCCTTCCAATTGATGCCGCTTGAGCAGCCGGTCTTCGATGCCGACTGGTCCTTCACCGTGCTCGACATGGATCGCCGCCAAGTGGCCTTTCACGATGACTCTCGCGGCGCGGCGCAATGGAAATGGGAGTTTGGTGACGGGAAGACCAGCGCGGAGCAGCATCCGGTGCATCGATATGAGAAACCTGGCGAGTATGTCGTTACGCTTTATGTCGAAGGGCCGGCCGGTAAGTCGCGGCGGACGAAAGTATGGGATGTGGTGCTGCGGTGAAGATCCTGTTTTTACTCCCCGTTTTGTTCCAGGCGCAGGACGACGCCTTTGAAAAGCGGGTTCGTCCCATCCTGGCTTCGCGTTGCCAAAGCTGCCACGGTGGGCCCGCGGCACAAGCGGGGCTCGACTTGGTTACTGGCGCGGGGCTCGACCAGGCCAGGGGTCGCCTGCGCGGTGCCATTAGCTATGAAGAGCGCATCAAAATGCCGCCCACCGGGCGTCTCGCCGAAGCCGAGTTAGCCACGCTGCGCCAGTGGATCGAACAGGGCGCGCCCTGGCCCACCGCCCTGCCGGTGGCCAAGGCCAGCACTTACTCGCGAGCGCGTCGTGAATACTGGTCGTTCCTGCCCCTGCAATCGCCGGCGCTTCCGGCGGTGAAAAATCAGGCCTGGGTGAAGTCGCCGGTTGACCGGTTTCTGCTGGCGGCTTTGGAGGCGAAGGGATTGTCGCCTGCGCCGCCGGCGGACCGGTTGACTTGGATCCAGCGCGTCACCTTGGACCTGACGGGATTGCCGCCGAGCGAGGCCGAGGTGCGGGCTTACTTGACGGAGTCATCGGGGGAAGCCGCCGTGGTCGATCGGTTACTCGCGTCGCCGCGTTACGGAGAGAAGTGGGGCCGCCATTGGCTCGATGTCGCGCGCTACGCCGACTCTACCGGCGCCGACGAAGACTACCGCTATCCGCATGCCTGGCGTTATCGCGACTACGTGATCGACGCCTTCAATCGCGATGTGCCGTACAACCAATTTCTGCGCGAACAAATCGCGGGCGACTTACTGCCGCCACCGGCGGGACAGAGCCTTAATACGAGCGGCATCGTTGCTACGGGATTTCTGGCTTTGGGCCCCAAACTGGTGGCCGAACAAGATAAGGTGAAAATGTTCTATGACCTGGTCGATGAACAGATCGATGTCGTGGGCAAGGCCGTTTTGGGATTGACCTTGGCTTGCGCGCGTTGTCATGACCACAAGTTCGATCCGATCTCGACGAAGGACTATTACTCACTGGCCTCGATTTTTGCGAGTACCAAGCAACTGGCGAAGATCGAGGGGACTGTCTCGCAGCTTTACTATGCGCCCTTGGTCGCGAAAGATATTGCCGAGCAGTATGAAGCGCATCAGAAGAAGATCGCCGACAAGCAGAGCGAAATTGACGCGATTCGCCAGGCGGAAGGCGTACTGTATCGCGGTAAGTATGCGCCGCAGTTGGCGAAATATATGCTCGCGGCGCGCCGGGTGTACGCGGAGGGCGCGGCTCTGTCGCCGGAATTGGATAAGCCGGTGTTGGAGCGCTGGGTGGAGTATTTGAAGCCCACCAAGGAGCGCCGGGTACATCTGGAGCGCTGGTATCAGGCCGACGCTTCCGCGCTGGCTACCGTGGCGCAGGAGTATCAGAACGAGTTTTTGGCGGAGGTGTCGCGACGCCAGTTGGCGCAGGAAGAGCATGCGCGCCTGGCCTTAACGGCGAAGGCGAAGGGCGAGAAGGCTCCGCCGCCACCGAAGTTTCTGGCAGGGGAGAATCGGTTTTATAGCGAAGTGGCGATGGGTAAGGGGCCACTTACTTTGCCCGCAAAAGATCCGCCGCTGAGTGAGGAGTCTGGGAAGAAGATAGAAGCGCTGCAGGCGGAGCTAGCCGCCATCAAGGCCGCGGCGCCGCCGGAGCCGCCGTTCGCCTGCGCGGTAGGAGAAGATGCGCCGGTTGAGCAACGAGTCTTTCTGCGTGGCAATCCCGAAGCGAAGGGCGACTTAGTCGCGAAGCGTTTTCCTACCGTGCTAGCCGGCGAGCAGCAAGCCGCGATTCGGCAGGGAAGTGGGCGCTTGGAGTTGGCCGATTGGCTGGCAAGCGGGCAGCATCCGCTGGTGGCGCGCGTGATGGTGAACCGGATTTGGCAAGGTCACTTTGGGCAAGGGCTAGTCCGGACGCCGAATAACTTCGGGTTATCGGGCGAGAAGCCGACCCATCCGGAGTTACTCGATTGGCTGGCCGGCGAGTTTGTGCGCCAGGGCTGGTCGATCAAGCAGATGCATCGGCTGATCGTGCTTTCGAACTCTTACGCGATGAGCAGCGCTTCGACCGCGGAGCAACGCGGACTGGACGCCGAGAATCGGCTGTTATCGCGTTTCCCAATCCGGCGCAAGACCGTGGAGGAGATTCGCGATTCGCTGCTGTGGCTCGATGGAAGCCTGGACTTGACAATGGGCGGTAGTCTACAGAAGGGCGAAGGCACTGACAATGAGTTCAGCGATGGGCGGAAGAGTATTCACCCGGATTCGACCAATCGGCGGACGGTGTACTTGCCGATTCGCCGCTCGAATTTATCGTCGCTGTTCACGCTCTATGACTTTGGGGACGGCACTACCAGCACCGAGGTCCGCGCCCAGACTAACGTCGCTCCGCAGGCTCTGTATATGATGAACAGTCCGTTTGTGGCGGAGCGGGCGCGTGGCTTAGCTAAGCAGTTACTCGCGGAGCCCTTACCGGTGGAGCGTGTGCGGCGGGCTTGGCGCAAGGTGTCCGGGCGCGAAGCGACGCCAGCGGAGGTGGAATCGGGAACCCGGTTTGTGACGGGCTTTCCGGGCGACTCGCAATTAGCCTGGGCCAGTTACTGCCGCAGCCTGATCTCGGCAAATGACTTTATCTACGTATATTAAGGACTGATAATGACGCGACGGCACTATCTACGGCGATCGGCTTGTGGCTTCGGCCTGCTGGGCTTGGCGTCGCTGCTCGAAGCCGCATCGCCGCTGGCTCCGAAGGCGTCGCACTTTCCGGCTAAGGCCAAGCGCATCATTTTTCTCTTTATGCACGGCGGCCCTTCGCACCTCGATACGTTTGACCCGAAGCCGCGCCTGATTACGGACCATGGCAAGCCCTTGCCCTTTAAGCGTCCGCTCACCTTTGCCGAAGGTTCTACCGGGAACTTACTCAAGTCGCCGTGGCAATTTAAGCAGTACGGGCAGAGTGGGATTCCGATCAGCGAGTTATTCCCGCACGTGGCTCAACATGCGGATGAGCTGTGTATCTTGCGCTCGATGGTGGGCGATAGCGTGGCGCATGGCGGCGCGACGTTGCAGTTACACACGGGCTCGAATACTTTTACGCGGCCCAGCATGGGTTCGTGGGTAGTTTATGGCTTAGGCACTGAGAATCAGAACTTACCCGCCTTTCTAACGCTGAAGCCGGGCCTTTCGCATGGCGGCTCTAAGAAGTGGAGCAGCGGCTTTCTGCCGGCGGCGTATCAGGGGACAGCGGTGGGCCTGGGCGGCGTGCCGATTGAGAAGATCAGCGAACCGATCGAGCACTTACACAACCAGGGGCTAAGCGCGGAACAACAGCGTTATGAGCTCGACATGATCCAGAAGATGAATCGCGCGAGCGCCGCGCGCCATCAACAGGATCCGGAGTTGGAGGCGCGGATCGAGAGCTTTGAGCTGGCATTCCGCATGCAGACGGTGGCTCCGGAGGCCTTCGATACCGCTAAGGAAACCGCGGCGACACGACAGCTTTACGGGCTCGACGAGCCGGAAACGGCCGACTTTGGTTGGCAATGCCTGATGGCCCGCCGGCTGGCCGAGCGCAATGTGCGCTTCATCCAGATCAGCCATGAGTATGGCCCCGGTAACGAAGTAGGCTGGGACGCGCATACGGAATTGGTGCGGCTGCACACGCGCACTGCCTTGCAGGTGGACCGGCCGATCGCCGGCTTGCTGACCGACCTGAAAGCGCGCGGCTTACTCGACGAGACGCTGGTGATCTGGGGCGGCGAGTTCGGGCGCACGCCGATCGCCGAAGCGGGCGACGGGCGCGACCATAACCCTTACGGCTACACGATGTGGATGGCGGGCGCCGGGGTAAAAAAGGGCTATATTTACGGGGCGACGGACGACTTTGGCTACTACGCCGTGGAGGATCGCATGCACATCAACGACCTGCATGCGACGATGTTGCACCTGGTGGGCTTGAATCACGAGCAACTTACTTTCACTTACGGCGGTAGGCCGTTCCGCCTTACCGATGTGGCCGGCAAAGTGGCGACCAAGATCCTGGCGTAGTTTGCTAAATTAGGAAAACGGCCCCACGCTGAGCCGGTTCCACCTTTTGTTTGAGGAGCCCGCATATGCAGCGTCGTAGTTTCGTGAGTAGCCTGGCCGCGGCCGGCCTGACTGGTTGTGCGCACCGGGTGAAGGCGCCGGCGATCCCGCAGTTAATGCCCATCCGGGCGCAGACCGATCGCATCTTTCGCATTACCGTTTGCGTGCGGCCTTTCCGCGCCGCCGGACCGCGGCTGGACGTGGAGCGCGTGGGCGACAAGACCGTGGTGCACAACTACGGCCACGGCGGCAGCGGCTGGAGCCTTTCGTGGGGCTCCGGCGCGGTGGTGACGGAGAAGGCGATGGCGGTGGGTGAACGCGAAGTGGCCGTAATCGGCTGCGGCGCCTTGGGCCTGACGGCGGCGATCCAGTTACAGCGGGCGGGGGCTAAGGTGACCATTTACGCCAAGGAACGGTCGCCGGAGGTGCGCTCCTCGCGGGCTACTGGATCCTGGACGCCGGATTCGCGCGTGGCGCTAGCCACGTCAGTCTCGGCGGAGTTTCCTGCCTTGTGGGAGAAGATGTGCCGGACGTCTTTTCATACTTACGAGAATTACCTGGGGCTGGCCGGTGCGCCGGTGGAGTGGCTCGACCGCTACGCCCTGTCAGATATTCCTCCCGCGGAGGCGATGGCCGCGCGACGGCGGGAAGATCCACTGGGATTTGCTCATTATCAGGATCGGATTGCCGATATTACTCCGCGCTCGCAGGATCTCATCAAGCATTCTTTTCCAACTAGGTACGCCCGCCGTACGTCGAGCCTGACTTTTAATATCGCCAGTTACTCGCGGCAATTGATGAATGACTTTTTTGTGGAAGGCGGTAAGATGGAGCGAGCTGAATTCCATACGCCCACGGAGTTACAGACGCTGTCGCAGAAGGTGATTATCAATTGCACCGGTTACGGGGCGAAAGCGCTGTGGAAAGACGAGAGCATTATTCCGGTGCGCGGCCAGATCGCTTGGCTAATTCCACAGCCGGAAGTGAATTATGCCATCGGCTACAAGGGGATCAATATCCTCTCTCGCCGCGACGGCATTGTGGTGCAGGACGGCGGCATCGGCGAGATGGAAGGCTATAACAACGACAATGAAACGCCAGATCGGCCAGCGGCGGAGGCCGCGGTACAGACGGTCTCCGAGTTGTTTCGCCGGCTGGGTTAACTTAGATGCGGGGCAGCCACATGCCAAGCGTGGCGGCGCCGATACCGGCACCCATCGCCAAAGTGAGCCCAACCAGGCCCGCCGCCATCGCCAGCCGGCCGTTGGGGCTCGCTCCGCGTTGGACCCGGAAGTATACCTCCAGCACCGCCAGCGGCACCAGGTATTGTCCAAAGGCCAGAAACGTGAGGAACGGCCCCGTGAAGGTCTTGATATCGAAGCCCACCGGAGCCCGATTCAGCACCAGCCAGAACATTAAGCCCACACGGAAAAACCATACTCCGCTCACCGCTAGAAAAAGGCGCAGGGCCCAACGACGGTGCTCATCAAAGCGACGGGTGACGGCGCTGCGCCAAGCGAAAGCGGCGCACAGCAGGATGACGATAGCGTTGAGGCTGGTGCCCAAGTGCTGCGACAGGTCGCCCACGGTACCACGGGTCCACATCATCGCGAGCCCCAATAGGCTGGCGGCGACGGCACTCACCAGGTAGACCCGCCCATTCCAGCGATGGAAACCCGGGGCGTGCCGGCGAATCCACGGCGTCAATTGCAACGCGCCGCCCAGGCTCAGAATCGCGGCTGCGAGCAGGTGCAGACCCACCCTTAAATTGCCCGCCGCATCGCCGGCGACGTAGCCGTGGGGCATCACTTTGTTCCACCCCGCCAAGTCCCCGCGCATCGTTGCACCGCCGTAAAGCGAAACGATATACAACGCGAAGATCAGTTGGCCTGCGGCGGCGGCGACGAACCAGAAGGTGGCGGCCCAGGGCAAGGCACGGTGGGATAGGGTAGCTAACACTTCTTGCGATACGCCGAGGGAGCGGGAAATGTTCCCGCGATCTTAGTGCGGATCTTACACGGCTCCTTGATGGCATCGCGGACCGCGACGGGCATACGGCCGGGCGGCTGGGCCAGCACTTCGAGAGTTAGGAACGAGAGCGAAATCGGCTTAAGAAGAGTCACTTTCGGGAGTACATCGCAACGAAGTGTTGTGAAATTCTTCAATTCAAAAGAAAGACGGAAAATAAGTGAGAACTTTTCCTCGCTGAACCCACTTATCTATGTGGGACGACGTGTATTCATTTTGATTGGGCTCTGGCTCGTACTCGGCTTGGGGCAAAATCCTCCGGCGAACGCGAAGAAAGAGTACGTAGAGAAGCGAGCGGCGATCCTGCGGCAGATGGCGGAGATCAAGGCCAAGCTGTCGGCGCTGGACCTTGAGTTGCAACTTCTGGAAGAGTCGCGCACTGCGGATCCCGCGGCGGCTCCTCCCACATCGTGGCGCGAGGAGCCTGGAGTGTCGGCCGATGGGGCGGCCAAGAAGCCGTCGGTCCGCTGCCTATCGGTGACGGGGAATGGGAAGCGCTGCAGCCGGCCGGCCGGGGCGGGCGGCAAATACTGCTGGCAGCATCGACTGCATTAGAGCATGATGATGCGGAGGCAAGTCCAGCCGGCGTAGCACAGGGCTGGCAACTCGAGAAAGATGAAGAGCCGGACGAAGGCTCGTCCCATGAACTCGAAGCGCAGAAAGAGGGCGGCGATTGCCCCGAACCAGATAATGTAGGGGTTGAGTGCCTCAAAAGTTTGTACGTGAGCGGCGGCCATGCCCCAGAAGATCAGCGGCCAATTGGACTCCACCTTGCCGGTAAAGCGAAACACGACGAGCCAGAAGGACATCGCAAGTAGACCGATAGTGGCAACGTAGTACATAAAGTTAAAAAGCCCAAAGCAGACTCACGAAGCCGGTGTTCGCGCGGTAGTTCTGCTGCGCCAGAAAGCGCTCCTGATAAGTGTAGTACTGATAGCCGAAGTTGGCACGGACCTTGGGATGGAAGTGCCAGGAGATGCGCGCTTGCGGAGAAGCGAAGTGCAGCGGGAAGGTCTGCGCCTGCAGGAAGCCGGCGATGCTGCCGGGCGGGGCGTTCTGGGGCACGGCCACCGGGCGGCCGTCGCCCAAGTCCTGGTTGCGGGTGTAACCGGTGCTCAAATCGACTTTCTTGGCGATCATCACGCGCGCCAGGACGTGGATGGCGTGTATGTTGCTGACGTACCGCGAACGGTCGTTGTTCACTTGGTCGCCATTGGCGAAGTAGGCAAGTCCGGTGAGCGTATCGAGGTGGATCTTGGCGTAGCCCGCGTCCAGGGAGAAGCGCTCCACCGGCGTCCAGGTAGCGTTCGCGGCGTAGTTGCGGCTCTTTGCGCTGTGGCTCCACAAGGAAGCCGAGTTGAAGTTATAGCGATTGCGCGCTTGGGCACTCAACAGCAGCGACTTATGCTTGAACTGCACGCGGGCGCCGAGCGAGTGGAAGTTGCGTTCGCTCAGTCCGTAAATTGGACGGTCGGCGCGGCCGAGTTCGCCGTCTAAGTTGATCTGCAAGGGCTTTACCGGTTGAAGGCGAATGCCCGCGAGGCCGGTGTGTAGCCGGTTGGTTTGTTCGGCGGCCACCTTATCGACCGAGAACTCGTCACTGAGTTGTTCGATCGAACGGATCAGACGCTCGGTAAATTGATAACCGCCGAAGAGCCCGAGTTGCTTCGTCACCCGGTAATTCACGTCCGTGGTACTGGTGAAGGCCCGCACGCCGAGGAAATTGAAATTGAAGTTCGTAAATTGCAAGGTGGAGTTATTGAATTCGCGATAAGAGGCGTCGCCTTCCATCTTGGTGTTATGAAAGGCCAAGTGCTGCGAGATACTCAGGCGTTCAGTGGGAAAGATACTCCCAGTAACGTTGGCCGCGAGCACGGGGCGGCGGCCGGTGCCAAAAAGTAAATACTGCCGGTTGGCCAAGGCGCCAAAGCGCGCCGTGCCGATCGCGCTCTCGTCGAGAATGAAATTGCGCCGGCCCTCGACGTAGCTGAAGCGCCCGTTGAGCGCCCACCACTGCTTCCCGTCGGAGAGTAAGTTGGCTCGCCAACTGGGATTCTCGCCACGCCACGGCTCGGCGCGGTTGAAGCTGGTCAGTCTCGTGGAATTCGACGGATCGTTGCCGGTCGATGGGGCACCGAGATACTCCCGCGGATCGTCCTTAAACCATTCCCATCCCCGCTGCCACAAGAACTTGAGCGAAGTGACTTTTACTTCCCCGCCGATCCGAATTTCGTTCTGCTGACGGCGTAAGTCGGAGAAATACTGGAACTCGTTGCCGCGGGAATCGAATAACTGGATTGTGGATAATCCTGGCCCCGATTGGCTATTGCGGCTGTAACCCGCAAAGAACTGGTATTTCGATTGCGGCAGTAAGGTCAACGTCTGGTCCTGCCATTGGCGGCGGGTATTCATGAAATGCTGGCCGTTCGAGATCGTGAGCGCCGGGTTGTAATAGTCGTTCGTGCGCCAGGTGAGGTCGTAACGGTAGAGCTTATTCTTCTGAACCCTCAGAATAGCGGCCTGATAGGGATCGTTGCCGAGACCTTGGGTATTGAGTAGAATCTCGTCGAAGTACTTACCCTTGCCTTCCCGCGAGTTGATGGTCAGTCCGCTCGATAACAAGCGCAGGCCGCGGCGGTAATTCACGTCCGAGCGGTACTTACCCAGGTTGCCTTCCACGTCGTAAAAGCGGAAACCGGTCTCGAAATTCTGCAGGATGTTATAGCCCTCGAAGGGCAGCCCGCGTGGGGGGCCTACCGTTTCATTCGTCGGAGCCACGGTCTGCTGAGCCAGAGCGAACGCGGTGAAGAGTCTGCAAAGGAGGAGTCTCTGCATGGCTTATCTCCGGAACAGCCGGTCGCCATTCGACCCGTGGATCTTCACGTGACAAGTGGTGCAGTTCTGATACCGCGGATCGGCCATGTTATGCGAGGGCGACTGAACCGCAATCCCGTCCCCTTGCCGCCCGAAGTTGCCCGCGCCGTTGTGGCATTCGAGGCACAAGGTGAAAGTCACCGGCCGCTTCAAGAGTCGCGCATTCATCGACCCGTGGGGACTATGGCAAGTCTCGCAGCCATCCACCCGCACGGCGGTATGCTCAAAAACAAAGGGTCCTCGCTTTTCGACGTGGCATTTGAGACACGCCTCTTCGTTGCCCTGCGCCTGTGCCACCAGCCGGGGCCGCTGCCCCATGCGCCAGGTGGGAGCATCCGTGCCGTGCGGATTGTGGCAGTCCGAACACTGCATCACGCCCTCGTTCACCCGGTGTTTAAACGGCATCGAAAACTGGGCGCGAACTTGGCTATGGCAATTGCCGCACAGGTCAATCTGCTTTTTGGCCAGCAGAAACTTGGGCGTCGTCGACTTGTGAATGCTGTGGCAACTTGAGCAAACCACATCGGCCTGCGTGTGCTCCGAGCGCCGGATGTTGGCCCGGGAGATGGATTGGGTGTGGCATTCGAGGCACCGGTTCAGGGTTTGGCGGGGGCTTTTCTCAGAGAATGCGAAGATCTTGGTCTTATCGCCGCGGCCTTCGATGTGCGCCTGTCCCGGTCCGTGGCAGCCCTCACAGCTCGACACTTGCCCCTTATAGTGGGCGTTCCGAAAGAAATCGCGGTTGACGTCAGGGTGGCAGGTGCGGCAAGCGTTGCTGCCCACGTAACCTTTGGCATCCGCCGTCACCCCTTTGGGCAGCGGCATCTGGGGCGGTTGCCCCCAAGCCAGCGGCAAGGCAAGTAGCCCCCAGACCAACCACGTGAACATTACCCGATGAAGCACAGTATTTCGTAGTATATCCCTGCCACCATCGTTCAACTTCCTTCGGCAGAGGAAGGAAAACGGAGTTTACAAGAGCAAAGAGATACTCACCATGGCCACGAAGTTATGAATCCAGTCGCCGCTTAGTTTCGAGCCGCTGGCCGGGGCGATCACTTCCTTGGGGAACTGGCTGAAGTAGTCCTTCACTTCCACGCGGAAACCGACCCGCTTCGAGACGTTGAGCTTCACGCCCGCGCCAAAGGTGATCATTGGCTTAATCTCGGTGGTTTTCGTGAGGAAGGCCAAATTGCCGAGCGGTTGCGCCACCACCTCTTTGCCGGTGCCCTGGTAGAGCTTCACGCCGCCGCCGATAGCGACGAAGGGCCGCACCGCCGAGCCGGGCTTCGTGGCGTGGAGCAGCACGTCGTAGTGGATGGCGTGGGCGTTGGCTCCGAAGGTAGCCTGCTGCGAACCGGAGACGAGCTTCGCGTCGTTCTTGAGGAAAGAGTAGCGGATTTCTCCCCCCACCACGCGATTCAGGTTCTGCCCGACGTAGCCGGTGGCGCCCCACCCGGAGTCGAACTTCGCATCGGCGCTCAGGCCCGCGCGGGTGACACTTTTGGCGGTGTAGAAACTGCCTCCGGCGCCACCGCCTACTTCCCATTTCTGAGCCAGTGCCGACTCGATCGATACCAGCATCAGCAGCCCGGCGGCTGTACACAATTGGAGCAAACTCTTCATGAATATCCTTCCCCGCTCACCCCCCTGATCTGGGGCTAATTAATCACCCGTACCAGAACGGAGGTGGTGACGCTGCCCTGCTGAATGGTGAGCGGAATCTCGAGCCCGGTGGGTACATTTACCGGGACACGAGCATTGATTTGATAAACGCCAACCTGACCGGGAGTAAGTCCGGCAAAATCGATCGGCAGTTCGTGCCCGCCCAGGACCACCTTGGGCTCCACCAGCGCCGTGGCTAGCGGTGAACTGGGCGAAGGCAAGCCCTCTTCAATCTGGGGCGAGGTGCGGCCGAGGCCGGTGAGGAAGATCGTGATCCGGTCCTCGCGCTTCACGGGGTTCGAGCCCGTGACCAAGCCGCCGTTGCGAATGTTGATGATCGAAGGCACTTCGCCCAAGCCTTCCACCGTCTGGCGGAACACGCCCGGCGCCGTGGGCAGCACCTGCAGGTTGAAGTTATCGCTCACCCCGCCCGGCGTGCGCAGAATCATCGTGACGTTGCCGTCGATGTTGAAGGGCAACTGCGCGTTTACCTGCTTCTCGCTCACGAAGATGAGCGGCATCGGAATGCCGTTGATGGTGAGGCAGCTTTCGCCGAGCGCGGTGGGCAAGGGAATCTGCCGTGTGGCCACGTTAACGGGGCTCATGTTTTGGCCCGTGATCGAGATCAAGCCGCCCGGGGCAATGGGACGCTGGCCGTCGGCCGAGTTCACCACGCGCTCGATCTTAGGTGGCGCGACCGCGGCGTCGTAGTTCCAGGGCAGCACCGTGAAGCCCGAAACGGTCAGGGCAATCAGGTTGGTGCGACTGGGCAGGACGGCAATGCTCCGCGTGAAGGCTTGGGTCACCGACGGCAGCACCGGGGCCTCAATCAGCCGGGTGGCGCGCTGATCGGCGCCGGAGGTCAAGTTCACGCGTTGAATCACGCCGGGCGCCTCGGGCGCCGTGGCTGTCGTGCGAATCGCCGCTTGGTCAATGAAGGTGAAGCCCGACGTGACGCCGGAGCCGGCATCGAAGCGGCGCGTCGACACCAGCGAAGAGTTAAACATCAGGTTGCCGACCACGAACTGGTCAAAACTCGAAGCGGCGTAGGCGCCCGCCAAGGCCGTATAATCCTTGCGCGAGATGGTAAAGGTGTCGGCGTTACCATCGTAGAGCAGCATGCCGCCGGTGGCCTGCGCGGCCAGGATCCGGCTGCCGTTGCCCGAGGCGACCAGCGCCGTGTTGATGTCGATATTGTTCTCCCAGACGCCTAAAGTGGGCAGTTCGGTGGCGACGCGCGCCGTCATGTCGACGCGGTCAATGGTATGGATCGGGCCCGCCACGCGGGAGGCAATCAGCATCGCGCGACCGGAGGCGGCGATCGACCGCGGATAGTGGCCGAACGGCATCACGATCGGCGTTGAGGGCTGTAGGGTTTCGAGGTCATAGACCGTAGCGATCTGCGAATTGTCATTGCCGATGATCAGCCAACGCCGGTCGAAGCTAATGGCCATTTGCGTGGGAGTATTGCCGGTCTTGAGCGTCGCCGTTTGCTGATAAGTGTTGCCATCGAAGACCAGCACTTCGTTCGTGTTCTGTCGCAGGACAAAGAAGCGGTCGCGCGACGGATCGGCCAATAGGTCGACCAGGTTGCCGCTGATGTTCACCGTGGCTCCGCGCTGGTCGGGCTCGCGGTTGTTGATCAACAAGCGCACCGTAGGCGGCACGTTCACCGCGCCCGTCGACCGGATCACCAGCCGGCCGGAGACCGTGCCGCGGGTGTTCGAGTAGGTATTGGGATCGATCGAAACGCGAATCACGGCCGGCGTGGTGCCCGTAGCCGGACTGATCGCCACGCCCGGAATCGTCGAGGTGATCGCAAAGTCCGTCGCGCCGCCGCTGGGATCGGAGAGCGTAAACTCCTGGGTCGCGATGCGGCGGTCGCAGAAGTTGCCGAGGAACATCAGGTCCTGCAGCGAAGAATTCAATTTGCGCGCCTGCGCCAATTGGCCTACCGGGAAGATCGTGACACCGCTATCGGAAATCATATAGGCTGTGTTGTTGTCCGAGCTCAGCACACCCTTGCCGGCTAGGTTCTCCTGGATCTGGATGCGCTCGCGCACGGCGAGATTGTCGATGTCCAACACTTGGAGCACCTGCTCGATCACCGGACCAGCGGGCGTACCGGCGCCGGTGGTCGGGGTCGTGGGCGTGGGGGGTGGCGTCGTCGGGGTCGTCGGGGTGGTCGTCGGAGTGGTAACGGCCGCCGGTGGCACCTGCGAGTAAATCACGCCACGCGCGCTATCGATCACATGACCGCCTAAATTTAAGGCACCGAGGGCGTTCCCATTCTGCGCAATCAGCACGCCGCGCCGGTCATGTAATGCCCAACCCATGGCGATGCGCGTGCCGTCGCGATTGACGCTCACCACGCGGGGAGCCTGCGCCGGCGTCGAAAAGTAACCCTGCGAGACGATGCCCTTAGTGTTGACATCGTAACGGAAGCGGATGGTGTCGGTAAGACCAAAGACCGAAAGGCCGTCGCCCGAAACACCCACCGCAGCGGTGGTGATTTGGCTGGGGAAAGAGGCCGCTGGTTGCGGAATCGTCTTGGCGGTTACGCCTTGCACCGTATCGAGCTGCCGGGTGGTGCCCAGCAGCGGGTCGAAGAGCAGAAAGTCGGAAGTGGTAACGACCAGCGCCTGGTTATCGAGTCCGAAGGCCACGCCCAGGGGCGGCGCGCTCAAGACAAAGTTCTGCCGGCTATTGGTCGTCAAATCGATCAAGGTGAGCGAGTTGCGCTGCGCGGTGCCGGTGGGCGTGGCCCCGTAGTGCGCAATCAGCAGCCAGCGGCCATCCGGCGACAAAGACAGCGACCCCGGTTGGGCCGCCACGTTGATCGATGTCTGGATCGACCCGTCCGCCAGGGACATCACCTCAATCCGGTTGGCGGTGAAATTGGCGATGTAGAGGACACCCCGTGGCTCGTCAATCGCCAGATCCGATGCTTGTCCTCCAATCGGGATCACCCGCCCAAAAGGCGCCGCCATCAAGCCCTCCACGAGCATGAGCCAGCACGCAAACAGAAATACTCTTGTCGTCAGCATGGTACGTCGCTCCGCAATCATTCGTTCTTCTCTCGTTCTTCCGGCTGGCGCCTTAAAGGGCGCTACAGGATCCCCACCCCGGCACGGGCTTTCGGACCCGTCCGGCGGCTATTCCCGCTCTCCACCATTCACTCAACTCCACTGAATTTGCCCGCCTGCGCGGCCCAGAGCGCACTC
>Ga0163154_10004685_pt1 | contig 17797 bp, 15 predicted proteins | sample OliLakLV19MP9P1_FD_148649 | JGI IMG/M metagenome (GOLD analysis project Ga0163154, IMG submission 148649) | Freshwater microbial mat bacterial communities from Lake Vanda, McMurdo Dry Valleys, Antarctica - Oligotrophic Lake LV.19.MP9.P1 | ecosystem: Environmental > Aquatic > Freshwater > Lake >...
CTCCCCGCCTTTCAGCCCCTACTCGACCGTGCCCTACTCGATCGTGATCTGCGTCCCCACACCAGCATCCGTATAAATCTCAAGCAGCAGCGAGTGCGTGATGCGCCCGTCAATGATATGGGCCTTGTTCACCCCACCCGCCAGCGCGAGCAGGCACGCCTCAACCTTCGGCAACATCCCCTCACCAATCACGCCCTTCCGCACCAGCTCATCAATCTCTGCCCGCGTCAACGTGCTCGCATAGCTCTCCGCATCATCCGGGTTGATCCGAATCCCGTTCGTGTCCGACAGCACCACAAGTTTGTCCGCCTTCAACGCCGCCGCCACTCGTCCCGCGGCCGTGTCCGCATTCACGTTGAACTTCCACGCCGCACCCGCACCATCACGCGCACCATCGTTCGCGGCACTCAGCGCCGCCTCGCTCGCCATCGCGACGGGCGCAATCACGGGAATAAACCCATCTTCGGTCAGAGCTTCGAGCAGCACCGTATTCACATCCGTCACATCGCCGACAAAGCCGAGATCGACCTTCTCACCCCCAGGCCCGTTGAGAAACATGCGCTGCGCAAAGAGCACGCACGAGCCGAGCGAGTGCAGCCCTAGCGCATGCGAACCCGCGGCGTTGAGGCGATCCACAATCCCCTTGTTCACCTCGTGAACCAGCACACGCTCGGCGATCTCCAGCGTCTCACGATCCGTATACCGCCGCCCTTGAATGAACCGAGCCTGCAAGCCCGCATCAGTCATCGCCCGCGTGATCGACTTGCCACCGCCGTGAACAATCACCGGCCGCATACCCACCGCCGACATGAACGAGACATCGGTGAGCAACGCCTTCATCCGCTCATCGTCATCCTGGATCGAACCTCCAACCTTCACCACCACAACCTTGTCGCGGAACGACCGTATGTAGCGGTGAGCTTCGATCAGGGCCTGAGCTTTTTCGATCGCAAAGTGCATGGCCAGAGTGTAGAAGCGATCGGCTTCTCCGACGATACCCGCGCCGCATCACTCCGACCCGCCCCGATGACGCGCGCCAAGTTCTTCCAACTCCCAGCCCGCTACAGATTCTCGCGGGCCAAAAGGGCCGCGCCCACAATCCCGGCGTTCTCTTTGAGCGCGGTCCCCACGACCTCGACTCTGCGAAGTTCGGGCGGAAAGACGCGGTTGCGCACGGCTATCCGCACCATCCGCACCCACGGCTCGCCCAGCGCTTCGGTCAGCCCCCCGCCGAGCACCACATGCGCCAGCGAAAGAAGCGTCACCACACCCGCGATGGCGATTCCCAGCAAGTCCGCAGTCTCCTGAATCACACGCACCGTCAGATCATCCTTCTTCATGAACGCCTCGGCAATGTGGCGCGAACGGATCAGCTTCGACGCGTCAAAGTCGCCCTTGTCCTTGGCGCGCTTGCGCTCCTCTTCAATCGACTTCTTCAGCATCGAAGCGTTGCCCGAGCCGACCAGATACACCAGCCGCTCAGCCACCGCCGTGCGCGAGCAGTTCTGCTCGACACTCCGCCGACCCAGCGGCGCACCCGGCAGCAGCGTCATGTGCCCGATCTCCCCCGCCGTCAACATGCCGCCCGCATACAGCTTGCCACCCAGTATCAGCCCGCCACCCACACCGGTGCCCAGCCAGACGGCCAGCATATCCGTCGCGCCCACCGCCGCGCCCAGCTTCCACTCGCCATACGCAGCCGCGTTCACATCGTTCTCAAGATAGACCTTCAACCCCAGCTTCTTGCTGAGCCTCTCGGCCAGGGCAATGTTCACAAACCCCAGGTTCGGAGCCTTCAACACCACCCCGGTGTTCGGGTCGAGCGCGCCGGGCGCGCCGATCCCCACGCTCCCCATCTGCTTCAGCGTGAAGCCCGCGCTCTCGCACGATTCGCGCACCGCATCGGCAATCCGATCGATCACCGTCGCCACACCCAGGATCGCCTGAGTCTTCTTGTTCACACGCGATATCGGCAGCACATGGTCGGCCGCGCCCGCAAACGGCACAATCCCGACGTTGATGTTGGTCCCTCCGAGGTCAATCCCGATGATCGGCTTGCTCGAGCGGACGGCACGTCGTTTGGTGGGTGTAGGCATGATGTATCGTTTGATCGGCTATTACGGTTGGTCGATTGAACCCGAATCCAACGGGAGGGTGATCCAGCCGCCATCCTACACCACTTCCACACTCAACATCGTCATGCCGTTCGCATCGAGCATCAGCCTGCCCATCGCGTCCGCATCCGCGTCATTCCCGACAACAAACAGTGTGCTCCCACTCCCCGACATGTGCAGCTTCGATCGGGCAAGCCCCGACTTCTCCAACACCCGCCCAACAAACGCCACCATGAGCGGCTGCCCTGCCGCCGCCGCGGGCATCAGATCGTTGAACAACACCCCGCAGTCAATCTCCCTCCGCTCCACCGACAGCGCGTGCGCCCTGCGCACATCATCCGACCGGAGCCCTCCATCCCCGCCACCTTCCATCGCCAGCTTCGCACCCCCATCAAACGCCCGATACACATCCGCCGTCGGACATCCAAACGGCGGAATAATCAGCACCGCTCTCGCACGCACACCCTCCACCCGCTCCACCCTTTCCCCATACCCCGACACGATCGCCGCTCGCGGCGGCACCATCGCCGCCGCAACATCGCCCACGTTCACATCATCAATAAAGAACGCCACATCCGACCCAAGCCTCTCGCCCATCGCGACCAACTCACCACGACCAAGCCCAAGCGCAAACAGCAGGTTCAACCCGCGCAGCGCCGCCGCCGCGTCAGACGAGCCCCCGCCCAACCCACCACCAACCGGCGTTCGCTTGCGGATATGAATCCGCACCGGCAGCGATCGACCAACGCGCTCCTCCATCAACCGGTGCGCGCGCCCCGCCAGATCATGCCGCGAATCCCAGTCGATCTCCGTCCGCTTCGGCGCATCCTCCGCCCACTCGACCTTGTACACCGATTCGGTGCCCGTTGGCAACGTCGTCAGCGTAAGGTCATCGCACAAGCTGATCGGCACAAACCACGAGCAGATCGGATGAAAGTTCCGTGGCGGTTCAGCCGCCCCCACCGCGAGCGCAAGGTTCAACTTCGCGTACGCCGGAATACACACCGACGCCCCTCGACGATCAGGCGGCAATGGTTGGGCCTCGGTCATATCCTCGATGATAGTAGATGATGGTAAGTGAATGTTGTCCCTACCCAACACCCCAATCACCTGTTCGCACTCGGCGCGGTCAACAATCACCCATGACCATCCAGCACCTCATCGAAACGATGGAGCGAATCGCCCCCACCCGACTCGCCGAACCCTGGGACAACATCGGCCTTCTCGTCGGCCAGCCCGACGAGACGCTCCGCGGCCCCGTCCTCCTCACCATCGACCTCACCGAGGCCGTCCTCGACGAAGCGGAACGCGCGAGCGCCGGGGCCATCATCGCCTACCACCCGCCGATCTTCCAGCCCATCAAACGCATCATCGGCGGCGAGCGCGCCGCCTCTGGTGAGCGCGTCATCTATCGTGCCGCCCGCGCCGGCCTCGCCGTCTATTCACCACACACCGCGCTCGATGCCTGCGAGGGCGGCCTCACCGACTGGCTCGCCGAAGGTTGCTTCCCACGCACGCATCCGACCCCGACCGATCGCCCCGCGCCCGGCGGAGATGTTCGCGCCCTTCGCCCCGCCCTCTCCGCTCGCGGCCAGGATTTCAAGATCGTCACCTTCATCCCCAACCAGCACGTCGAGCCCGTCCGCTCGGCACTCGCCAGCGCGGGTGCAGGCATCATCGGCGACTACGAGCTCTGCTCGCACAACTCGCCCGGCAACGGCACTTTCCGCGGCAAGCCCGGCACCAATCCCGCCATCGGCAAGGCCGGTGTCTTCGAGCAGGCCCTCGAACAACGCCTTGAGATGGTCTGTTCTCGACGCGCCCTCGCCCTCGCCCTCACCACCCTGCGCGGCTTCCATCCTTATCAGGAACCCGCGATCGATGTCTACGAACTCTCGCCACTCCCCGAGCGCGCTGTCGGAGCCGGTCGGCGCATCACCCTCGACCACCCATGCTCGCTCAAAGAGCTCGCCAGCCGAATCAAACACCACATCGGTGTCGCGGCCGTGCAGGTCGCGGGCGATCTCGACCAGATGATCCACCGCATCGGCGTGGTTCCCGGCGCAGGTGCCGCGCTCGCCGACGAGGCCGCCGCCAACGAGTGCCAGGTCTTCCTTACCGGTGAGATGAAGCACCACGAGGTCAACGCCCTCCTCGCACGCGGCATCTCGGTCGTCCTCGGTGGTCACACGCCCACCGAGCGCGGCTACCTCCCACGACTCGCCGCCAGACTCACCACCGAATGCACCGAACCCGGGCTCACCTGCCTCGTCAGCGCGGCCGATCGTGATCCGCTCACGATCATCTCTTCATGAAAACTTCAGCATCGCGCCATCACGCTCAACACCCCGGATCAAATCCCGAAATCAATCTCGCCCGCACCGCTGAACGTCGATGTCGGCACACTCACGCCCGAGTCGAACAGAATCTCCGCGATCTGCCCCGGCGCGACATACGTCAGCCGACCCTCAATGCGAAACGGCACCTTCCCCGCGCTGGCCAACCCCGCCGCGAGCCAGGGATGATCCGCCAACCTCACCACCGCCGGCAGCACGATCTGCTGCGTGCCCAGCCGGCGCAGCGTCGCCTCGGGCGAGCGCGTCCCCGCGAAGACCGGCCGACCATCCAGCATCACCGTGTACTCAATCGTCCGCAGCGGCAGCGCACTCTCGTTGGGGTTCTCCGCATCAACCATGAACGCCAACGCCACACCTTCATCCGACCTCCCCATCGGCGCCGCACTCGTCACCGTGAGCTTGGGCGACGATACCGACGAGCACCCTGCAAGCACCATCATGGGGAGTATCGCGTAGAGTTTCATCGTTCCCGTTTCAAACTCGAAGGGTTTGCCTCGAAGCTCCGCGCGGCCAATCCGCACGAACGCCCACCATCCTTGCAGTGTACCGCTTCCTCCTCACCCTCGCCGATCAACCAATCTGCACCGCTCCCGCATCCTCCGCTCTCTCCGCCTCGTACAGCCTTCCGACCGAAAGCATCCGCAACCCCGAGATGCCCATGACCATCGCACCACCTTCGCTGCCCCCGCCCATCAGGTCGCTCACACGACCCCCGGTCACCCGACCCAAGCCGCACGAAACCGTCCGTGCCGATGTTCATTGTGCCGCCTGCTGGTACAGCCTCATGGGCCTCCCCTACCTCGGTCGCTGCCCCGAGTGTGGCACTCGCTACAACGCCAAGCGCAACATCCACCGCGATGACCGCGCCGCCTCCACCAAGGCCCGCCGCAAACGTTACCTCCGCCCCATCACCCACGTCTCCATCATCGCCCCCATCGATGCGCTCCGCGCCCTCAGCCTCACCCTCTTGCTCCTCACAACCACCGGCGCAGCCGCCTTTGTCATCTGGTTCATCTCCTAACTCTGCCGCCGATGATCCTCGACATCACTCTTCAGCCCGAAGATCCGCACATTCAGTAGCCGGGTCTGGAGCGCGCTCGGCGACAACAGCCCCGGCTGACCGTTCATTCCAGATGGTGCGAAACTCCGACACGCACCAAACGCCTCGCCTTATCGGACTCCTCCCCGATCACCCTGACCCGCGATTCCCGCGATTCCTTCCAGAACCAAGCTCGTTACTGGTTCGGCATCACGATCGAGCCTATAGTTGGGTTCATCCCATGGACGAATGGCCATTGGATTCCTGCCAACACGAAGATCTCAGTTGAAACCCGCAAGGTTCTCGCTGAACAGTCTCGACCGAACCATCGGCCGAAACGCCCTTCGAACGATGGCTGTGAGGATGCTGCTTCCCGTGCGGGAACCATCCACAACCGTTCGGGGATGACTGCCGGTCCGCCCACATACATACTTTGGCCGGCGTTTCGAGACATTTGATCATATGAAGTTTACCGACCTCGGGCTCTGCGAGCCCATCCTGCGCGCCATCACCAGCGCGGGCTACGACGTTCCCACACCCATCCAGTTCAAATCCATTCCCCACATTCTCGCGGGCAAAGATATGCTCGGCTGTGCGCAGACCGGCACCGGCAAAACCGCCGCCTTCTGCCTCCCCATGGCCCAGCGTCTTATGACGCCCCCCACGCCCCCATCGCCCGATGCGCCGGTCGATCACTCCTTTGACAAGCCCGGTGAATCGCGCCGCCCACGCAACGATGATCAGCGAAACTCCGGCCACAGCGCACGCTCTTCGCACCGCGCTCCCGCCCGTCGCGACAACGGCCCGCGCCGCAACATCCGCGCCCTCATCCTCAGCCCCACGCGCGAACTCACCCTCCAGATCGCCGAAAACCTCAGCATCTACGCCAAAAACTCCCACCTCCGCCACGTCGTGATCTTCGGCGGTGTCAGCCAGAGCGCGCAGGTCCGCGCCCTCCGCGATGGTGTCGATATCGTCGTCGCAACCCCCGGCCGTCTCGAAGACCTCATGGAGCAGGGCTACGTCGATCTTCGCCACGTCGAGATCTTCGTCCTTGATGAGGCCGACCGCATGCTCGACATGGGCTTCATCGAGCCTATCCGCCGCATCGCCGCCGCCGTGCCCAAGAAGCGCCAGACCCTTCTCTTCTCCGCCACCATGGCCAAAGAGATCCGCCGCCTTGCCGACACCCTCCTCACCGACCCCGTCGCTGTCGATGTCGCCCCGGCCTCTTCCCTCCCCACCCTCATCGCCCACTCGGTCTTCCACGTCCATCGCGCCGACAAGGCCGCCCTCCTCACCACCGTCCTCAAGACCACCGCCGTGAGCCGCGCCCTCGTCTTCACCCGCACCAAGCACGGGGCCGACAAGGTCGTCGAGCGACTCCTCCGCGATGGAATCACCGCCGAGGCCATCCACGGCAATAAGCGGCAGAACGTGCGCCAGCGCACTCTCGCCAACTTCAAGTCCGGGCGCACGCCCGTCCTCATCGCCACCGATATCGCCGCACGCGGCATCGATGTCGATGATGTCTCCCACGTCATCAACTACGAACTCCCCAACGAGCCCGAGACCTACGTTCACCGCATCGGCCGCACCGGTCGCGCGGGCATGACCGGCATCGCCATGTCCTTCTGCGACCACGATGAACGCTCCTTCCTCCGCGCCATCGAGCGCCTGGTCAAGCGTCCCATCGAGGTCGTCGTCACGCCCGCCATCAAGCGCGATCCTCCACCCGCCCCCGGCGCGGCACGCGAAAATGGCCGCGGTTCCGGTGACCGTGCCTACTCCGATCGCCCTGCACGGCGTGAGTACGACAACCGCGCCCCACGCGCCGGCGGGGGCGGCAACTACGGCCCCCGCTCCGGTTCAGACCGCAATGGTTCAGACAGAAGCAGTTCAGACCGGAACAGTTCTGGCCGTTCCAGTTACAACCGCGACGATTCAAGCAACAGTCGCGGCTCTTCCAGTTACGGTTCTTCCAGTTACGCCTCTTCGGGCTCTGGCTCTTCCGGCTCTGGCTCTTCGGGCTCTGGCTCTTCGGGCTCTGGCTCTTCCGGCTCTGGCTCTTCCGGCTCTGGCTCTTCGGGCGGACAGCGCTCGTCCGGTCGCTCCTTCAGCGACTCACGCGATGCACGCCCCGAACGCACCAACACCGACCGCCCCTACGAGCCACGCGCCAACGGCTCGCGCCCCGCACAGGCCGCACCGCACGCAGCCAAGCCCGCCTACGAAAAGTCTTCCATTGACAAGCCCGCACACGCCAAGCCCGCCTACGAAAAGCCCTCAGGCGAGAAGCCCTCACACGCCAAGCCTGCTCATGCCAAGACGGCTCATGCCAAGACGGCTCATGCGAAGCCTGCTCATCCTAAGGCAGAACATGCCGCGCCGCGCCCCTCATCTCACCGCAAGGGGCCTTCCCCAGCCGGTAAGGGTGGCGACAAGGGAGGCCCCCGCGCTGCACGAGCCGCCGCCGCCACTTCACCCGCCGATCGCGCCCAGTCACGCCGCGAACAACCCGGCACAGGTTTCCGCGGCAAGCCCCGCGCCGACCGCTAAGAACCCTTCACCATCTCAACTTCAAAAACCCGCCGTCCAAGGCGGGTTTTTTCGTGGAATCGGCTTTCCAGCCGATTTGCCTTCCGCCTTCTCCGACAAACACCGCGCTCAACCCTTCGGCAACGAGCGATCATTCCCGCCCGAAAGCACCGCCAAAACAACGATGATGATCACAAGCACCCCCAACCCACCACTCGGATACCACCCCAGCCCCCAGTTGGTCGAGTATGGCCACATCGGCAACATGCCGATGATGAGAAGCACAAGAAAGATCACAAGGATGAGGCGTGCAAGCGAGTTCATGGTCGTGCCCCTGAAGTGTCACCCCTCGCCCAATATGGGCACACCGAATGAAGCCAGCGTGAAATGTCACTCCGTGCGCAATGAAACGTGCGTAACAACCCCAACATCAAGATCCTGTCAATCCCACACAATCTTCCCGCGTCTCACCCGCGCGCCCTTTCCGCTCTGGTAATCTGAACGGTCAGGGTGCTCGGTGATGGCTTGCGGAGTCCGCTTCCGCGTGGGAGGATCTTTCATGCCCGTTGATTTCTGCGAAGGCTACAGCGCCTCACCCTTCCGCGAGCTTGTCCGCAACTATCCCGGCGAATCGGTCTACCCGCGCGCCAAGTTCCGCTCAGAGTGGGGGCCGATCTTTCATCGCGGCCGGCTCGATGGCTCGGCCCGCGTGCTCATCATCGGGCAAGACCCCGCCCAGCACGAGGGCATCACGCGCCGCATCCTGGTCGGCGCGGCCGGACAACGCGTGCAGGGCTTCCTGGCCAAGCTCGGCATTGCGCGAAGCTATGTGATGGTCAACACCTACCTCTTCAGCGTCGCGCCCGGCAACCCCGGCAGTTCTTCGATCAACGATCCCGCGATCACCGCCTACCGCAACCAATGGTTTGATGCCATCTTCGATGTCTCGGGCACACCCCGAAAGCTCGAAGCCGTCGTTGCCTTCGGCGGTCTTGCCAAGAAGGCCTGGGAGAAGTGGGCCAACGCGCAGCCCGCAGCGCGAACCGCGGGCCTCGCCGTCGCCTTCCTCACGCACCCCACCGCCTCCGCGCACTTCGGCGATGAAGACACCCCCGCCGCCGCGGCCAAAATCAAGCAGATGCTCGACCAGTGGGATGATGGGCTCGATCTGCTTCGCCCCGAGATCACGCACCCCGACATCTCGCCCAAGCCGACCTCGCGCTACTCAACCAAGTTCCGCGCTTCTGACTACTCGGTCATTCCCGCGATCGATCTGCCCGCCGGGCTACCGCGTTGGATGCGTGAATCGACCGAGCCTTGGGCTGTTCGCCAGACCCGCCCCAAGATCCTCGTCACGATCCCGCCCGGATCGATGGCCGGGCCATTCGGTGTGCCTGCCGAGTTACAAGCCGAGGATCGAGTCGAGCCGCAAGCGGTGGCGCACGCCGGCGCGTTCACGATCGAAGCGATGGGTATCAGCGCGCAGGCCGCGCGGCCCGCGGCCCGGCGCGCCGGGCTGAGCGCGATCCGCGGCACCGTGGTCACCATGAAGCCGGGCGCGCAGCCGCTCACCAACCACACGATCTACATCCGCGATGGGCTGATCGCCGCGATTCAGCCAACACCGCAGCCAGCACCCGCGGGCTTCGCGGGCGTCTCCGCACGCGCGGCCGAGGGGTTCATCTTCCCCGGTTTCATGGAGCTGCACAACCACCTGCCCTACAACGTGCTGCCAATATGGAATGTGCCGCAAACATTTAAGCATCGTGGCCAATGGCGCGATCATAAGGATTATCGTCAGCTTATTACCGGCCCGATGAAGACCATCGCTTCGACCGAGCCGCTGGTGGCCGCGGTCTGCCGCTACGTCGAGTGCAAGGCCCTCTTCGGCGGCACCACCACCAGCCAGGGTGTCACGCTCTCATCAGCAGGCACAGCGCGCCGCCACCTCAAGGGGCTGCTGCGCAACTGCGAATCGACCGACGATCCCGACCTCAACCCCGCCGGTCACACCATCGCCGACTTCAACGCCAACACGGTCGAGGGTTTTTATAAGCAGCTTAAGAATGAAGACTCGTGCTACCTGATGCACCTGGCCGAGGGCATTCCCGGCGCGGCACGCAAGCACTTTGCGGGCCTGAAGCGCACGGGCAAGACGCCGCGTTACGCGATCACCGGCAACATGTGCGGCATCCACTCGACCGGTCTTGAAGCGGCCGACTTTAAGATCATGGCCGAGCTTGGCGGCTCGATCGTCTGGTCGCCGCTCTCGAACCTGCTGCTGTATGGCGAGACGACCAACATCAAGGCCGCGCTCGAGGCGGGTGTCACGATCGGTATCGGGGCCGACTGGTCACCATCGGGGAGCAAGAGCATTCTCGGTGAGTTCAAGGTTGCCCGCGCCTGGTGTGATTTCAAAGAGATTGATCTTTCTGATCAGGAGATCATCGCGATGGCCACACGTAATGCTTCCCGCATTCTTAAGTGGATGGCCAAGCCCGATCAGGCCGGCGCGGGCACGCTCGAAGCGGGGAACATCGCCGACATCACGATCATCAAAGGGACGGGCACCGATCCTTACAAGGCCGTGCTGAAGGCCCATGAGACCGATGTGCGACTGGTGATGATCGGGGGCGAGGCGCGGTTTGGTGTGAAGGAACTGGTCAGGCACTTCACGGACAGCGATGATGGGATCGAGATGGTGAAGATCGGCGGCAAGCCGCGAGCCTTGAACCTGCACCCTGCCAACAAGCTCGCCAACCCCGAGTCGCCCGAGCTCGATGACCTCTCGCTCGCGGAGGCGACCGAGCGACTCAAGATCGCCTTCGCCAACCTGCCCGAACTGCACGAAGCCGCGCCCGCCATGGCGGCGATCGCCAGCGCGGCAGGGCCGGATGCGCGCCCGCGCTGGACACTCGCGCTGGATGAGATTCAGGAGACCGGCTATGAGCAGCGCCCGCTCAAGGGGCTGCCCGGCACAAACACCAAGAGCCTGACCAAGCTCTCACCAAGCGCGGCCTCGGCACAAGATGTCGAACTCAAACCCATCCGCCTCGACCCGCTCACGGTGGTCGATGACGATCAGTTCATCAAGAGTCTGGGCAAGGCAAAGAACCTGCCCGCACCCATGAAGACCGAACTTTTGCGAATGCTAAATGTGTAAAGCTCTGCAACGAACTGTTGCGATCAATATCGATCTGAAATGATTCGACCTGATCAGCAAGCCCTCGCGGTTTGTGGACTTTCCATTGTTGAGCCAGTGGCCATCGATCACCGCCATGCGCCTCGAAGTGTTGCCCACCGGGCGAAGATCGTTGCCCGGAGGCACAAGCCATTCCTGCCCGCCGCTGGTGATCGGTCTTGTGGGCACCGCTCCCCAGAAGCTTGGCGCTGTCAGGAAGGGGATGCGGTCGTTGGCTGGCCGGTCGAAGGCCGCGTTGAAGAAGTCTGTCCATTGCGCGATGGTCACTTCCATCCGCCCGATTCGGTATTCATACCCCACACTTCCACGCCCCACGGCCTCATCATCAGGCGTGCCATTGCCCGCCCACGGTGCGTTGTTGGTGTGGATGATGGTCACCAAGTCGATGCCGGTGGCTGGATAGATATCGGCGCGAGCTGGGAGGGTGGTCAGGGTTGCCAGGCACGCGGCCGCGAGTTGGCCACTTCGTGGCAGGTCGCGAAGGTCACGGGGGAAGCTCAATCGCTTGGTCATACGGCTCAATACGAGCATGCAGAGTCCACCTTTCTGACGAACCCGAAAAGACTTTCGGGTTCAGCCTTTGCGACGGGGCACTCTCTGACCGGTGCGAGTGTACAACCTTCAGGCGGAACACACCATGACTTGTGCGATGACGACCATCAAGAACTTGCGAGGAACCGGTGGTTTTCCGGAATCGGCCTGAAGGCTGGCGCGATCGGGCGGGCTGGGGTGGATCAGGTCTCCGGTAAGGGAGCATCAAGCCTGATTGGCCGATGCGCCGATAAACACTGGATGTTGATGAACAGACCCGCGAACGGCGAAACAAAGGCTACCAAACACCATGTGCGCCGCTCGTGGGCTGCGCTGTTTGACGATCGGCGTGATGCGGAGATGCTTGCCGAACTCTGGAACAACACGGCAACCGGCGGCGAGCCGGTCGCGCTTCATCCGCGTGCGGCGGGGAACGCGGCACTTTACTGCCGACCGGGGACGACCGATGCGCATGTTTTTGATGATACGTTTGTGGGGCTTTATCACTTGCCACCGATCGGGCTGGCGCGTGATGCGGTGATTCTTGATCTGGGCGCAAACGTCGGGTACACGGCCGCGCACTACGCGGCCATGCTTCCGGAGGCACGGATCGTGTGTGTCGAGATGGATGAGCAGAACGCCGCGCTTGCGCGGCGGAACCTTGCAGCGTTTGGGGCACGGTGCATGGTGATTCGGGCGGCGGCGTGGGATGTGGATGGTGAGGTTGCGTATGGAGGGGAGGAGGAATGGGGCTTTCGGGTCGGCGCGCTTGATGGGGTTGAGGTCCGGGCGGCGGGTCGTAAGGTTGCGCCCGCGCTGACGGTCGAGACGATCATGCATCGCGCGGGGGTGAGCGCGATCGACTTTGCGAAGATTGATGTTGAAGGGGCGGAGGCGAGCATTGTCAGACCTGATTCGGCGTGGCTGCGGCGGGTGCGCTCGATCAAAGTTGAGCATCACCCGCCCGCGACGGGGGAGACGATGACGCGTGCCCTGGTGGGCGCGGGCTTTGAAGTGAGGCGGGATGAGAAGCACCCGCGCGGGGTTGTGGGTGTGCGCGCGGATGAGCGTGCATGATCGAACAAGATCGCGCATGAAAAACCCGGCGTGGGCCGGGGTGTTGGTGTGCGAGGTTGGTTTGCGAAGTTGGTCGGCGATCAGTCGGCGGCTTCATCGCGCTTGGTGCGCGGCATGCTCTTGAGGACCTGATCGACGAGTCCGTACTCGACCATTTCCTTTTCATCGAGCCACTTGTTGCGGTCGCAGTCTTCGGCGATGCGGCTGGCGGGCTGGCCGGTGGCCTCGGCGTAGATTCCGTAGAGACGCTCGCGGATGCGGAGCATTTCGCGGGCTTCGATCTCGAGGTCGGTGGCCTGACCTTCCATCACGCCGCCGATGAGGGGCTGGTGCATGAGGTTGCGGGCGTTGGTGAGGGTGTAGCGTTTGCCGCGTGTGCCGCCGGCGGCGAGAACGCTGCCCATGCTGGCGGCCTGACCCATGATGTAGGTGCAGACATCGGGCTTGATGAACTTCATGGTGTCGAAGATGCCAAGCCCGGCCGAGACGCTGCCGCCGGGTGAGTTGATGTAGAAGTGGATGTCGGACTTGGAGTCTTCGTTGGCCAGGAAGAGGAACTGGGCGATGATGAGGTTGGCGACATCATCGACGACGGGGCCGCCGAGGAAGATGATGCGGTCTTTGAGGAGGCGCGAGTAGATGTCGTACGCGCGCTCGCCGCGTCCGGATTGTTCGATGACGATGGGTACGAGGTAAGACATGGTGGTTCTCTGCTGTGTTGCGGGGGCGAGTGCTCGGGGGATGTGAGGTTGGGATTGCGAGGCTCGGCTCGGAGAGCCGGGCATACCGGTGAGTCATTTGTCCTTCATGGGCTCGGTGATGACTTCATCGACGAGTCCGTATTCCTTGGCCTGGCCCGCGTTGAAGTACTTGTCGCGCTCGCCATCTTTGCGGACCTGCTCTTCGCTGGTGCCGGTGTGGCGTGAGATGATCTTGATGAGTTCGTCCTTGGACTTGATGATCTGCTCGGCCTGGATGCGGATGTCTTCGGCCTGGCCGCCGACACCGCCATAGGGCTGGTGGATCATGACCTTGGCGTGGGGGAGGATGAAGCGTTTGCCCTTGGCGCCCGCCGCGAGAAGGACGGCCGCGCCGGAGTAGGCACGACCGAGGCAGTAGGTGCTGATGGGGCTTGAGAGGAAGCGCATGGTGTCGTAGATGGCGAGGGTGTCATCGACCGCGCCGCCGGGGGAGTTGATGTAGAAGTGGATGTCCTGGGCGCGCTTGATGTTTTCGAGGTAGAACATCTGCATCATGAGGCGCGCGGCCGAGGCCTGGTTGATCTCCCCGATGAGGAAGACCACCCTGTTCTCAAGAAGCAGCTCGTCGATGGTCATCTCTCGTGTGCGTTGGTAAGACACGCCTGCGGCGGGCATGGGGAACTCCTGATTGAAGAGGCAAGACACCTGATTCGGGTGCTTATCGTCACGATTGTTGGGACGAACCGGTGTGGGTCGTCACCGCGGGAACAGAGGCATGGTAGATCACCAAAGCAAATCGGTTGCCGGGGAAGATGAATGAAGGAGAAGCGGCGAAGTGGGTGGGAATGGTGTGGCGGGTGACGGAATGGGCAGGGGGCGTGGGTGACTGCCGATTTGGCGGTCATTGGCGGATGGAACTTAAGGCGGTTGGGGACTCCGCCAGCCCTTGTAGGGGTGTTGAACCTCGTTCATCAGGTACGAGTCGTCCGCAGTAACGGGTGCGCCGACGCGGAGTTTGCGCACTGAGCCGTCGAGAAAGCCGAACTGAGCAACCTCGGGACCATGTCATAGGGCAACAGTAACAGTCGGCTTGACGACCGACCGGGAAGACGCGCTTGGCGTTGGTTGCTACGCCGCAGAGATTCAACGAGACCAGAACACTCAGGATTCGGAGAGCTACCCGGAGCTCGATGAGCGTATGTGCCCTCTATACCTGGTGGCTGCGACAGGTACTGATTATGCGACCCTGAAAGTTACTTTTTGTGCGGTGTCATCGAGTTGGAACCTGCATCGTCGTCGTGAGGAACGACACCCAGTTGAACCGCGCGGAGTTCGAGTTCTTCCAGCGCGAGCAAAGGAGGGTGCTTGAACCGGCTCACAGACTGCTTACCAACGGAAGCGCGCACAGCATCCGCGTAGTGGCGCAACGCCGAGAGGAGTTGCTGTCGATCTATCCCGATCTGCACAGCGCGACTTAACGCCCACTCCCGAAGCCAAGCATCACTTATGTCCAAGTACTTTTCATCCTCAATCAACGAGACGAGACCGCCCGGCGTATATTGGGCACGAATCATTGCCACGTAGGAACGCAGCTGCTTCGCCATTCGAGGGCGGAAAGAAGCTGCACCGACATCGTCGGGGCGCGGTTTCTCGACGGAGGTGGCCAAGGCCTCCAAAATGGGTACCGTCAGTTCGTTGCCCCGATGTGCAAGAGCGAACGCTGCGCCGCATGGGAGCAGCGTCGGGCCGGCACCATCTGCAAGCGCAAGCAGCGATCGGAGCCGAGTCACCGATGATTCGCTCAGCATATCGCAGATTCGCCGATCCTCTGTGAGGGTCCGACTCTCAACCAGTACGGTTTCTGCGAAGCGTTCCCGGACTTGTTCTGACAACCCTGCTGATTTGATGAGCAGAACAAGATCGGGACGTGCTGCGATCTCGTTACCGCACATCGTGTAAAGGCCGACCCTGTACGCACGGGCCAGGATGTCGGCTGTTTCGAGCCTGTTACCAAAGGCCCTCGCCCACCTTTCGTTCTTTCCCGCTTCAATGAATGCTCTGGCCAAATCAAAGGCCAGCACACCTTGATTCGGACCACCATTCCAAACCGACTGATTCTCGATGCTCTTCATGGCGTCTGCGGCTTGGTTGAAAACCTGATCACTTCGACCAAGAGGTGCTGCACGAACTAAAGCTCGAAAGACCTCTACCCTGACGATTACTTGCCGGGACGGATCTTGTACAATGCGTAACAGCGCATCGGCAATGCGAGCATCCTGTTCCGCCTGAAGTTGAGGCTCGAGTAAAGCCAGAGCTGTCTTCAAGCTTTCATCTGTCCAGGCGTATGATGCATCCTGCAAGTGATGAACGGCATCTTCTACTACGCCGGGCGGCGCCGCCCGAACAATGTTTGGGCCACCAAGTCCGACTATCAGACTGAAAACGCAGATCATCAGCTTGGCGATATTCATGGGGAGTTCCAAAGGTTTTGAAAGATCCGTTGATCGAGTTCCCCCATCTCGGAGGTGATCTGTTGAACGGCACCGTGAACTACAAGGGGCGCGGGTCCGTCGTGCGCATGAGGTTCCGAGTTCCTGCCGGTACGTTTTTGTTGCAAATAGCAATGAGTTGGACGTGTTCCTGCAACACGATGGAAATCAAATCTCGCTGAGTGACTGAGATGGTGCCTAAATCATGACGACGAGCAACAGTGAGAGCGCACACGCACTGGGAATGATCGCGGTTGTCCGTTTTCAAGAGATGGGCAGGTGCGAAGAGCCGCTTGCGCGAGTTCTTGTAGAATGGGTTACCGATCCAACCCTCGCTTGAGCACTGTCCTTCTGTAAATTCCGACCATGCGGCCCCCAAGACGGCTACGCGGCGAGTTTGGTGGAGGAATGGCGCGCGAGGAGGGCGCGCCAGTGGGATGGGGAATGTTTTTTGATGAAGCGTTCGGGGCGGACGTGTGGGAGGAGGTAGTGGAGGTGGGCGAGCTCGTCGGGTGAGAGCGGGGGTTGCGGTGCGGGGTTGGGGTTGCTGGGCACTTGAGCCTTGCGGGGCTTGGTGGTTGCTTGCAGGCTCTCTGGCTCAGGATGAACATCGGGGATTTTCATGCGGAGAATGGCCGCGGCGGCGAGTCGGACTTCGCGTTCGTCTTCGCAGGTCTCGACGACTTTGAGGAGTCGTTCGAGGACGATGGCTTGGGCGCGGCGGATGGTGGTGGCGAGCTGAGCGGATGTGGGTTCGTACGGCATGTGGTATCCTTATTGAATGCGTACAGAGTACCCGTTGTTTGGGAAGTGTCAAGTAAAAAGTGAAAGGGAAATCTTCCGGCGCGAAGTCGGAGGGAGAGGTGGCGGACTCCTGCGGAGGACTTCGCGGATTATGCTGTAGTCGCGTTCAGGGTTGGTTGGCTGTTCCCAGGATTGGAGCCTTGCGTGTCGAACGTTCCCACGGCGATCATCAGTGATGTTCATGCCAACGCCGAGGCGTTGAAGACGGTGCTGGCCGACATTGAGGCGCGGGGGATCAAGCGGATCATTTGTCTGGGCGACATCATTGGGTATGGGCCTGACCCGCTGGAGTGTGTGGACCTGGTGCGGGAGCACTGCGAGTGGTCGCTGATGGGGAACCACGACTTCAGCGTGTTGTACGAGCCGACGAACTTTAACCCGGGGGCGGAGGCTGCGGCGTATTGGACGCGGGCGCAGTTTGATGCTGAGCCGAACGCGGCGATGCGTGCGGCGCGGTATGAGTTTCTGGGGCAGCTTCGGGTGCGCGTGGTGGAGACGGTGCCGGGGAGCGGGATGAATGGGTCGGGTGGTGAGCCGCTCTCGTTGCTGGCGGTGCATGGCTCGCCGCGACGGCCGATTAATGAGTACATCTTTCCGGATGATTGCATGACCGCGCCGGACAAGGTGAGCACGATCTTTGAACGTGTGCAGCGCGTGTGCGTGGTTGGTCACACGCATGTGCCGGGGGTTTTCAGCGAGGAGCCGGAGTTTTATCCGCCGGCGGAGCTGACGGATGGGACGTATCGGTTTGACGAGGAGAAGGCGATCATCAACGTGGGGAGCGTTGGGCAGCCCCGCGATCTGGACCCGCGGGCGTGCTATGTGGTGATGCACCCTGATCGGGCGGAGTTTGTGCGGCTGGAGTATGACGTGGCGGCCACGGCGAACAAGATCAAGAGTGTGTCGCAGTTGTCGGGGTGGCTGGGGGACCGGTTGTTTGAGGGG
>Ga0163154_10004687_pt1 | contig 17796 bp, 14 predicted proteins | sample OliLakLV19MP9P1_FD_148649 | JGI IMG/M metagenome (GOLD analysis project Ga0163154, IMG submission 148649) | Freshwater microbial mat bacterial communities from Lake Vanda, McMurdo Dry Valleys, Antarctica - Oligotrophic Lake LV.19.MP9.P1 | ecosystem: Environmental > Aquatic > Freshwater > Lake >...
CCCCCGACGATCCCCCCGACGATCCCCCCGACGATCAAAGACATAGCCCTCGACCACTCGGCCATCCCGCTGGGTGATGGTGACATCGCCGCGGTAGTCCAGAGCGAGCGCGAGTGCGGCGGCGAGTGTGGCGGAGTCGCCTCCCTCGACGACCAGGCCTTGGGCGATCGAAGTGACGGTGGTCGGTGGCTGCATGGTTTCAGGGGCGGTCAGGGGGTTTCCAGGCCATCACGGCGAAAGCTCACGGCCCGAGTAGGGGTCGAAGATCCGCCAATGGAGGTCGCGAGCGAGCCTCAGGATCACCGACCAGGCGATGTCCTCGTCGGTGACCGACAGAAGCATCTGGGTGATGGGATCCTGTCCGGGGGCCAGGTGGATCTCGATGCCTGGACCATACAGGACGTCGTCCCCGGTTCGCTCCGGGCCGGTGTTGCGGTCCGCCAGTTGGCGAATGATCTCGGAGCGCGGGGCGATCGGGGCGAGTTCGCCGCTCTTCCCAGCTTGTCGTGCGAGGATGACGAGCTGGGTGGTGGGCACGAATGCTCCGAAGGGGTCGGTTATAGCAGAAGCGCCCGCGGACGTTTACAGGGCGAAGACCGCGTATCGCCGGCTGCCCTGCGGCCCCCTGGCAAATGGGGCGCCCGACGAACTCGTCAGAATCGCTCCGTATAGTGGAGCCCTTCGTGCGAGAAGGTCGATACAACCGCTCGCACCTTCTTCGGTCACCGGGTCGTGCGTCGATTGCAGGCCCGACACCAGAACTGGATTTCCCAGGCTGATCCCGATGGCTGACTCACTCGAACAACCCTCGAACGACGGCGTCCTGCCCGGGTGGTCCCGGCGCGGCTTCGTCTGGGCCAGCCTCGCCTTTCTGGCCGCGTGCAACTCGCCGACCACGGTGTCCGAGGTCCCCGCGCCGGACTGGCCAATCGATGCGCCGCCGTCGCGGCCGACACCGATGCCCTTCCCCCGCGCTCCGCAGCCGGCGGCGCCCAGGGTTCCGGCGACGCCGCCGATGCCCAACGTGGTGCCGCGGGCGAAATGGGCCAAGGCCACTCCCGACTACTCGCGCATGGATCGGATGCTTCCGATCAAGCACGTGACTCTGCACCACGACGCCCTGAGCCCCTTCACCGCCACCGATGCCGCGAGCAGCCAGGCCCGCGTCGAATTGATCCGCGTCTCGCATCGCAACCGCAACTGGGCCGACATCGGCTACCACTTCGTCATCGATCGCGCGGGTCGCATCTACGAGGGCCGACCGATCACCTGGCAGGGCGCCCACGTCGAGAAGTGCAACGAGGGCAACATCGGAATCCTCTGCATGGGGAACTTCGAGGTGCAGTCGCCGACCGACGCCCAGCTCGGCGCGATGGTGGCGCACATCAAGCTCCTGCGTGCCCGCTACAAGATGTCCGCGGGCAACATCCGTTCCCACCGGGAGTGGCAGGGTGCCCAGACGCTCTGCCCGGGTGTCAACATGCAGAAGAAGTTCGTGGCGCTGCGGAGCAACAAGGCCTTTGGGTGAGTTGAGCGCTCCGTGGCGGCTTCGCCGCGAGGCTGAGTTGAGCGCTCCGTGGCGGCTTCGCCGCGAGGCTGAGTTGAGCGCTCCGTAGCGGCTTCGCCGCGAGGCTGAGTTGAGCGCTCCGTAGCGGCTTCGCCGCGAGGCTGAGTTGAGCGCTCCGTAGCGGCTTCGCCGCGAGGCTGAGTTGAGCGCTCCGTAGCGGCTTCGCCGCACACTCGCTCTCGTGGATGCATCGCGTGTGTGAGTAGCGCGGGTGTGCGCATCGGGGGTGTGAGTAGCGCGGGTGTGAGTAGCGCGGGTGAGCTCGCGTCGGCCTACTTCGAGGTGACTCGCAATCGAATCGCGTCGGTCAGCGCCGCGACCCGGTCGCGCGGTTGTTCCAGCCAGAGCACGCGAGTGGCGAAGGCTGCGGTTCGCAGCCGAGCGGGAGTCAACGCGATCCCGTGCCATCCGCGGAACATGCTCGACTCCAGGTGGGCTCCGGTGAGCTGGTTGACGCCGAACTCGACGCGGTGCAGACCGTCGCGGATCTCGATGGTCGATCGCTTCACGATCCAGAGGAGATCGCCGCCGCGATCCGCAACGCGCAGACGACGCACACCGTTGACGATGGCGAGCAGGGCGAACAGGACCGCCGAGAAGGTCTGGATGACGATGACGAAGATGAGTATCGGCTGTCGCATTCCAAAGAGGGAGGTGATGACCACCGGAATGCTGGCGAAGGCGATCAAGGCTGCGACACCGAAGAGGATCGCCACGATCGGCAAGCCCGGCCGCGAGAAGCCGCGGACGAAGAGCCACGAGGAATCCGGCGCCGCGGCGCCGCACTCGGGACACGGGACGTCGAGTGCGAGACCGGCGCGGCTGTAGTCGCACTCGGTGCAGCAGGCGAAGGGCGCAAAGGCTGCCTCTGGAACGGGTGCGGTCGAGGTCATCGGCCGGTTCTCGCGCGGATGAGATCGCGGACACGCGTCGCCTCGTCGAGCGAGTCGTCGAGCCAGATCGCTCGATGCCCTCTCGTCGTCACCCAGTACCAGCGCGGACCAGCGCGCACGCGGACTCGTGACGTGAACATGTCGCGAGTCAGCGAGCAGGCTCCGATTTCGCGCCAGCGACGCACTTCGATCTTGCCGGCCGCGCGCACCTCAAGGCGGTCCGGGGCGATGATCCAGATCACGTCGCCCCCCAGTGGTGCCGCTCGACAGCGACGCCACCCCTGGATGAGCGCGAGCAGGCCCGGGGTGAGTATCGCCAACGGGCAGAGAAGACTCTGGAGCAGGCCGCTCCCACCGCGCCAGTTCGGCCAGATCAGCCCGAGGCCTGCGATCACCAGCAGAACGCCCCCGAAGATCGTCGCCGGTCCGCGGTTCGCCGCCGACCAGCCGCGGAACACGATCCAATCCGCAGGCGGAGCCGAGGCGCCGCACTCGGGGCACGGTGCCAGCGCCGCGAGTCCCACGCGCGGATACCCGCAGTCGAGGCAGCTCTGAGTGACCGCCGGTGGTGTGGCGATGACATCAGGGGTGGGTTGCGCCGCGACACTCGTCTGGTCGGACCGGCGATCTACCGGAATCATCGGCCAGAGCGTAGTCGTCGGAGAGTCGGCGGCGGCGGGAGGGGAGCGCCGTACGATCCGCTCGCGTCGGCCGACCGGTTCGGTCCGATGCATCCCTTCCGGCCCTCGTCCCTTCTCCAAGAGATTGCGCATGACCCCTTTCCAGACTTCCAATCCGGCCCTCGCGACCGACTTCTCCAATCCCTTCGCCTTTCGCGACGCGGGAGCGATGGAGGCGATCACCCAGACCGCGACCATGGCGGGCGTGATCCAGAAGACCACCTTCCTGGTCACGCTGGCGATGGCTGCCGGCGTCGGTGGGTTCATGGTCTTCAAGGCATATCCGGCGACGCTCTGGGTTGGTTCGATCGCGGCGTTCGTGATCACCCTCGGCATCTTCTTCGTGATGCGCGGCAATCCCATGCGGGCGATCTGGCTGGCACCGCTCTACGCCCTGGTCCAAGGCGCCCTCCTCGGTGGAGTCACCGGGATCATGGAGCAGCTACTCATTGCCCGGCTCGGCACCAGCGTGCCAGGTGGCCTCGCCTTTCAGGCGCTCGTTGTCACCGGCGGTGCCATGGGCGCGACCCTGATCCTCTACCGCGCCGGCATCCTGCGCCCGACCCAGCGCTTCAAGGCCGTCCTCGGCGCCGCCACGCTCGGGATCATGATCACCTACCTGATCTCCTTCGCCCTCTCCTTCTTCGGCATCTCCATGCCCTTCATCTCGCTCGCCTCGACCATGGAGTCGGGAACAGTCGGACTGATCGGTCTCGGCCTCAATCTGGTGATTTTGGTCATCGCCTCACTCACCCTGGTCACCGACTTCGGCATGATCGAAGACCAGGTGAACGCCGGCGCCCCCAAGCGCATGGAGTGGTACTGCGGCTTCGCCCTCCTCGTCACCCTGGCGTGGATCTACTTTGAAGCGGTGAAGCTGATTGTCAGGCTTGCGATGATTTTTGGCCGCCGCAACTGACTCGACGACTCGACCGAGCAGGATCGGATTCTGGCGGCGTCGACTGCGCCTCGACGTGTCTGCGACACGCCGTCGGCTTGTCTCCTTGCCAGAACCGATCCTGCTCGGTCTCGACCATGGGGACGGATGGGGCCACGCGCTCGCGAAGTCTGACCGGCGTCGACTGCGCCTCGACGTGTCTGCGACACGCCGTCGGCTCGTCTCCTTGCCAGAACCGATCCTGCTCGGTCTCGACCATGGGGACGGATGGGGCCACGCGCTCGCGAAGTCTGACCGGCGTCGACTGCGCCTCGACGTGTCTGCGACACGCCGTCGGCTTGTCTCCTTGCCAGAACCGATTCTGCTCGGTCTCGACCATGGGGACGGATGGGGCCACGCGCTCGCGAAGTCTGACCGGCGTCGACTGCGCCTCGACGTGTCTGCGACACGCCGTCGGCTTGTCTCCTTGCCAGAACCGATCCTGCTCGGTCTCGACCATGGGGACGGATGGCGGTGGCGCTTTGCGAACGGGGTTCGGTGCGTTTCTGACACGCCGTCGGCTTGTCTCCTTGCCAGAACCGATCCTGCTCAGTCTCGACCATGGGGACGGATGGCGCGGCGGAGCATCGGACGGGTACCGCGCTGGCTTGCGCGTGGCTCCTTGGCTCGCAGGGCGAGCCGGAGGGGGCAGCAGTGGGTTGCAGAGATCGAAACGCGGGCGTGGTTGTGCGCCGCTTGCAACTCGCGCGAGCGCGCGCACTCTCCCATGCCGCTTCGCTGGTGGGAGACGGGATGATCGCCCGCGCAGCACGTCGCCCGACAACCCCGCGCACGCATCCATTCGTGCAACCCACTGCTGATTCCTGATCCCCTGCGGCTCGCGAAGCGAGCCGGCGAGCCACGCGCCACCCAACGTCGGATTGGTCACGGGCCCACCCGCGCTCCTCAACTCGCTTCCGCGCGGGGATGGGCCCGGTCGTAGCTCTCGCGGAGTCGCGAGGTGCTGAGGTGGGTGTAGACCTGGGTGGTGCTGAGCGACTGGTGCCCGAGGAGTTCCTGCACGCTTCGCAGGTCGGCCCCGTTGTCGAGCAGATGGGTCGCGAAGCTGTGCCGCAGCGTGTGCGGCGAGATCTCGGGATCGAGGCCCGTCGCGCCGAGGTACTTGGAGAGCTTGCGGCGCACCGAGCGGCTGCTGAGCCGCGTGCCGTGCTTGTTGACGAAGAGGGCCTTGGCGGGGTCGGCGGCGCCGCTCAGGCCGGAGGCGTCGAGCATCGCCAGGTAGTGCCGCAGGCTCTTCAGGGCGTGGGCGCTGAGCGGGATCATCCGCTCCTTGCGTCCCTTGCCACGGATGAGCACCGTCTCGCCGACCACATCGATGTCGCCGCGGTTGATGCCCACGACTTCGCTCACGCGAATGCCGGTCGAATAGAGGGTTTCGAAGATGGCCCGGTCGCGAGCGCCGAGCAGGTCGCTGTCGTCGGGAGCGGCGAGAAGCCGCTCGACAGTCTCGACGCTCACCGCCTTGGGCAGCCGCTTGGGCTGCTTTGGCGTGCGGATCATGGTCATCGGATTGGAGGAGGTGTGGCCGCGCTTCTCCATCCACTTGTGGAAGCTGCGGAGGGTCGCGATCTTCCGAGCCATACTCGCCGCCGAGTAGCCCTTCTCGGCCAGGACTGCGAGATACGCCCGGAGCAGCTCGACGTCGCACGCCCGAATCAGTGAGGTCACCGTGCTCGAGCCCGACGGCGGGGCGGTGAGCGCTCTCGTCTCCGCGGCGGTGTCGGCCTTGATCGCGTGCCGCTCGATCACGAACTCGACGAACTGCCGCAGGTCCACGCCGTAGCACCGGGCGGTGCAGGGGCTGAAGTGGCGTTCGTCGGTGAGGTAGCTGAGGAATCCACGGATCAGGGGGACGGGCTCGTAGGGGGCGTTACTCATGGCAGTTTCCTATGGGCTCCTCTAGGCAGCGATCAAACCTGTCTTCGTGGCGGCTCCGGCTTCCGGCCGAGGCCCCGACAACCCTTTCACTCGCTCGAGCGGCGCATCGCTCGGCGGAGCAACGAGGCGGAGGCGGGGAGGCGACGCGTGCGGGCACCCGATTGGTCCCGCACCGAGGTCGCGGGCCCGCGTGGCCCGCCGGTCGGCATGCTCTGGCCGACGGGGTCGTATTCGGACCCAACCGCGAAAGGGTTCCCGGTCGAACCTGCAATGACGCCGCGGACCCCATGTCAGGCTGCTCCCGACCAAGAAGCAAATCCGAGAATGGCGTCGCAGGACCCAGTTATGGGTCCTTCATCGGCCGCATTTTGGGTCGAGTTGAGGCCAGTTGGACCGAGGAGCGGTCGAACCGAGTCACCTCCCTCATTGCTTCAGCGGCCTCGCCGCGTGCGGACCAGGACTCCGGCTCGCGTCTCGCACCCCGACGGACCGCGCTCCCCGTTCCACTCCGCGCCGCTCTCCGGAAGGCGCCGACGAGCGTCCCTCACTCGGGCGGCGAGTCCTGGCGGTTCACCAGCACCCACACGAGATACCCGACGGCAATCATCGCCGCGGTCATCACGACGAAGGTGGTGAGTTTGAGGAGCACGGCGGCAGGGGGAGCAAAACGGGGGCAGGGGGAAAGCAGCAGGCAGACCGGCCGCTGCGCGGCCTTGCAGGGAGCAGCAGCGGGTTGCACGACTGGACGCGTTCGCGGGAATTCGGAGCGTTGAGTCTCAAATGAAGCGCACGCGTCCAGTCGTGCACCCCACTGCGATTCCCCCTGCTCCCTGCTCCCTGCTTCTTACTACAGAATCTCCGCCGCCAAACTCGCCAAGTCACTCCGCTCCGTCTTCAGCAGCGTGACGTGTCCGGCGATGCGCTGGCCCTTCATGCGCTCGATGAGGTAGCTCAGGCCGTTGCTGCTGGCGTCGAGGTAGGGATTGTCGATCTGGCCGACGTCGCCGCAGAGGACGATCTTGGTGCCGTCGCCGACGCGGCTCACGATGGTCTTCACTTCGTGCGGAGAGAGGTTCTGGGCTTCGTCGACGATCATGAACTGGTGCGGAATGCTGCGGCCGCGGATGTAGGTCAGCGGCTCCATCACGATCTTGCCGCCCATGATGAGCTGATCGATGCGCTGCTCGGTCGAGCGGCTCTCGGCGTCGTTCATGTGGCTGCCGCGGGTGCTCAGCAGATAGGCCAGATTGTCGAAGATCGGCTGCATCCACATCGACAGCTTCTCGTCCTTGTCGCCGGGGAGATAGCCGATGTCGCGCCCCAGCGGCATGATCGGTCGGGCCACCAGAAGCTTGTCGAAATGCTCTTCGCGGAGGGTCTTCTGCATGCCCGCGGCAATGGCCATCAAGGTCTTGCCGGTGCCGGCCGGACCGATCAGGGTGAGCAGCTTCACCTCGTCATCGAGGAGCAGATCGAGGGCCATGATCTGCTGCACGTTGCGGGCCATGATGCCGTAGACCGGCTTCCGCGGGCCGTTCACTGGAATGAGGTGCCCGGTGTCGGCGAGCACGCGGGCCAGGCCGGTGTGCGAATCGTCGGTCTCGTTCTCGAGGATCAGGTACTGGTTGCAGACCGGCGTGAATTCGGCCTTGATGCCCTCGGGACCATCGGTGCGGAAGTACCCCTCGACCTTCTCGACCGGAATCTGCCGTTCGTTGTAGAGCTCGTCGATCACTCCGCCGGGCACGACGATCCGGGCGAACCCGGTGTAGAGCCAGTCGGCGTCGATGCGGTCGGCCTCGAAGTCCTCGGCACGTATTCCCAGGGCATCCGACTTCACCCGGGCGTTGATGTCCTTCGAGATGAAGATCGTCCGCTGGCCATGACGGTGCAGCGAATACGCGATGGCGAGGATGCGATTGTCGTTCTGATCGAGATCGAGACCCGCCGGCATCGACTCCATGCCTCGGTCGAGTCGGTCGATGCGGATCGTGCCGCCGTCCTCGTTCCACCTCACGCCCTCGAAGAGATGGCCCTTGCTGCGGAGTCGATCGAGCTGCCGGATCACTTCGCGGGCGTTCCGCCCGGTTTCGTCGTTGTTCTTCTTGAACTTGTCGAGTTCCTCGATGACGGCAAGAGGAATGACGACGGTGTGCTCGTCGAAGAGGAAGATCGACTTCGGGTTGTGGAGGAGCACATTCGTGTCGAGCACGAAGTGCTTCAGCGTCGCGGAGGTTCCATTCACCGCACCGGATGTGCTCAGCTCGGTGGACGGCGACTCGGCGAGACCGCGGTTGACGCGGTTGGTCAAGGAGTTTCTCCTGCGGCTGCTGCCGCTCGAATGGACGCTTCGTTCGGGTCGTGACGGGTGGATCATAACGACGGACGATGCGCTCTCGTTGGAAGCTTCGGTTCGTCGGGGAATGAAGGTTCGGTGAGCGATCGACGGACTCGCACGGCGTCGCCTTCGGCTCGGCACGGTGCCGAGCGCGTCTGGTGAGGCGGAGTCCCTCGGCGTACGCTGCCACGACGGCGCAGCCCTACGACAGGACGGGCGACCCCGAAGGAGGATCCCGAAGTGACCACAGTCGGAGCCGTCTGCAACGCCATCGAGGCGTTCGCGCCCACATCGCTTGCGGAATCGTGGGACAACGTCGGGCTGCTCGTCGGAAGCGAGTCGTGGTCCGCGGATCGAGTGCTGCTCACCATCGACCTCACCGAGTCGGTGCTGGAGGAGGCTCTGGCCCAGCGGGTCGGGCTGGTGATCGCCTATCACCCGCTGATCTTCACGCCGCTGCGCCGCCTGACCGACTCGCCTGGCAAGGAGCGGATCGCCCTCGGGGCCGCCCGTGCAGGGATCGCCGTGTACTGCCCGCACACCGCCCTCGATGCCTGCGTGGGCGGCGTGAACGACTGGCTCACCGAGGGTCTTGGCACCGGGGACGTGCGGGCCCTCAAGCCGCTCGAGTCGCTGCCGGCGAGCGAGGAGTGCAAGGTCGTCACCTTCTGCCCGGTCGACGCGGTCGACCGACTCCGACGAGCGCTGTCGACCGTCGGTGCAGGGAAGATCGGAAACTACGAACTCTGCTCCTTCGAGATCCACGGCGAGGGCACCTACCTCGGCAACGAGGCGAGCAATCCGCTCATCGGGCGACGCGGGGTCCTCGAGCGGATCCGCGAGGTGCGCCTCGAGATGGTCTGTCCGTCATCGGCGCTGGGTCTGGCGGTCGCGACGCTGCGGCAGTTCCATCCCTACGAGGCTCCACCGATAGAGATCTATCAGCTCCGCGCCCGCCCCGAGCGAGCGGTCGGTCTCGGCCGACGGGTGATGCTCGATCGTCCGACGGCGATCCACGATCTGGTCGCTCGGACCAAGGCCCACCTGGGAATCTCCGCGGTGGTGCTGGCCCACGCCCGACACACGCCGACCGAGATCCGGCTCGTGGCCGTCTGCGCGGGCAGCGGTGGTTCGCTGGTCGATACGGCAATTGCCCAGGGGGCCGAACTGTTCCTCACTGGTGAAATGGGTCACCACGATGTGCTCAAGGCCCAGGAGCGCGGGTGCACCGTGATCCTGGCCGGCCACACCAACACCGAGCGCGGCTTCCTCCCGCGACTCGTCTCCAGGCTGGCGCCGTCTTTCGAGGGAGTCGAGTTCATCCTCGCGGCCACCGATCGCGAGCCGCTGCGGGTGGTGTGAACGTCGTCGACTGCGGTCGCTACTTCTTCTTGTTCTTGTCGAGAGCCTTGAAGATGTCCTCGATGCCCTTCTTGACGCGATCGTCCTTGAGGATGTCCCCCGGCTTGCTCGGCAGATCGACACCGAAGTTGATCTTGTGGTCGAGCGCCCTGGAGTTGCCCTGCTCGTCGAAGAGGGGGCCGGAGAAGACGATCTCGGCGTAGAGCAGCCCCGCGGCGGCCGGGACTTCCTGGATCGACCTGGCCAGACCGTCGGCGGGATATCGCGCCTTGATCGAGCGGGCGAACTGCGGCCTCGCCACGAGATCGATGTCGCCGAAGAACTTCAGCGTGTGCTTCCAGTCGGTGCCGGAACGGCCGATCCGGATGTTGAAGTCGTCGTAGCGCAACTGGCCCTGGCGAACCGCCACGCGGAGGGGCTCGACGACTCCGGGGATGGTCTTGGCCTCCTTGGTGTTGAAGAGTTCGAGGAAGCTCAGCATCCGCGAGCCGCTGTCGAACTCGACCTCTCCGACGGTCATCTCCAGATCGGCATCGAGTCGGGCGGTGTTGCCGTCGGTCGGCACCACCGCGGAGGGAATGGTGACCTTGATCGGCTGAGTGGTCGTTCGCACGTCGGCGAGGATCGGGTTGATGCTCTGGAGCAGCTTCTCGCGAAGCTCCTTGGTGACGGCAAGCTGGGCCGTGATCGGTGCGCTCGGATCGATCCGCAGGGTGTTGTCGCGGGAGACGATCTGCGGAACATCGAGGAAGCCGTTGACGGAGTCGAGCCGGGCGCTCATGGTGCCCGAGGTCTTCGAGAGTCCGTTCGCCTTCGCCTTGGCGTTGAGCGTCGGTCCGAGGGCGGCGACGAGCTTGCCGTCGAACTGCTGCAGCTTGTCGAGGAAGATGGTCGGGATCTGCGCCGCAGTGGCATCGAGATCGAGCATCGCAGCCTCGGTCGTCAGCACTCCCCTGGAGTCGACCAGACCGCGAGCGGCTCCGGTGACCTTGATGATCGCTCCGATGTTCTCCGCGGCCCCCTTGCCATCGACGACGAAGGTTGCGCCCTGATCGATTCGCTGGATGCCGGCGGTCGCCGAGAGGCCGTCGAATCCAATGGCCTCTCCCGAGGAAAGCTTCATCCTGAGCCCGGAGGTCGTTGCCTTGAACGAGCCGCGGGTGCGGGTCGGATCGCTCGGCTCTCCGGCGAGGAGCTTCTGATCGATCGACACGCCCTCGAGGGTCACGCGAACTTCGAGAGGGGCGGCGAAGGTGATTGCGGGAGCGCTCGCGGGAGTGCCGGCAGCGCCCGACGGCGGGGGAGTGGTGGCGAGCAGTCGGTCGAGCTGGGCCACCGAGAGGCTGAGCACGAGCGAACCCGTCGGCACTTCGAGTGCGGTCGGTCCGTAGCGGGCCTTGAGCTCGCCGGTGGCGGTCTCGAACTGCGGCAGGACGGTGACGTCCATGACGCCATCGGACTGCGGAACAACCTCCGCCTTGATGGCCCCGCGGGCGCCGAGAAGATCGGTGAGGGAGCCGCGCTCCTTGCCGAGCAGAGTCTCGAGCGCGGCCACGTCGAGCTCGCGAGCGTCGACGGTGGCGCGGAGCGACATCGGCTCAGCGGCCGAGGCGCCCGCTCCGCTGGCCGCGGCACCTGCCATTTTCGCGTCGACCTTGAGCGTTGTGGTGGTCAAGGGGACGGCACCTGCGGCGATCGTCATCCCACCGTCGAAGGCGACACCGAGCCGTGTCCCTGGAGTGATCGTGGCCAGACCGGCGAAGTCGCGAACACCGACGGGTGACTCGGTGCCGGGCACATTGGAGAGAGTCACCGGCGAGAGCGAGAGGTCGGCCTTGACGACCGGGCCGCTGGTCATGAACTCCGAGGCCTTGTCGAGGGCGATTGCGAACGACTGGACCTTCGCGGTGAGAGTCGCCGGGGCGTCGAGGGCAACCGGACTCTCGCTGCCCTTCTGGAGCTGGGCCATGAGCGCCGGCGAGGCCGGCACGACCGCCGTGATGGGCTTCACCGTGAGCATGCCGTCGGCCAGAGCCGCGGCGCCCTCGAGACGCAGTCCACCACTGGTGGCCACAAGAGTCGCTTCACCCTTGGTGTGGTTGCCGGCGGTCGTGAGCGTGGCATCGATTGGAGCGATGAGGACCTCACGAGCCATGGCCGCGGTATCCGGCGGGAGGATCGCGAGGAGCCGCTGGGTGGCGATTCCCTTGAGGGCAATCGACCCGTCGAGGGTTGCGTTCGCGGCATCGAGCTCGCCCTTCGAATTGACGAGATTGGTCAGGCGCTCTTCGAGCGTGATCTGGCCGCCTTCGATCCCTCCTCCGCCGGCGACGGTCAGACCATCGCGCAGCGCGGTGCTGTCGAAGTTGATCACCAGGTCGCGGAGCGTCGCGAGGGCTTCGCCTGGCGCAGCCGAACCAGCCGCCGGCGCTGCGCTCGTGGCAGCGCTGGTGCGAAGCTCGATGACGCCCGGAATCGAAATCTGGCCGCGGAGCGAGAGGCCGCCCAGGTCGCGAACTCCGTTGGCATCGGCTCCTGGCAGAACCAGTCGGTCGAACTTCGCCGTCACCGCAACCGGCGCTGCGGCCGAGACTCCCGCAGCGCTCTCGAGGAGTGCGGGGACCACCTTGGTCTCCGCGACGAGGCGACTGACGGAGAGGGCGCCGCTCTGGGCGTCCACCGTGCCGGCGCCGTCGAGGGCCAGATTCGCGGCCTTCAGGGTGATGGCGACATCACCACCGCCGCCGGGAAACGCAACGGTGGCATCGACCATCGGGCCGATGTCGCGGCTGGCGACCAGCGGCGAGTCGGTGAGGAACGGGTCCATCAGGGCTGTCGGCACATTGGTGGCGACGACGCTCGCCTGGAGGTCCTGCGGTCGGAAGGCGAAGGTTCCACTGTCGCTGAGCATCCGCGTCGCGGCGACGTCCGCCTTGATCTCGCTGGGCGTGGTGCCGTTGAGCGTCGCGGTGCTGCCAAGAGTGGCCTTGATCACCTCGGTGAGATCGGCGCTCTCGACCTTGGCCGTCAGCGACTTCACTTCGACGAGCATCTGCGGCAGCGGCAGGGCGAGGTTCTCGATCGTGGCGTCGAGATTGGCGGTTGCGCCCTTGAAACGAAGCCGACCGTCCGACTGGATCAACTGTCCGACGGAGCCGTCGATTGCGACCGACCCCTTCCGCCCTTCGAACTCGCTTCCGCCGGCGAGGGTGAGCGTGGCGTCGCCACCACCGACCACCGAGGCGTTGCCCTTCAGGTCGCTGAGTGTGAGCGTGCGACGCGTGGCCTGCTCGACGAGCGTGAAGTCGAAGTCGCTGATTGCAAGCGACACATCAAGCCCCGCGGGAAGCGCCGGGTCGCTCGAGGAGGTGGATGGTGTGGACGATGGACTGGGAGTCGAGCGCGATGGCCCGCTCGGCGGCGCCGACGCCACGAGATCGGCGAGGTTGAGGGTCCCGTCGGGACGCAGCTCGGCATTCACGCTTCCGCTCAGCGTGGCCTTGGCCCGCTTCCAGTCGCCGCGGGCAAGGGCGACCAGGCCGTTGTTCAGAGTCAGATCGACATCGATGGCGGGCTTGCCGTCGACGTCGACGATCTTCAGGCGGCGCACGGTCTGACTCCCGGTCCAGGAGAGGTTGAGGTCCTGGATCGTGAGTGTGCCGTTGATGAAGGTTGCCGCGGAACCCTCGACGAATCGGGTTCCGGGTCCGCTGCTCAGGATGGTCGGGATCAGGGCGATCAGGATCGCTGCGAGAAGCAACAGGAACAACCCACCCTTGACCAGTCGGCCGAGGCACGAGCCGCGGCGGCGCGGGGCGCGGGTGGAGGGCGTCTTGGAGTCGGATTCGGTGGGTTGAGCCATGGGAGAAGTCGGGAGTGCAGCAGCAGGCGCCGGAATGGGAACCGTGAATCGGATCGGAAGAAGGTCAGTCGACGAGGAGCTGTTCGCGGGGCGCGGCCGCAGCGGTCGATGCCGCCGGGCGGGGTGCGGCGACGTTGGCGAGCATGCGCTCGAGCGCCAGCCGGGCGAGCCGCCGAGCATCGGGATGGACCGAGACGCGATTGACGACTCGCCCTTCGGCGAGGTTGTCGAGCACCCACAGCAGGTGAGCCTGATCGATGCGGTACATCGTCGTGCAGAGACACTGGCAGTCGGAGAGGATCCGGACGTGGACACCCCGGGAAGCGGCGCTGGCGGCGAGTCGGTTGACGAGATGGACTTCGGTGCCCACCGACCAGTGCGAGCCAGGGGCGGCGCTCTCGATGGTGCGGATGATCATCTCCGTCGAGCCACTCATGTCGGCGAGATCGACGACCTCCTGAGCGCACTCGGGGTGGACGAGAACGGTGATCTCGGGCTGGCGCTCGCGGGCCTGGGCCACGTGTTCGGGCCGGAAGAGCTTGTGCACCGAGCAGTGGCCTGCCCAGAGCAGCACCTTGGCGGCGCGGATCGCTTCGTCGGTGAGACCACCATCGGGCTTGCGGGGTTGATAGAGGGCGGTCTCGGCCGGTCCCAACCCGGCGGCCTCATGCACTTCGGTGCGGAAGCCCTTCTGGGCCGAGGTGTTTCGCCCGAGGTGCTGATCGGGCAGAAAAAGGATGCGGATGTCGTCCTTGGAGCGGCGTGCCGCGGTTGCGTCATGGGCGTCGCCGGCGGCATCGTCACCGCCGCGAAGAGCCCAGTCGAAGACCTGCGCCGCGTTGCTGCTGGTGCAGCAGGCCCCGCCGTGCTCGCCGACGAATGCCTTGATGGCCGCCGACGAGTTCACGTAGGTGATGGGAATGACCCGCGCCGACCCAGCGAGCCCGTCATGGATCCGCCGCCACGCCTCGACGGTGTCGTCGTAGCCGGCCATGTCGGCCATCGAACAGCCCGCGGAGAGATCGGGCAGGATCACCTCGACCGACTCGTCCGTGAGAATGTCGGCGGTCTCGGCCATGAAGTGGACGCCGCAGAAGACGATGAAGCGGCTCTTCCGCCGGGCCGACTCCTCGGCGGCCATCTGGCTCAACTTCAGGCTGTCGCCGATCAGATCGGCGTGGCGGATGACGTCGTCCTGCTGGTAGTGGTGGCCGAGGATCAGGAGCGACTGGCCGAGTTCGCGGCGCCGCGCCGAAATCGCCTGTCCGAGTTCATCCTCGGTGAGGGTCGCGTAGCGGTCGGGAAGGGCGGGTTGCCAGAGCACGGGGCAGCGTAGGAACGGAGCGGCCGCGGGCGCGTGCGGCAGGTGCCCAATACACTCCGCCCGTGCCGCGCCAGACGACGACGGAACTCGCGTTCGCCAAGGTGAATCTCGCGCTCTCGATTGGGCCGCCTGGCGTCGATCGGATGCATCCGATTGCCTCGTGGATGGTCACGGTCGACCTCAGCGACGAGTTGGCGCTGACCCGTCTCGAGCCCGACAGCCTGTCGCGATACGCAATTCTCTGGCACGCCGAGGCCAGGAAGCGCTCCGAGATCGACTGGTCGATCACCCGCGACCTCTCGGTGCGCGCCCATCTCGCCCTGCAGGAGGCGGTCGGTCGCGAACTGCCCATTCAGGCGAAGCTCGAGAAGCGGATTCCAGTCGGCGGCGGACTTGGTGGCGGCAGCTCCGATGCCGCGGCGATGCTCCGCGGCGTGAATCGACTCTTTGATCTCGGGCTCTCCCCCGACGAGTTGGCCCGACTTGGCGGCGAGCTCGGCTCGGATGTGCCCTTCCTCGTCCATGGCGGAAGCGCAATTGTCGAGGGAATCGGCGAGAGGGTGGCGATTCATCCACGCGCGGATCGCACCCATCTGGTTCTGGTCTTTCCCTCGGCAACATGCCCGACCGGGCCGGTGTATTCGGCCTTCGATCGCGTGGCCAGCGCCGCGCTTCGACCCGAGGCGGTGCGGGCCCTGGCGAACTCGAAGCGGATCGACCCGGCGGCGCCCTTCAACGATCTTCTGCGACCTGCGCTCGAAGTGGCCCCGACGCTCGCCGACGACCTCGACGAGGTCAGCGCCCTCGCCGAGCGACCCGCGCATCTCTCCGGCAGCGGCAGCACGCTCTTTGTGGTCTGTGACGACCAGATGCATGCAATCGCACTCGCCGACGCCATCGAGAGTCGTCTCACGCTGCCGGCGGTGGCGGTGCAGACCAGAGGGTCCTGAGCGGCCATCGGCCTCCAGCATCGGGGTCCAGCCTTGGCGTTGGGAGTGCCGCGAAACTCGTGTCGCTTCGTGCGGCATCCGATATCGTCCGCCGATGTCATCCGCCATCGCTGCAAGGCCGGATCAGATCGATCCGACCGATTGGAACGAGCTCGCGCCGCTCTATCAGGTTCTCATCGATCGTCCGCTCCGCTGCGCCGGCTGCCTCGAACAGCTCATTCTGGACCGCAGCGAGCTCGATGCCCGGGTCAACGAGGCGGAGGCCAATCTCTTCATCGCGATGACCTGCCACACCGATGACGCGGCGGCCCAGTCGGCCTACACGCGCTTCGTCGAGCGGGTCGAGCCCGAGCTGCGACGGGCCGGCTTCGCCCTCGATCGACGCATCGCCGAGAGCCCGTTTCGCGGCGATCTCGACCAGGAGCGATTCGGAGTGCTGCTGCGCGACACCGGCGTCGACGTTGCCCTGTACCGCGAGGCCAATCTGGCCATCCAGACGGAACTGACCACGCTCGATCAGGAATACAGCCAGATCGTCGGAGCGATGACCATCTCCGTCGACGGGACGGAGCGCACCATCCCGCAGATGGTCGGCGAACTGGAGCGCACCGATCGATCGATCCGCGAGGCCGCGTGGCGGGCGATCTTCGAGAGGCGATACGCCGATCATGAGCGGATCGACCAGATCTTCAGCCGCATGGTGGCGCTTCGAAACCGGATGGCACAGAACGCCGACGAAGCCGATTTCCGCGACTTCCAGCATCGGAAGCTCCGCCGCTTCGATTACACGCCTGCCGACTGCGGAACTTTTCACCACGCCGCCGAAACCGTCTGCGTGCCGCTGATGCGGGCCCTGGACCGCGAGCGCGCCGCCACGCTGGGGCTCGAGCGGCTTCGGCCCTGGGACCTCGCCGTCGACGTGCATGGCCGCGCCCCGCTGCGGCCGTTCACGACCGCCGAGGAACTGGTCGCGGGAACGTCGCGCATCTTTCATCGCCTCCGCCCCTCCTTGGGAGGCTTGTTCGACGAACTCCGCGGCGGCGGTTGCCTCGATCTGGAATCGCGCAAGGGGAAGGCCCCCGGCGGCTACCAGTATCAGCGGCAGTGGTCGCGCACGCCCTTCATCTTCATGAACGCCGTCGGACTGCATCGCGATCTGATCACGATGGTGCACGAGGCGGGACATGCCTTTCACTCGCTGCTCTCACGCGACGAACCGCTGCTGCACTATCGAAACTCCCCGATGGAGTTTGCCGAGGTCGCCTCGATGAGCATGGAACTTCTCACGCTCGGCGTGCTCGAGGAGTTCTATGCGGCCCCGGAAGCCGAGCGGGCCAGGCGCACGCTGCTCGAGGAGCTGCCGGGCAAGCTGGCGTGGATCGCCCAGATCGATTCGTTCCAGCACTGGATCTACACCCACCCGGAGCATTCGACCGCCGAGCGCGAAGCCGAGTGGCTCTCGCTCGAGACCCGCTTCGGTCGCGAACTCGACTGGAGCGGATTCGAATCGTGGCAGCGCAGCTCGTGGCAGCGGCAACTGCATCTCTTCGGCGTGCCGTTCTACTACATCGAGTACGGCATCGCCCAGCTCGGCGCGCTGCAGCTCTGGGGTCAGTTCCGCCGCGATCCCGCAGCCGCATTGGACCACTACGAGGCGGGTCTCTCGCTGGGCGGCTCGAAGCCGCTGCCCCGGCTCTTCGAGGCCACGGGGCTCCGCTTCGACTTCGGCGCCGCAATCGTGCGCGAGCTGCTCGCCGAGGTGGCGAAGGAGCTGGGCGTCGGCCGCCAGGGGTAGGACTCCTGTTGTCCTGTTGTCCTGTTCTCCTTCTCTCCTGCGCTCCTGTTCTCCTCTTCCCGCCCGCAATTCCCCGTCCGCAATTCCCCGTCCGCAATTCCCCGCCCGCAATTCGTTGACTCTGCCCGGGCAGTCGCTAGCGTCGGTGAGTCGTGTCGCGCTCAGAGGCGACCGCCGAGAACGCTCCCA
>Ga0163154_10004688_pt1 | contig 17795 bp, 10 predicted proteins | sample OliLakLV19MP9P1_FD_148649 | JGI IMG/M metagenome (GOLD analysis project Ga0163154, IMG submission 148649) | Freshwater microbial mat bacterial communities from Lake Vanda, McMurdo Dry Valleys, Antarctica - Oligotrophic Lake LV.19.MP9.P1 | ecosystem: Environmental > Aquatic > Freshwater > Lake >...
GGATACCTCACCAGTCTCGGACTCTGCGGTGAACGATTAAACAGAATGCTTGGGAGCAAACAGTGTCGTTCGCATAAAACTACCGCATAACTTTGTCAAGGTGAACATTACACCCGTAAGGGAAGAAAAGTTGAGGTAACTCAAATGCAACGTGTATTCGTAATCGACAAAAACAAGCAGGCACTCATGCCCTGCCATCCGGCACGGGCGCGGGAATTGCTCAGGAAGGGCAAGGCGGCAGTCTATCGCACTGTTCCTTTCACCATCATCCTGAAAGAACGTGAGGGCGGCGATACCCAACCCATCGCGTTCAAGATCGACCCCGGCAGCAAGACGACGGGCATGGCTTTAGTCGCAGACTTCAAGCGCGGCAAGCGGGTGATTTGGGCAGGCGAACTCACCCATCGCGGACAGCAGATACGCGACGCGCTCCTGTCAAGGCGGCAACTACGCCGTTCTCGCCGCGCACGACACACGCGCTATCGACAGGCGCGCTTTAATAATCGTCGTCGCCCAAAAGGTTGGCTGCCGCCGTCATTGCAAAGCCGCGTGGAGAACATTTGGACATGGGCAATCCGCCTGAACCGTGCTTGTCCCATCGCTAGTATCAGTCAGGAATTGGTGAAGTTTGATATGCAGTTGATGCAGAACGCCGAAATCGGTGGCGTGGAATATCAGCAAGGGGAACTGGCGGGGTATGAGGTGCGCGAGTACCTACTGGAAAAGTGGGGGCGCAAATGTGCCTACTGTAATGCGAAGGACTTGCCGCTGGAAGTTGAGCATATCAACCCCAAATTGCGCGGCGGCAGCAACCGTGTCAGCAATCTCACCCTCGCTTGTCACGGCTGCAATCAGGCGAAGGGAACACAGACGGCGGCGGAATTTGGTTTCCCCGAAATTCAAAAGCTGGCAAAAGTCCCGCTCAAGGACGCGGCGGCGGTCAATGCGACCCGTTGGGCGCTGTACGCTCGTCTGCAATTATCCGGTTTGCCCGTCGAAGTCGGCACGGGCGGACGTACAAAGTTCAATCGCACAACGCAGGGTTACGCAAAAACTCACTGGCTGGACGCGGCGTGTGTGGGCGAGAGTGGCGAAAAAGTCTATATCACGGCTAGCGATACACCGTTGTTGATTAAAGCAACGGGTCACGGTTCACGCCAGATGGGTCGTACCGACAAGTATGGTTTCCCGTCGCGCTACTGTCTGCGTCAGAAGCGCCATTTCGGTTTTCAAACGGGCGACATGGTTAAAGCTATCGTCCCTGCTGGTAAGTACGCGGCAACACATAGTGGTCGCGTGGCTTGCCGTGCGACAGGCAGTTTCGACATCACAACAGCAACCGGAAAAGTGACCGTATCGCATCGATATACCAAGGTTACCCATCACGCTGACGGCTACAATTATAAGAAAGGACAAGGCGCTATCTCTCCCCATGCCTAAAGGCAGGGGTATCTCGCGCCGATTTCGATGAAACCCAACCTCGCATTAATGCGCCTTAAGCGCTGGTTGCTGCCCCGTGCCGTGATCGGACGGATCAGCGAACTGGTCATCGTCTTCGTTTTGTTGACTTCGGTCACGCTGGCGCAGGACGCGACCCCCATCCCGACGTTGATACCGCCGACATTGGTGCCCGCCACCAGTTCTGCGCGTTTCGATGGGGTGCCGACGGAATCAGCCATCGCGCGGATCGTGCGTGATGGCGTGGTGCGGGTCGGTGCCTATTACAACGAACCGCCGTTTGCATCCCTCGACATTCGCGGCAATGTCGCCGGATTTGATGCGGATTTGGCGCGTTCGATGGCGACGGCGTGGGGTGTCAATATCGAGTTTGTGCAGGTGACACGCCAAACCAATATCGATTTATTGGCGCAGGGTGTCATTGACTTGCTGATCAGCGCCCAACCCCACACGCGCGAACTCGACAGCCGTGTCGAATTTAGTCAGTCGTATTTTCCGGCGGTGCAAGCCCTGCTCGTGCGGGAAGGTGACGGCGCGACGCTGCTGGAGCATATGGCGGATCGGCAGATCGGCGTGGTCGTGGGCACACGCGGCGAGCGCGCAGCGGAAGATTGGAAACAACGGTCGCCCTATACCTTCAACATACAGCGCTTTTTCACCCTCAATGAGGCGTTGGCGGCACTAGATATGCAAGGTGTGGATGGCGTCGTCTCTAACCGGACGGAATTGACGCGCTTGTTGATCCCGGGCAACCAACGCTTTGTCGATGTGCCGATTAATCCCGAACCCTTCGCGGTGGGGATGCGCCGTTTTGATGGCAACCTGCGCCAATTGGTGAATCGCACCCTGCAATATTTATTCCTATCAGGCAGGTTGAACGAAATTCACGAGGCAAACTTTAATGGGGAGGGGTTCCCGTCGGCATCGTTCGCCATTTGGGATAATGTGGGCGAGACCGCACCAACGCCCGCCCAAAGCGCCACCGACATCCCTTTGCCAACTACCTATGCCATCCGCCGGATGCAGACCGAGCGCGCCTTGCGCGTTGCCGGGCTACGCGACTTGCCCGCTGATGCGCCCGAAAGTGAGCGCCGTTTGGATGCCGTCAATCGGGCGCTCGTCAACGGTTTGGCGGCACGCTGGCAGGTGAATTTGGTGCCGGTGCCTGATAACGGACAAAGTCCGATTGAGATTGTGGCAGCGGGTGGGGCAGACCTTGCAGTCGGCATCCAACCGGACTGGACATATGCGGGGCAGGTCGATTTTACCAGTCATTACCTCGTGCGTGGGTTTCGGCTGATGGTGCGCGAGGCGGATAACTTCCGAAGCTTTGGCGATTTGCGCGGCAAGGTGATCGGTATTTTTCAGACGGATGCCAATGTCCGCGACTTGGTGGGGGTGTTTGCCGAACGCGAGCGGGCGTTAGTGGATGATTTTTTCAGCATTTTACGTGAACAAGATGCCGCCTTTACGATGTTGTCCGATAACAATGCCTCGGTGGTGTTTGGGGATAGCTTGAAGCTGATCCCGAATGTGGAGAGTAGTGGCGGGCAACTGGAGTTGACCACCAATTCTGCTGGACAACCCTTGTGGTACACGCGCGATTTTATCGGTATCGCGGTGCCGCGCAACGATGTCGATTTCCGCTTGTTGGTGGAGTATACCCTGCAAGACATGTATAGCGATGGCACATTGGGGGAAGTGTTGCGTCCGGTCATGCTGCCCGGCGAAACGCCGCAGCTTGAGGTGTGGCATGGTCTCGGCGCGTTGCAAGGGGCGATGCTAGGCGGTTAAAGAATATAACCGCCAGACGACGCGCCATTGGATTGTGTTGAAAAAGTGTTCTGCGTGCAGTGGTTGCGCCGTTGCGCGTCCTTACGGGGTGAACTCGGTGGCGTCGGGCGGGGGCGGGTTGCTCGCAGATCGCTGCCCCAACGTCGCCATGAGGACGCCAATTAGGATGCCGACGCTGCCCAGTAATTGGTCGCGCGTCGGCACCTGTTGAAATAAGATCACGGCGGCAATCGCGCTGCCGATGGGTTCCATCTGCGTGGTGATGCTCACATAGGTCGCGCTCATGTACTTGAGGGCGTAATTAAACGAGGTGTGTCCGATCAATTGGGGCGCAATCGCCAACAGCACGATCATGAGATAGCCCTCTGCCGGATAGCCGGTGAATGAGGCACCACTGGCGATCGCCAGCCCCACCAAGAAGATCGCCGCACCGCCATAGACCAGCCAAATATAAGGCAGCAAACTGAGCTTCACGCGCAAGCGCCGCCCGATGATGAGATAGCACGCCATCGCGATTGCCCCCGCTAATGCCAACCCCGCCCCCAACAGGGAGCCGCTCGTATCGGCGTTAGGCGTGCCCGTCACGCCGATCACGATGCCACTGGCGACCGCGATCACCAGCCCGATCAGGACATAACGATTGAGTTGGACGCGCAGCACGATAAATTCTAAGAGCGCCACCCAGAGCGGGATGGTGGTCACCAAGACTGTGCTGATCAAGATGGTGGTGTATTCCAACGAGGCGATCCATGTCGCAAAGTGGATCGCTAGCAAAAAGCCGGATGCTGCCCCCAACATAAGGTCACTTCTTTTTAGAGCTGCCAACTCGTGCCAGTGGCGCGCAAGGGCGAACGGGGTGAGCGCCAATGCCGCCAACATCAGGCGTCCGGCGGCGATCACGATAGTGGGTACGCCCGCTCCAATGGCAAAAGTGATCAAGATGGCGGCGCTGGATGCCGCCAAGACGCCAATCACCAGCGTGATGTAGACGCGAACGGGGGTGCTTTGGGTGGCGAGCAGGGTCGTCATAAGTGAAGTAGCTTTCTGTAGTGGATGACGGAAAGCATAGCCCAAAGCGGGAGCGGATGAAAGGGGTGGGACGATACTGAGAATTGTATCGTCCCGTTTTGTTCATTGGTTTTAGCGCGCTGTGATGGTGATCGCCAGCGGGCTGCTGGTGACGGCGCGCGTCGCCCCTTGATAGGTGATCAGGGTTTCGCGCTGGGCAGCGGTGGCGGTCAGGAGGGTGGTGGGGGTGGTGCCCGTGCTGGCAAGCGCGCGGAACTGCACCGTGAAAACCGTGAAGGTGTTGTTTACCGTGCCGTTGAGCTTGCCATAGGCGATGTCAATCGTCCCGGCGGTGTTGCTGAAAGTTTGCTGAAGGCTGGTGGTCAATCCCGTACCGGGCGTGATCGACTCGACACGCAGTGTAGCGGGGTCGAAGTCGAGCCGGATTTGTGCGCCGTCGATGCTGCTGGCGGTGATGCCGGCTGCCGCCGATCCGGAATTCCCCGCCCGCACTGTGACCGTGAAGGTGCCGTTGACCTTCACGCTGGCAACGCTGGCGGATAGCGTGAGTGCTGCGCGCGTTAGTTGCGGCGGGGGAACAAGCACGCTGAAGAGGGCGGGCGTTCCCCCCGGAGCGGTGGTGCCACTTTGACCAAAGTTGGTTGCCAACAACGAAAAGTCGGTGATATTGACGACGTTGTCACCGTTAAAGTCGGCACGGGGGTCGTAACCGACATCGGTGTTAAGTTTTCCGAAGGTGGTGGCGAGCAGCGAAAAATCGGTGATGTTGACGAGATTGTTATCGTCGGCGTCGCCCGCCCGCAAAGCGAAGAGGCTGGCATTGACGGTGGGGGCGTTCAAGCCACTGGTGGTGGTATTGGCGAGATAGCGCGGATGCTTGATCCACACGGTATAGGTGCCATAGGGCAAGTTGGGGACGGGGAGGATATCCGCCGAGGTGCCATCGGCGACTGCCGTGATGAGCGTGTTGAGGACGATGGTCGCCCCTTGGCTGACGACGACACTGAAGATTTGCCCGGTGATCGTATCCGTCGGCAATACCGTGCTGCGCCCCTGCAACGAGACGCCGACGTTGAGGGTCGTGGTCAGCGGGAGCCAACAAGGTGAAAAGCTATCTACTGAGGGATCCGTCACCCGTTGAACATTCGTACCATCAGCATTCATCACATAAATTGCCGCATTGCCGTTTTCGGAACGACCAGAAGTAAAAGCAATTTGGGTGCCGTCTGGCGACCAAGCGGGTGCGAAATCATAGGAAGGATCGTTAGTGAGCTGAACCATGTTCGTGCCATCCGCATTCATCATGTAGATATCGTCATCCCCATCGCGATTAGAATTAAAGACGATTTTCGAGGAGTCTGGGGACCAAGCTGGTTCATCATCATACCCAAGAACATTGGTAATTCGGGTGAGATTAGAGCCGTCTGGATTGATAACGAAAATCTCTCTATTCAGTCCCCCTACCCTCAAAATGGTACTGAAAGCGATCCGATTGCCATCAGGCGACCAAGCAGGGTTATCCTGCATGGTATCCTCAACGAGCAAGGGCGTTATGTCGGAACCATCGGCATTCATGATGTAAAGGTCTAAATCAAGGAATGGCGGGTTGCCGTTCCGAGTATCAGCAAAGGCGATTCTGGTGCCATCCGGTGACCAAGTAGGACTGACGGCGCTATAAATGATATCCGCCTGCGTAGTGATCGATATCCGGTTGAAACCATCACTACTATTCATGGTTTCAATTCTGCTTTCTGTTAAAAAGTAGGACGAGAAAGCAATCCGATTTCTGGCGCGATCACAAGCGGCTGTGATATTCTCCCCATTGCCACCTTCGAGGCGACGCAGGTTGGTCCCATCTGGATGAATAGAATAGATATTCCGAGGTCCAGCGTAACTTCCTGTGAAGATGATTTGCATCGGAACTGTTGAGGATTGTGCCTGTATGCCGAAGATATTCAGAAATACCGCCATAACGATCACCATCAGTGAAAGCCCGAATTTGTGCATAGAAATATCCTTTGAAATTTTGCGTTTGCAACCCAAACGCTCTTATAAAAACTGACCCAACTAGGTTCTGACAAAACCCTTTTTCCTACTCATGAATAATCAATAGCAGGGTATAGGGCATCTACAAAGTGGTGTTCTTGGCTGCAAAAGACTTAATAGATTTTCAAGTAGCGAAATGCTGGGTTTGCCGAAGAACCATTATCGAAATAAGAGTCGGAATACCAAAATCCGATGTAGTCCGTATCTTGATATCCTTCATAACCTGATGGACCACGCTCTTGTCCTTGTTTTGCCGCGTCCACAGTGGCGACATTTCCAGTCGTGCAAGGGCAGTAGCCCATTCTCCGACCATTACTTCCGTCGATGAAGTATTGAATCTCTTGCTGTGCGCGAGGCAGATAGGTGGATAAGTCAGAGACATTCCCCTCACGATAGCGCTGGACAATACCGAGCCAACCAGCTAACCCCTGCTCAGTACATTGTCCGTATGGGACGCGCGGGGAATTAGGGAGGAGAGATATATTTCTACACTCGTTGAACATTTGCTCAACGATGGCGTAGATAAATTCATCATGAACCACAGGATTACAATTTACACTCACGAAATTTCGTGGTACTGGAATTGCGGTTGCTATTGGAATTGGCGGTTGAACTGTTGGTAGCGATCGAAAACCGGGATTGCCCGGTTGTGTGTTATTAGTGCAACCAGCGGTTGCGGTCAAAACCGAATTTCCTTCGCCGTAGAGGATTAAGGCGACGATCTGTGCCCATGTGACCGTCGCCCCACGATTGCGATAGGTATTTAAAGCACATGCTACGCCCTCTGTTCTTGCATTTCTAATAAGAAGTGGGCATTGGACTTCCATTTCGAAAGCAATCGGCGGCAAAAGGGTATTGGGATCGGTCACAGTGATCACCCAGTCTTGATAAATGGGTCGCCATTTAGGGAACCAGCCCGTGCCGATAAGTTGGTTATTAGTGCTATATTTGAGGTCAAAAACGCCAGTGACGCTATTGAAGGAAGTCATATAGGCATAGGAACCGTCCCCTTGCACCCATACCCGTCCCCAATCGCTGCTTTGAACGGGATTAAAAGTTTCCACGGCGCCGATGGTGCCGGTGCTGGTAGTAAAACTGACCATCGAAAGAGTCGGTATCAGCGGGTTGGTGACATTCCAAAAGGCGAGGTAACTGCCACTTCCCGCCCAGAATGGTAGCGAATAACTGGCTGTAGGCGGTATCGTCGTAATTGATCCAGTCCCATCGGCTTTGATGATCCGAATTTTGTACGCCAATGCCGTGTTATCGGTGGAAGCAAAAGCAATCCATTGACCATCGGGGGACCAAATGGGTAAAAAATTGATGGGGTCGGGACTATTGGCGGTGAGCTTACGCACTCCAGTACGATCCGTATTCATGACGAGGACATCCATACGCTCACTCTCGCGACTTTCCACGAAAGCTACTTGATTAGGATTACCTAACGGCGACCATGCTGGGTCCCAAAACGTGCCATTGATTCGAGGTAAGATGAGCGAGGTACTGCCGCCCAATGGCTCTGCTTGGGCCCTTTCAAAATTATAGCGATTGACTTGAGGTGCTGCTGTTAAATAGGTAAGATATCTTCCATCAATTGACCAAGCTGGAAATGCGCCCGTCAAAGTAATGATGGCATTACCATTTGTATCCAGCACTGGAACAGAACTAGACAAGAAATTGCCCGAATTCATGTAAGCGATAGTTTGCCCCGTGATGGCGGTCAAACTTTGGGTGGACAGGCTATCAAAAGGTGCCAGCGTCGGCACCGGCGCATCGTCCGACCGCCACGCGAACACGACATCATCGATGAGCGCCGTTCCTGTGCCGGGCGACGCGATCTCAAAGCCGACCACCCCACCGGGCAGCGGATTCGGATCAAAGTAACCCAAGACGGGGATGTCGTCGATCCACACGGCGAGGGTTTGCCCAACGACGGCAAAACGCACAGAGCGTCCCACTGCTGAAGTTTGCGCCGCTGCCAGCTCCACGCCGGAGCGGGTCAAGGTCACCAGTCCACTGGCATCCAAGACGAGTTCATAGCCGCCGTCGTTCCCCCGTCGGGCGAACAAGCGTAGCGGGCTGCCGTCGAGGACGAAGCGGGCGCTCAAGGACAGGTCGGTGAGTCCGCCGTAGCCGAGGGTCAACGGTTCGGCGGGTGCCGCCGCTTGCAAGGCAATGCCATTTTCAAAGGGGACGAGTGCCCACCCACTGCCGATATTCCAAATCGCCAACGGGGCGGGTTCAAACGAGTCGAACAATTGGAGATTGAAAGCGGTTGCGGCACCATCGGGAAAGGCAAGCGTGGTGGCAAGGGCGGGCGTTGGGCTGGCGGTATCAGTGCCATTCAGCGGCAAGGTGGGGGCAACTGCGAACGACGCGGTAGGGCTAGGGGTGAGCGTTTCGAGGAAGCGGATATCCTCTTTCTCAGTTGGTGTGATAGTATTATCTAATAATATGGGGGGTAAGGGGCGGGTCACCGCTGTCTTGCGCGGCTAAGCCCACGACGGACACGACGATAAACGCTAGTAACACGAGCAAGGGTAGGATACGGCGCATCAACACACGCTCCATTTATGATCCAATATTCATTGGACAGTATGCTTAGCGTACTCTCTTTCTAGGGCAAGCACCAGCAAAATACTAACTTACTCTTAACAATTTACCCGCCGCTTGCCCTCCGACGCGGCTAAGCGGCTGACCAGCAGCAAATGGGAATTACAGGGTCTTATGCCAATGAGTCCGACTACATGCGTGCCGCCGCGCTCGATCTTTCATCTGCCTTTCATCCCGTTGCTGTGAAAAGCACCCATAGTCGTGTTACAATAAGTTCTTAGTTGCGCGTAACAGTTTGTAATGTCACCGCCACTTGTATCCTACTTGAAGGAGATCGAAACATGGCTTTTACACTTGCGCCCCTACCGTATGCAAACGATGCTTTGGAACCCCATATCGACGCCCGCACGATGGAAATTCATCATGACAAACATCACAACGCCTATGTCACCAACCTGAACAAAGCGCTGGAAGCTCATACTGACTTGCAAGCCCACTCGATTGAGGACTTGTTGGCGGCGCTGGACACCTTGCCGGAAGGCGTCCGTAACGCCGTCCGCAATAACGGTGGCGGTCACTGGAATCACAATTTCTTCTGGAACTTGATGGCTCCGGGCGGCAGCAACGTCCCGACGGGCGAACTGGTAGCCGCTGTCGAGCGTGATTTCGGTTCCTTCCAAGCTTTCAAGGATCAATTTAAGGCAGCGGCGGGCGCTCGTTTTGGGAGTGGTTGGGTGTGGCTGGTGAACACCGCCGGTGCGCTTTCCATCGAATCGACCCCCAACCAAGACAATCCGCATATGGCTGGCAAGACCGCCATCCTCGGTTTGGATGTGTGGGAACATGCTTACTATTTGAATTATCAGAACCGCCGCCCCGATTATGTCGAAGCATGGTGGAATGTCGTCAATTGGGATGTGGTCGCCAGCGGTTACGCTGCCGCCTAATCTTTAAGCACAGGCACGGGCATTTTTTAAGGAAAGGGCGCATCGACTTTGGGATGCGCCCTTTCCTTGTGTGGGGCGTAACGCATAAGAATCGTATTTATTCACCTACCCGTGCAGATCGCATTTTGCCCCAGTCCTATAGGGTTCATTATGTGTCTATAGGGTTCAAATTCAAGGATTTTGAGCTTAATCCTATGGATAGGTGAATAAATACCAAGAATCCCCTGTCATCCATCACTCGTGCGGCGAATTTGCGTGAAATTTCACAATAACAGCGCTAAAATAGACGTAGGCTAAATTCAGGAGTAGAGACTGCCATCATGACAGATTTTCGTATTGAAAAAGACTCATTAGGCGAAGTGCAAGTGCCAGCGAATGCCCTATATGGCGCACAGACGCAGCGTGCCGTGATCAACTTTCCGGTCAGCGGCTTGAAGCCCTATCCGGCATTTGTGTGGTCGATGGTGATGATCAAACGTGCCGCAGCCGAGGTTCACAAGGAACTGGGATTGTTGGATGCCAAAATTGCCGACGCCATCATCGCGGCAAGTGAAGAAATCCTCAACGGGCAGCATCGCGAACACTTCGTGGTCGATCCGTTCCAAGCAGGGGCGGGCACCTCGCACAACATGAACGTCAATGAGGTGATCGCCAATCGCGCCAACCAAATCCTTGGGTATGCGCTGGATGACGCCAAAAAGCTCGTCAACCCCAACGATCATGTCAATATGGCGCAAAGCACCAACGATACCATCCCGACGGCGATTCGTTTGGGCGTGCTGTGGCGTCATAACGAATTGGTCGCCACGCTCAAGCGGTGCGCCGATGCTTTTGCTGACAAAGCCGCCGAATGGGACGAAGTGGTCAAGAGCGGGCGCACGCATCTTCAAGACGCTGTGCCCATCCGTTTGGGACAAGAAGTTGGGGCATGGGCGAAGGCGATCTATCGTGATATCGAGAAAATCGAAATGGCGTCCGAAGGCTTGCGGCGCTTGGGAATCGGCGGCACCGCGAACGGCACAGGCTTGAACGCCCACGCGGAATATCACAGCCGGATGGTCGCGAAACTGACCGCGCTCACGGGGCTGACACTGTATGAAAGCGATGACTTGTTTGAGTCGATGCAGTCGATGGGCGATGCCGTCTTCTTCAGCGGCGCGGTGCGCACGACGGCGCAGGATTTGATCCGTATCGCCAACGATATTCGCTTGCTGGCAAGCGGTCCGACCACTGGCTTGGCGGAGATCACGTGCCCGACGGTGCAACCCGGTTCGTCGATCATGCCCGGCAAGGTCAACCCCGTGTTGGCAGAAATGCTGAATCAGGCGATGTTCCACATCATGGGCAACGACTTAACGGTGATGATGGCAGGGCAGGCGGGACAATTAGAATTAAACGTCATGATGCCGATCATCAGCCATAACCTGAATGAGATGATGCAGGTCATGATTGGGTCGGTCAATGCCTTCACCGATTCGTGCGTGGTCGGTTTGATCGCCAATCGCGAACGGGCGACCGGTTGGTTGGCGCGTAACCCCATCTTGGTGACGGCGTTGAACCCGGTCATCGGGTATTTGAAAGGTGCCGAAGTCGCCAAGAAGTCGTTGGCAGAAAATCGCAGCATCTTAGAGGTAGTGGTAGACTTAGGGTATATGAATGAAGACGATGCCCGTGCTGCTTTGGATGCTCGTAAAATGACAGAGGGTGGGATTCAAGGGATCGCGGCGGGCGGATAACAATTTTCCTACCAAAATTCATCATAAATGTGTGCCCATTGTTTGGGATGATGGGCACATTTCAGGTATACTAACCGTCGTGAACTGAAATATCCGTCTCGTACAAGGCGCTCATCGCAACGTGGCGACCCGAAAGCTCGGCAAATACGAAGTTGTTGAACGGCTCGGACGTGGAGGTATGGCGGAAGTTTACCGCGCATATCATCCCAGTCTGGATCGATTCGTGGCGATCAAGGTGTTACATGCCTTCCTCGCGGATGATCCAGAGTTCAAAAGTCGTTTTGAAAAAGAAGCGCGCAATATCGCCCGACTGAAACATGGTCATATTGTCGGCGTGTATGATTTCGAGAATGATCCCACGACCGAAAGTTATTATATGGTCATGGAACTGATCGAAGGCATGACGCTGAAGGATATGCTGTTTCAGTTCTCGGAACGGGGTGCGCTGTTTCCATTGGCAGAGGCGATCCGTATCGTCCGCGAAGCTGCCCAAGCGCTCGCCTATGCGCACGCGCAGGGGATGATTCATCGGGATGTGAAACCCGCCAACTTGATGGTGGATCGTGATAATCGCGTGGTGCTGACTGATTTTGGCATCGCCAAAATTGTAACGGGTGCGCAATTTACGCAAAGTGGCGGCATGGTTGGCACGCCTGCGTATATGGCACCGGAACAAGGGTTAGGGGATGCGGGGGATGAGCGCAGTGATTTGTACTCACTGGGGATCATCTTGTTTCAGTTGGTCACGGGGCGACTGCCCTATGAGGCAGAGACGCCGCTGGCGATCATCCTCAAACATTTGAATGAAATAACGCCCTCCGCCCGTGATTTCAAACCCGATGTGCCCGAAGCCATCGAGCAAGTGATCCGGCGATTGATGGCAAAAGAACCCGCCGAACGGTATCAAAGCGCGAATGCGCTGATCGCCGATTTGGAAAAGATCGAGCGCGCCTTGGTGGACGACCCTCAAGGTGTCAATATCCCCGTCAATCGCGAAGATCATGACACGCTTAACTTTAACAAGCCCGTCACTAAAGCCACTGGGGAACGTCCGGCGGTGTCGGCGGTGGGGTTGCATACGACCCCGATAGCACCGCCTTTTCCAAAACCAGAACCAACCGCACGGCGGGGTGGGGGCGGGCGATTGGTGCCTTGGTTGCTGCTGCTCATCGTCTTGATTGGAGGGGGCGGGGCAATTGCGGCGCAGTTCCCCGGCGGTTTTATGGCGCTCATTGGGTTGGTCACACCGACCGAGACTCCTACTCCGACTCCCAGTCCGACCCTTAGTCGGACGCCGACGATATCACGGACGCCGATTCTTCCAACGGCGACTTCCAGTGTGACCGCCAGCCCGACGGCAACTTTATCGCCCACGCCCACACTCACCTTGACCGATACGGCGACGTTGATAGCATCGCCGACCGTTAGCCATACGCCGACCTTCACGTTGACCCACACTGCCACGCCGACAGCCTCTGCAACCTATACGTCGACGGCAACCCAAACTTTGACGCTAACGCCGACACTGACGGCAAGCTTGACCTTTACCGCCACGCCGAGCGCGACGATAACGTTTACGTCCACGCAGACGGCGACGGTTCGACCAACGCGCACCTTGACGCCTAGCATTACCCCGACGCCTTCGATTACCCCGACCGCGACCTTAGATGTGACGCAGACGTTGATCCAAGCGACCTTGTTCTCAGAATTCCAAACGGCTACTGCCTCAGTATGCGACTTTGACTACGAGATCGTTTCGCAAGTGCCGGCTGATGGCGATTTCATCGCAGCGAATTCTGAATTTACCCGCGAGGTCATTCTGCGGAATACGGGTGAATGTGCGTGGGAACGGTTGACTGCGCTCAATTTTGTGAGTGGTGAAAACTTCAATATCGGGGCGCGGGTCGTCATTCGAGATCGCATCGCTGTGGGGGAACAGGTGACTATCACGCTGGTGGGGCGCACCCCACGCAGCAATGGCTTGTTATCGGGCTTGTGGGAACTGCGCACACCGGGGCAGTTGTTGATCGGCAACCCGATTTACATTACGGTGAATGTCTTCGGCGCGTAAGAATGCACCCTATCTCCACGTCCTAAAGTGGAGGGGCATACCTGATCATAGCCATTCTCGTCGCCATACCATCCCACAGGGGAGGCAGACGGGATGAATTATCCGCTTTATCCCTGCTTAGCAGGGGTAGGGTGGGGATTCAAGGTGATTTTGTCGGTGCGTTTGGTGGTTTTTTACCAGCAGCCAACGCAACTTTTGTGTGGGTTGACTGTTTCTATATAGAGCAGCAGCAGATTTTGTGATACGCTCATTCGCCTTTCCGGTACGCTTCATTGCGCGCCGGGCTTTTATCAATTGTACCTACCCGTATGAAGAATAACCGAGGGAGTTAGTTCGGTGTCAGATTTGAACGCCCTTTTGCGAAATAACCCAGTTGCCATTATTGGCATGGGCGCGCTCATGCCAGAAGCGCATAACCTCCAAGAATTTTGGGACAATATCCTTGCCAAAGTGGACTGCATCACCGATGTGCCCGCTTCGCGCTGGAATATTGACGATTACTACGATCCCGATCCGACCGCGCCTGATAAAACCTATTCCAAGCGTGGCGGTTTTCTGCCGGATGTCAATTTCGATCCCCTAGAGTTTGGCTTGCCGCCGAACATCCTTGAAGCGACCGATGCCTCGCAACTCTTGTCCTTGTTGGTCGCCAAAGAAGCGTTGATCGATGCCGGTTACTATCAAGGTCCCGAAGCACTGCGCGACAAGACCGGCGTTATTTTGGGCGTGTGCAGCGGTCAAAAACTAATCACCCCGCTCAGTGCGCGGATGCAGTATCCCATTTGGAATCGCGTGCTGGAAAGCTACGGTATCAGCGCAGAAGATCGCGCTAAAATCGTGGAGCGGATGAGCTTGGCGTATGTCGGATGGGAAGAAAATAGCTTCCCCGGCTTGCTCGGCAATGTGATCTCGGGACGGATCGCCAATCGTTTTGACTTGGGCGGTACCAACTGCTCGGTTGATGCGGCGTGCGCCAGCACGATGGCGGCGTTGAAGATGGCGTTGTCGGAACTGACGTCTGGTCAAGCCGATATGATGCTGGCAGGTGGTGTCGATACCGATAACTCGATCTTCACCTATATGTGCTTTAGCAAGACCCCCGCTTTTACGAAGGGCACCCATCCGCGTCCGTTTGATGTGGGTTCCGACGGTATGATGGTCGGTGAGGGCATTGGCATGATGGTCTTGAAGCGCTTGGCGGATGCCGAACGTGACGGCGATAAGATTTATGCCGTGATCAAAGGCATTGGCTCGTCCAGCGATGGACGCTTCAAGAGCATTTATGCGCCGCGTGGCGAAGGTCAAGAGAAGGCGTTGAACCGTGCTTATGAAGATGCCGGTATTTCGCCAGCGACGATTGATTTGATCGAAGCGCACGGCACGGGCACGATTGCCGGGGATACCACCGAGGTCACGACGATCATCCGCTTCTTTAACCAGCGCGATACCGAAAAGCAGCATATCGCGATTGGCAGCGTGAAATCGCAAATCGGACATACGAAGGCGTCGGCAGGCGCGGCGGGTCTCATCAAGACGGCGCTGGCGCTACACCACAAGGTGCTGCCCCCGACCTTGAATGTCGAAAAACCCAACCCCAAGTATGACATCGAGAATTCCGCCTTCTATATCAGCGGCGATACCCGCCCTTGGATCAAAGCCGTCGATGATGCCCCGCGTCGCGCGGGGGTGAGTTCATTTGGCTTTGGCGGCACGAACTTTCATGTCGTCATGGAAGAGTATACCCACGATCACAGTGGGTCGTATCGCGTGAATCACACCCCACAGGCGATTTTGCTACAAGCGGGCACCCCCCCACTGTTGCAAACGCGCATCACCGAAGTGCTGGAAAACCTGCGTGGTGCGAATGCTGTGCCGTATTTCTTAAACTTGGCGCGTGAATCGGCGACAGCGGCATTGCCCGCGTCCGCCGCCCGCCTCGGTTTTGTGGCTTTGAACGGGGCAGAAGCGCTGCCGTTCTTACAAATCGCTTTTGACCTGCTGACGAGCAAACCGCAAGCGGACGAGTGGCAGCACCCGAAAGGGGTGTTCTATCGTCGCAGCGGCATGACCGTCACTGGGCATGTGGTGGCGTTGTTTGCGGGTCAAGGCGCGCAATATCTTGGCATGGGGCGCGAATTGGCGATCAACTTCCCCGAAGTGCGGACGACCTTCGCACGGTTAGACGCGGTGATGCACCGCAAGGGCAAACCGTCGTTGTCAACGGTGGTTTACCCGCCGACGGCATTCACGGAGGATGAAAAGAACGCGCAAGAAGAAGCGCTGCAAGACACGACCTATGCCCAACCCGCCATTGGCGCGGTCAGCGCGGGGATGTATCGCTTGCTGAAGCGCGCGGGCTTCCGCGCCGATTTCACCGCTGGGCACAGCTTTGGCGAGGTGTCGGCGTTGTGGGCGGCGGGTGTGCTAAGCGATGATGATTACGATACCTTGATCGAAGCGCGGGGCGCGGCGATGGCTCCGCCCGCGAATGCGGCGAACTTTGATGCAGGGACGATGTTGGCGGTGGCGGGGGATCTCGCGATGATTGAACGCGAAGTCGCTTTGCTCACCGGCGTGCATATCGCCAACCGCAATTCGCGCACCCAAGTCGTCGTGGCAGGTTCTAAAGCCGATATCCAGAAAGCGGAAACAGCGTTGGCGGCAAAGGGCTTCAAAGTGACACCCTTGTCGGTGGCGGCGGCATTCCATACGCCGTTAGTCGGACACGCCCAGAAGCCGTTTGCGGATGTAATCGCCCGCACGACCTTCCAACCCGCCCAAGTGCCTGTGTATAGCAATGAAACGGGCGCGGCATATCCCGCCACATCAGCAGCCATGCAACAGCTTTTGTCGGGGCACCTCTTGAAGCCAGTGCGCTTCACTGATGAAGTTGAGGCGCTGTACGCCGCTGGCGGCACGGTCTTTGTGGAATTTGGTCCGCGGAGCGTGTTGACCAACTTGGTCAAGGATATCCTTGGCACGCGCCCCCACGTCGCGATTGCGTTGAATGGCAGTCGTCAAAAAGATAGCGACCGTCAACTTCGCGAAGCGGTTGTGCAATTGCAAGTGTTGGGCATGGTGTTGAGCGCGGTCGATCCCTATCAGCAGGAAGTCGATACCACGCCCAAGAAGAAGGGCATGAACGTCGTCTTGAACGCCGCGACCTATGTCAGCGATAAGACGCGCGCTGCGTATCAGAATGCGCTGGCATCGGGCGGAACGATTGGCTTAAGCGCACCGCAGCCGCTGCCCGCATTGCCGGTACAACCGCCCGTCGCTGTGGTTCAGCCTATGCCCGTCGTCGCTCCGGTTGCCGCCAAGGTGGAAACACCGGCTCCAGTGGTGCAAGTCGCGCCCGCAGCCCCCGTATCCTCAGAATCTAGCGCTTCAGATCAGGGCATCGACATGAACACACGACTTCACTCGCTCGAAGAGGGTTTTGAGCAGTTCCGCGAACACCAGCGGGAGACGCTGCGCGTGCATGAACAGTACGCCCAAAGTCAGGGAGAATACTTCCGCATTTTCTTTGAATTGACCCAACAGCAACAAACGTTGATGACCGCCCAAGCCGTGTCGCCCCAAGGGTTGGAGGCGTTCGCGCAGAATATGATGCGTTTCCACGATTATCAGACGGAAACACTGCGGATGCACGAACGGTATATGCAGCATCAAACCGAGATCGCGCAATCGTTGTTGGAGATCATCCGTCAGCAATATGTTGGCTTGGCAAGCTTGCCGACAGCGCTCAATGGGTCTGCCCCTAGCGTGGCTCCGCAACCTGTCAGTTATCGAGCGGCAGCGCCTGCGCCAGTCGTGACGCGCGCTCCTGTCGTCAAGGCAGCGGTTGACCCTTCTGTTCCGCCACAGCCACCGATGATTGATCCGCCCGCGCCGCCGTCGATTAGCCCCCCTACGCCGCCAATGATCGATCCGCCCGCGCCGCCGTCGATCAATCCCCCTGCGCCGCCGGAAATTGTCCCACCCGCGCTGCCGATGATTGACCCGCCCACCCTGCCAACATCAACTGCTCCGGCGATGGCAGCATTGTCCGAAGCCATGCTGCGGATCGTTGGTGACAAGACCGGATATCCAGTGGAAATGCTCGATTTGGGCATGGACATGGAAGCCGACCTCGGCATTGACTCGATCAAACGGGTGGAA
>Ga0163154_10004689_pt1 | contig 17795 bp, 12 predicted proteins | sample OliLakLV19MP9P1_FD_148649 | JGI IMG/M metagenome (GOLD analysis project Ga0163154, IMG submission 148649) | Freshwater microbial mat bacterial communities from Lake Vanda, McMurdo Dry Valleys, Antarctica - Oligotrophic Lake LV.19.MP9.P1 | ecosystem: Environmental > Aquatic > Freshwater > Lake >...
ATCTAATAAGGCGTCGCGCTGCTGTCCAGCCCACTTCTCTCGTTCGGGATTGCTAACCATAATGAAAATACTTTGTGTTGTGCTTTCACCATACAAGAACCCCAATCACAAAACCAGGTATATCAATTACGTAGGCGAGTAATAATTTGGCAGTTAATTAGTATGAAAAAATAAGATTAATCGTCTTTAGAATCATGGTGAGTTACGGCAATTTTTTTCTTGCGAAACTCGGCCAAAAAAATAGCCGCAAACAAACTGCCCCAACCAAGGATATACATACCAAAAGGAACTAATACATTGAGCAACACAAACACACTGCGACCTCGTCCGGCATTTTCATCGCGCAATAGAACACCTGTTGTTTGATCCAGCAACGGTTCAACAATATGCTTTAAATATTGAAAGCGTAAAAATAAAACCGCAAAACCCACTAATAACAAAATTCCAAATCGACTCGGTCGTCTGAATAATAACAGTAATGAAACCAAAGCTCCAAACGCACAAGCAATTGCAAAGTCATTGTGAATCCAAGTGGTGTACAGTAATTCAACCAGGTTTTGTTTCATCTGTTTTAGTATACAAAACTAATTGATAATTAGTTCAAAGAATTTAATCCAAAAAGTCTTGGAGTTTTTTACGGCGACTTGGATGCTTGAGTTTTCGTAAAGCCTTTGCCTCAATTTGACGAATACGCTCACGAGTCACACCAAACTTACGACCAACTTCTTCCAAAGTCATCATCTTGTTGCCACTCAGACCAAAGCGCATTCTCAGCACCTTAGCTTCCCGGTCAGATAAAGCACCCAAAACTTCTTCCACATTTTCGCGCAACATTTGTTGACTAGTTGCATCGTATGGAGAGATTTGTCTGTCATCAGCAATGAAGTCACCCAAAACACTTTCATCATCACCACTGCCCACTGGAGACTCCAGAGAAGTAGTATTCTGAGAAATCTTTAAAATCTCACGAACTTTTTCTGGATCCATTTCCATGACTTTACCAATTTCTTCTGGGGTTGGCTCACGACCTAATTCCTGCATCAACCGACGAGCTGTTCTCATCAACTTATTAATGGTTTCCACCATATGAACGGGAATACGAATAGTTCGAGCTTGGTCAGCAATTGAACGAGTAATAGCTTGACGAATCCACCAGGTAGCGTAAGTAGAAAATTTGAAACCTTTTGTCCAGTCAAATTTCTCGACGGCACGAATCAAACCTTTATTACCTTCTTGAATTAAGTCCAAGAAAGTCATACCACGACCGATGTATTTTTTAGCAATAGAAACAACCAACCGTAAGTTAGCATCAATCAATTTCTTTTTTGCTAATCCATCACCAGCTTCAACTTTTTGAGCTAATCTGATTTCTTCTTCACGATTTAACAAGGGAATACGACCAATTTCCTTTAAGTACATTCTGACTGGATCAGATACACCAGTTGAACCTAATGATGAAATTGATTCTAGTTCTTGAGATAATGCGTCAACTTCCTCTTCTTCTTTTACTTCAGAAACGGATTCAAAAACATCAATATTTTTGGAAATAATTTGATCATAAAAATCATCAAGCACACCTAGATATAATTCTGGCTCGATAAAAGCATGTAAGATATCTTCTTGAGTAATGAAGCCTTGTTTTACTCCTTTTTGCAATAAACCATCAACATCTCTTGTAACCGCTTGTGGAACTTTTTTGCTGTTTTGTTGAGTTTGAACACCAAGAGCGGCATCTACAATGATTGGTTCATTAGAATTTTCCAGAGGATCGGAACCAGCAATTACTTCTTCTGCTGTAGTTTCAACCACTTCGTTAACTGGCAATGTACTAGATTTGTCTGTTTTTTTTGAGGACATAAAAAAATTATCAACTATGTTGTTACTACTGAAAAATATGTACTTCGTTCTGTCTATCGTGACTTAGAACGATAAAGTGTTTATGTTTTATCAGTCACACGGTATATGATTGGTGACATTGACTTAAAACTAAGGGTACATTATACACTATTTGTAGTATAAAAGTGAATACTCAACTACAAAATGACTCGAATCTCTTCATTAATTCTGTTGCCAGTACGTTTGAAAATACTCAACTACATGAGTCAACCCAGATCTCAAATCCATTTCAGCTTGCCAACCAAGAACTTGTTTACCTTTGGCTGCACTTGCATATAATTTCAGTGGATCGCCTGGTCTTTCTGGTAAATACTGGATGTTGGCAGCTTTGCCCATAATTTCTTCAAGCATTTTAATAACTTCCATAACAGATGCTGGCTTTTCTGTAGAAATGTTAAAAGCTTGATATTTACCTGGATCTCTTTCTGCTAATTCAACTGCTTTTAAGTGAGCTGAGACGATGTCAGAGATGTAAATAAAGTCTCGTAGATGTTGACCTTCTCCATACACAGTTACGGGCTCCCCATGGTGAATTTGATGAATAAAACGCGGAATAGCGTGAGTTTCTGGTTGATGATGTTCTTCTGGACCATATAAGTTGAAATATCTCAAAGCAACTCCGGTAAAACCATGACTTTTTACAAAACTAGAAATTAAGGCTTCCATAGCCAATTTTGTCATGCCATATGGATTTATAGGCATAGTGACCATATCTTCAGTTATTGGCACACTCGTTGGCTCTCCATACACCGCAGCAGTTGAAGAAAAAATCACGGTTCTAATACCGTTTTCTTTCATGGCTTCTAAAACAGATAAAGAACCACTAATATTATTATCAATAAATTTTTGCGGGTTTTGAACTGATTCACCTGCTTCTATTGATGCAGCTAAGTGAAATACCACCTCGGCGTCTTTGATTTCTTGGCGCATGCGGTTTTTATCTTTGATATCTGCGATAACGGTCAAAAATTCTGGGTTAGTTTGCAGGTCTATGACTTTTACCTCATACCCCGCATGCGCCAAAACACGGCACAGATGTCTTCCCAAAAATCCTGCTCCTCCAGTTACAATTGCACGCTTTTCTGCCATAAAAACTTCCATGTTCCTAATCTATCTGTAAACTTCTGGGTGAAATTATACCAGTTATGGTGCTTGTTGTTGTGAATCAACTTCTTGCCAAATTAAGTTTGCATCCATCAATGCTTCTGGGAAGTTAATTAAGAAGTCTGGTCGATAAATAAATACTTCTGTTGGTGAGTAGTTATTTAGTTGGAGTGACAAGTATGCTGGATCTAAGACAGTTGAATAGAATTTTCTATTTAAGTTAAATCCAGTTGTACCGATAAATGAGCCAGCTCCAATAAATTTTTTATCTGGGGTAGTTACTGGTGTTGCCGCAATGGTGATAGTATCAGCGATAAACACACCTTCGATATCCGCATTTGTTTCATTATCTGCAGTCAAGGCTGGCTGCGCATTCATACCAAATAACGCCCAAGAAATATTTGGATTTAAACGACCAACGTAATGGTCATGCCCTACGTCATTAGCAAAGGTAATTGTGCCACCACTAATGATGCCAAAGAATCCACCAGTTTTGACTTGGAATAATTGGTCAAGGTCCGCCCCATTTTGAATAGTAACATTTCCGGCTACAAAGATGACTACTTTTTGATCAGCATTTATTACCCATGTTGTATTCGGGTCTATTACAACATCACCAGTAGCGTAGTAGACTTCTAAGTTGTCAACATCAAGTATAACGTCATTGTCTGGTAAGTTGCCTAATGTACTTGAAACTACTTCTCCTTCACTTTCTACATCAATTTTTTTCATGAAGTGTTCGTAATTCTCAATTGGTTGATCACTACTATTTGGAATATGCTGTTGTGGATTCTCCTGTCTTGCCCACAAAGTTGTCGGTGGTGTACCAGTACTGACACTATTATTAGAACCAGGAATTCCTTGGGTAGCAGCTGCCCCAACTGGAGCAGGTAAGGTTAAGAATGGAATTGCCGGTATGACTAGACCAGAACGTAAATTCTCAAAACCAGGACTAATTTGTTGTGGATAGTTTGCACGGCCAGCATCATCTAATTGTGGGATTTGACTATTCATTGCATCACGACTATAGGCGTTACCATTTATTACTTGCCACCAGCTACCAAGATTTGAAGGAATTTGAGCAACTTTAAAGGTATATACCGTTGGAGTGACAAAACTGCTATCAACACCGACACTAGCCAAACAGTTCTCACGATCACCAGCATCTTCTGCTTGAGTACAGCCACAATAGACTTCACTACCAGGAGATGACGCAGCTCTTGTTGGATTAGAAATTGATAATCTCAATTGGTAAGGATGTGCCCAACTACTATTTGGATGGTATGGCAAGTCTCTAAAGGTAAATGTATAACCACTTAATTCTCCTGGATATACTCCTAGGTCACTATTAGCTCGAGCGGTTATACCGGTCATAGTAGAGATATTTGTTATTGGAACACCGGAACCACAAGCATTTAAATCATTTTCTACATGAACTGGGGCGGTAATATCTGCTACTAAGTTGACATCTTGGACTCTCCACTCTGAATATCTTTCATTAATTGGATTACCATCTTTGTCAAATAGTCCACTACAGTGTCTATTAATTGCTCTAGAAGCTACCACTAGTTCATAGCCCATTTGAGATGTTGGTAAGAAGGTAAATGTTGAGTTAGCAACTTGGTTTAAATAACACTTAGTATTGGTATTAGTACTTGTTGTGTTTGAATTACAGTTTGCAAAAGCTGCAGTTGCACCCACTTGACTGCCTCCGCCTGCATAAGCTCTTCTGTCATAGACGATAATATCTTGGTGTGTTGTTGGTGGGGGAGTGGCGGCTGCGTTTGAAGTAACTATTACTTGATCTGTAGTGCTCATCATCTTGAGGCGATTAGTTCCACCATCAAAACTACCACCGGCAGTTGTTGCTAAACCTAAATTAGGAACAGCTGGAACCCCCGCATTGGTATTTGGACAGTTACCGGCACATCTATCAAACTCTCCACATGATAATCCTGTTTGACAGAAAGCCACACATAATGGAATGTTTGTTGGAGTTGGGCCACCTGTTGGAGTTGGAATAGTTGCTGCTGTGGTAATAGTACAAATTGGATTCATGCTTGGTGGCACATTTGAGAAGTTAACATCAGCTCTCATTTGTTGAGAACCGGATGTGTTATCAATAGCTGATGCTACAGAAGTGCCTGTGGCTTCAGTATTACGAGCGCCGTTCACAGTAACTGGATTTGGATTTAAATTAAGTCTTGGACTACCAGCTCCTAATTGAGTTATAGCGATAGTACCAACGTTTCCTCCTTGAACGTTAAATGCCCGGGTGTTGACATTTACTGCAGTTGGATATTGTCCAGGATTACCACCGTTTGTCGGATTAATAATTGAAGATTGCAAAGCAATAGAAGCATCACATCTTGGAGCAGGAACTATAATCTGTATATCTGCAGTACATCCAATACTTGCAGCACCTGTCACTGCACTTTGCATGGAAACAGATGCTCGTAAGGTGGTAGTACCTACAGTTGTTGCTGTGTATACAGAACTGTAAGGACTAGTACTAGTTAGACCTGGACTTATAGTACCTGGATTTACTAATGTTGCGTATGCCACATTACTTACAGTTCCATACTGTGCATTTGTGACATTGGTTTGTACATTAAGATTTTCACCTAAGTTAACTGTTGCAGAAACTGGAACTATAGCTGCACTACAAGTTGGAGGGCGAGTAGTAAGGTTAATGGTAACGTTGCGTTTTAAGTATCCACCAGCAGAGTCGAGTGAACTCCAGTATGGCCACAGATATCCCAGACCAATACCAGATCGATATTCTTGTCCATTAAGGCTCCCTCCACCACCAGTAGTAGTTGGACTTGCAACAATTGAGACATTTACATTATTTAAAATATTGCTAGGAATAGTAGCGATTGCTCCAACTTTTTGCCCGTTAGTCGGATTTTGATTATATGGAATTTCCACATTTACTGGGAAAGTAGTTGCATTTCTGTTAGCAGAATTGTAGTAATAAGGAGGATTACTGCCATCAGCTTGCTGTTTATTTGGATTGAAAGGAATACCATTTCCACTACCACTACCAAAATTATAAGCCTGGAATCCTAGTGTATCGAAACCTTTATACGGTTGACCATCTAAGTTAACTGTTAGATCGGCGGTGCCACATTCTTGTACCATTTGATTTGTTGGATGGTAATAATGACCATCACCATTGAAAAATCTAAAATATCTGTTAATTCTTGGTTCAATTAATCCACTTTGACCAAAATGAGTAAAGCCTTGTGTGTACGTAGTGCTTGTTGATCCAGATACTAACTTATTAGCAAAACCACCTATCCAAGGAATAGAAGCAGAACCTGAACCAGCTTTTACATCCAAATAATAATAAGTGTTATAAGGTGGGCTATTAGTCCATGCAGCTGAATATGCATCATTTTTTTGTAGTCCATATGAAGGCGCACAATAAATATTTTTAGAAACTGTTGGTTGAACAGCAGTTAAACCAAACCAACATCTGCCACTAACTCCACCAAAATCACTACCACAGTCACTACTACCTGCAACTTGAGATTCGTATCCACCACTACCCACATTTATATTATTTCCTGAGCTACTATTTCTAGTTTGTGTAATTGATCCACTTGTTAGTTTTGGATTTTGCCAAGTAACTGCTCTTCCAATATCAGTAAACCCAGATAGAACTTCAGGATTAGTATTGTTAAGAGCTCCTTGAGTTGAACTTGCATTTACTCTAACTGCATACAAATCACCAATATTCAAAATACCAGTGAAAGTATATCTACCATCTGAATTAGTTGTTGTATTAAATTCACCAGACGGTGCCAGTAATGTTACTGGTACTTCAGGTGCCGGAACTGGAGCACCACTTCCATCTAAAACATTTTGAATAACTACTCTGCCTCCTGCTACAATTTCTTTTTCAATTTCGATGACAATAAAGTTAGCAAATTGTTCGTCGTCTTCTTGGCCATGTTCAATTTCAATAGTACAGTCATCAGGAGATGGGTCATCCTCAGTTCTTAAATCATTATTTGAATCTGTGTTAAAGAAATGGTATCGAGTGTTTTTAACACATTTGTAGCCACTTGGTGGTGTAATTCTGACGACTGATTCTAATTGATGCTCCTCATCACCTTTAATTACATTGTGATTTTTATATGTAGCAGACCAAAATCCCTCATATGCTAAATCTAAAGGGTTAACACTATCGGCGGCAGCTACTAGAGGAGCAATTTTCAGCATGTCTGATGTAGTTGGATTAATATTAGGAGTATAAAACCATTGGCCAGGTCTACTCACCGGATCCCAATATCCACCAGCTAGAGCTCTAGAACTTAACGCACCCGTACAGCCATCCCAATCTAAAACAGGTTGATATGTTGCAGGATTAGTGTCACAGCCTGGGTTCCATAAAGTATTTCCATCAATTTGTCTTTGGACAAAGGCAGTCATACTGGCGTAATCTCTGATATCATCACCAGCATTGAGACAAAAATCAACCAGTTGAGGATGTCTGTTGCTACCATCCATTTGAGTAGGAATACCTCCACAAAACTTATGGGACCATTGTTCTGGTCCCCACAAGGTGTGAGCATCAGTTATGTGAGTTCCAGCTTTATCAGGACAATTAGTACCATATCTTGTTCCAGCTGATAAAATCGTGCCAGACACGGTTAAATTCATTGAAGTATTTATTCTGTTTTTATTTGTATCAAAACCTATTGGTGATGCTGTAAAAGCTGGTCTATATGAAATAAAATTACCAGATGCATCTAGACCCGCAGCTGAAGCTCTACCATCAATAGCTGGATCTACTCCATCATTAAAAATAACTGGGTCGTTATTTTGATTTCCCTTCCAGGCTATTGTTTGTCCGCCTTCATTGGAAACTACTCTGATGACATTAACACTTTGTTTATACGTTTCTCTAATTACACAAGTAGGATCTGGTGTCTTGTATTCACAACAGTTTGAACTTACGTTACACGTCCATATAGCTGGGTCACCACAATCAGAATCTGACCCACCACAAGTTAGCCCTGATGTACAGGAATTAGCTGGTGTTGTTGGAGTAGGAGTGCCAGGCCTGGGGGTTGGAGTTGGCGTTACTGGACCGGTACTTGGTCTGGTTGTGGGTGTTGGAGGCCTTGGCGTTGAAGTTGGCTGAGCATGAACGGCAGAACAAGAAATACCTACAGCACAATATCCCGATGGACAAGAAGCACTACAGCCTGGATAACCAGAACAAGAAATCGAGCCATTTCCTCCGCCGCAATAAGCAAACGGATGACAGTCACTGTTTGGACATTGCGAATCATCATCACAATCTTCACCAGCATTTGATCCTCCTAAACAAGACCAGATAGTTCCACCTTGCACACATCGTCCACCACTCGGCTGACAGTATTGAGCACTAACTCCTGGAGCTACAGAGAAAAAACCTATACATAATAAGGCAATCCAAAAAGCTTTAATAAAGTTTAGATATAATTTTGTCATTCAACGATTATTAATCTTTCGTTTAAAGATTGATCTTTTATTACTGCACTTTTTTCAGTAAGATAATCTAAAGTTGTCTGATCTTGTCCATCAGCCCAATGTGTGACTTTATACATAGCTATGTACAAAGTTTTATTTAATTGATTTGATAATCTTTCTTTATTGTCAAGTAATGTTGGGTCATCCAATCCAATAATAAGATTAATATTACCTTCAGGATCACTTTTTATATCAAAAGTAGTAATATTATTTGATTTCGTTATAATTCCAGGCCAAAATTGAGGCACTTGAGTTATGAATACTTTCAAAGTGGCAGCATTAGACCAAATCACGTCTTGAGTATTATGGAGACCCACTCCATTTTCTTTGGTAAAACCTAAAGTAGTTAATTCTTGACGAATTTCATCTTCTTGAATAGTAAAAGTATAGTTCTCAATACCATCAGTTTGCACGGCTACTGGTAAGATCGCTGGTCGTGTAATTTTACTGACAGGAGAAGTAGTTTCAGTCTTGATGTAAATTTTTTTATAAGCAAACCAACCACCTAAAATTAATCCGACCACAGCAAGAACTAATAATAGCCACAAAAAAAGTTTTTTCCATGCCCTAAAGAATTCCCACATAGAAAAACTATAACATACTTGGCTTTTTAATGGCAATGAGCAACTAAAGTCCACAAAAAAACCGCTCTATCAAAGAGCGGTTTTTCAATTATTTGTTTTAGTTTATTTCTAGGATAGCTGTATCAGGCTTTCTAAGAACGTATTCTTCACCTTTCCAGGTAGTTAATCCATTTAAAGATTGATTTGCTGCAATATATGCTTTATCACTACTAGAAGCACCATTTTTTGCTGAGGTACCAAATTGTAAATTTCTAATAGCTTGCATCATTTGAACATGAGCTATTACTTCAGAAACCTTATTACTTAACTTTTCTTGATTTAAAATTGCAGTAAATTTGACTCTTCCTTCAGCGGTTACTTCCATCATAGTTCCAATTTTACCTGCAGTATTTCCTTGCCAAATTGCCATGTTCTTCATTTCTTTCGCGTCAGTAGCTTTAGCAGGATCTAAAATTTGAATTTGAATATCTCTTAAATTAATCGGCTCATTAGCATAAATTGTTTTAGCATTACTATGGTGAGTGTCATTCCAAAAAGTTTGACCTCTATTAGCTCGTTCTCGATCACCCATTGGATCACTATAAAGATCAGTATCAACATGAGCTCCCAACCACACAACTACTGGAAATTCTCCAGCTGGAATAGTGTAGTCATTTGCTTCCAACCAAGCCAGAGCCTTTTCAGGTGTATTGCCTACGATTAGAGACAAAATGGGTGATTTACTCAACACTAATAATAATTCAGCAGTGATAACTGCATCAGCCTTATCCGTTAATTCAATTTTTTTTAAGGTATTATTTTCTAAAGTAAAGTTAAATCCGCCTTCAGCTTGTGCTTCAACTTCAGCAGCTGATGGAGTTGCAGCAGGCTCTGCATACGCAGGTTCTTCAGGTATAACTCTCCATTTATTACCAATATTCTGGAAGAAAACAACACCTAAATCAGTTGTCGTAACTGCAATATATTTAATTGGACCACTTGATCTTAATTCTGCTGGCTCTTTACCTGTTAAATCTAATTCATTAGATTTTTCTATTTGAGTTCTCCACTGTTTAATTTGTGGAGCATCCACAATGGCGACTTCTGGTTTGGTGGTTGCCACCGCCTCCCAAACCTCAGTATCACCACTGACGACCATTTCCGCAACTTTGACTCCTTTAGAATCGAGTAAAACTGGTAAGGAATTTTCTATACCAATTTTCCATTGGGTACCATCAGTACTCTTAACGATGTAGATTCCTCCAACTCTAGACATCTTTAAGCCTGTTTTAATTCCAAAAACACCACTTGTTTTAATGTTTTCTAGAATTTCAGACATTTTCAAAGGTGAAATTGGAGTATTGCCACCAATAGCTTCTCCAGTTGCACTAAACGGAGTCGTTTCAGTGACAGTAGAGGTTGCACTTATAGGAGTAGCATCAGTCACGATTAAATCGGCTAAATTTTTCCCTCCATGAATAAAAGCAATCCATGCTTTAGGAGCAATTTCAATCCAGACCTCCTTTACTTCTGATTCAACTATTTGTTTAGCAGTTTCAGCAGTTAAAGTAGCCGGTTTACCATCAATAACTATATTAGAACCTGGTTCTAAAACAATTTTTTCACCTGCAACTTTTTTACCAGCAATCTCATTTGCAGTTCCAGGACCAGTACGAACGTTCATTGAATCAGCAGCAACAGTTAAATTGAAAATCGGTTCAGTAGGAGTTCCATCTTCAACATTACTTGCAATTCCATTTTCACTAACTACTGAAGGGTTTTTTTGCTGTGACATATCTGGCAATTGGCCAAATTCTGGATTAGTATTAGTTGCTATAGATGCATTTTGTTGAACTTTTGATTCACCTCGAACAATATTTGGCGTTATTAAGGTATATACCAAAGCCAAACCTGCAGCGATCTCAGTTAACCTTTTGACACCCTCAAAAAGGAAACTCATTCCAGTTTTCTCAATTTTCTCTTTTTGAACTGTTGTTAATTCACTATCACTAGCAGGCAAACCTTGCAAACTTACAAAAGCTTCTTCAACTGCTGGTAAAACAGCGGGGTTGGCAGCAACTAAATCTGCTAATGCAGGCATTTCAGCAATGACTGAAGTAATAGTGTCAGGATTTAATTTACTTAACCACTTTTCTAATTCTTGTTGAGTTTCAAAACTTGGAGCAAAATTCTTTGCACTCTCGATCATAAATAATTGACGAGGTGAAACAGCTTGCTTTTCTGAATTACCTTGATTACCAAAAAGAGTACCATTCCAAGCAGTACGAACTGCTTCCGTAACGGCGTCAGGTTTTATTCTTAATCTATGTAATTGTTCGAATTGTTCAGAACCAGATTGATTTTCTTTACTCATATATGTGGCACTTTTGCTTTTGCAATTAATTAGGTAGCAAATTTTCTAGTGCAAATGTAAATTATATCTAACGGCTTATAATATATCAATACGTATCATGTGTGTACTATTATAAGACGCATCTTTATACTTATATCAAGTATATCATACTGTAAATATGATGTATAGTGATGTCATGAGGTCTTTTTTTGTAAGAATTTAACTTTGCTTTCCCCGCAGCATCATCACTTCCACCACTTTCTTAACAGCAACCACATAGCCCGCCATTCGAGCAGATATTTGTCGCTCCTCTTTTATGTACCACATGGCTTCAAAGGCACTTTCCATCATAGGTTTTAATCTGCTAATGACTTCTTCTTTTGTCCAGTAATAACCTTGTAAATTTTGTACCCACTCAAAGTAAGAAACAGTTACCCCTCCAGCATTTGCCAAGATATCAGGAATAACGACAGTACCTTGAGCTTCTAATAATTTGTCAGCTTCAGTACCGACAGGACCATTTGCCATTTCAATAATATATTTCGCTTCAACTCGCTCAGCATTTTGAGCCGTAATCACATTTTCCAGAGCAGAAGGAATTAAGATATCGACATCCAACTCGAGTAACTCACTATTTGAAATATCTCTTCCCTTTTGCTGAATTGCCTCACTTGTATGTAAATATCCAGCAATTTCACCAGTTTGTTTTTTTACTTCAAGAACTTTTTCTGGATTTAAACCTTCTGGTAAATAAATACCACCTTTTGAGTCTGAAACTGCCACCACTGTATATCCCAAGCGATCAGCATGATGAGCAAACCAGTAGCCAACATTACCAAATCCTTGAACCGCAATAGTAATTTTTTTCTTATCTTTCCAACCTTCTTTTTCGGCTAACTTTTCTAAAACCATAACTCCACCTAAACCAGTTGCTTCTTCTCTGCCTTGAGAGCCACCTAAATTCAGTGGTTTGCCGGTAAAAACAGCCAATGGATTTTCTTCAAGCTTTCCTTGTGCAGTCTTAATCTTTTGATACTCGTCTGTTAGCCAAGCCATAATCTGACCAGTTGTATTTACATCTGGAGCTGGACTATCTAACCAAGGGCCAATCTTATCAACAATCAGACGAGCATAGGCACGAGTTAAGCGCTCTAGTTCAGTCACAGAAAGCATACGTGGATCAACAATAATGCCTCCTTTACCACCACCAAAAGGAATTCCAGTAGTAGCACACTTCCAAGTCATCCAAGTTGACAATGCCATTACTTCTTCTTTGCTGACATTGTGATGGTAGCGAATCCCACCTTTGTACGCACCACGCGCATTATTGTGCTGAGATCTATATGCTTTAAAAGTTTGAGTAGAGCCATCATCCATTGTAATTTCTAACTCACCTTCAATGACTCTGTCAGGAGTTTTGAGCTGAGTAATAATTGAATCAAACAGTTTTTGATCAGTGAAGTCAGGGCGCAAAATATCGGCAACTTGCTCGAGTTGTTTAACTGCTTGTTGATGTGCATTCATAATTCCTTTTTGACTAATTACTAGACTTTAATTACGTAGTGGTGATGTAACAGAGATTACTATACACGACATTTATTAATTTGTCATACAAAATCATACGAATGATTCTGTGCGGTGATTTTTGGAATTTGCGGATCAGTGGGAAATAACAGTTCTTGTCAGAATTCGTTTTTATAATCGAGGTGTGGGGTGCTATGGGTGTAGAATTAGACCTGCGAAGTCTGACCAACGGGTTCGACTCCCGTCACCTCCACACATAAAATCTGTTGACTTACGCATATTTGAATGTTATTATAAGTATTACTTCGCAGGTCTAACTTACCCAAAGTAAGTCAGACAAAAAAATCCCCCTTTTCAGGAGGATTTTTTGTTTTACTCATTAATTTTAAGCTTTTTACAAACCTTGTCGCTCGAGCCATCTTTCAGCATCAAGAGAAGCCATACAGCCTTGACCGGCAGAACTAATTGCTTGCTTGTAGCGGACATCTACCACGTCGCCAGCAGCAAAGACTCCCTCTACAGAAGTCATAGTTGGGTATTCGAGTAATCCATCCTCGGTAACTGCCTTTTGAGCAGCTTCTACACCCCATTTCGTGGCGCTTTGGCGAGTCACTATATATCCATGCGGATCTAACGTAATTTCTTTACTAAAAACTTTAGTCATCGGTCTATGTCCGATAGCAACAAACATACCTTGGGCTGGATATTCAGCAATATTTTCTTGCTTGGTAGCAGGATTTGTAGTTTTAATTTTCAAACTAGTGACAGTATCTTTTCCAATTACTTCTACCACTTCGGAATTCCATAACACTTTAATCTTTGGGTGATTTAAAACGCGATCTTGCATGATTTTACTGGCTTTAAAACTATCTCGGCGATGAACTAAAGTCACACTTGTAGCAAATTTAGTCAGAGCCAAAGCATCTTCCATGGCACTATCCCCACCACCAATTACAAATGTTTCTTTTTCACCATAAAAAGCGGCATCACAGACAGCACAAGTACTTACACCTTTAGCAAAAAATTCTTGTTCGCCTGGGACATTTAACATAATTGACGTTGCACCAGTTGAAAGAATGATGGAGTCGGCAGTAAAAGTAGGCTCTTGAGCACGAACTTCGGCGATGGCAGCGGCCAGCTCTTGATCAGAGCTCTTTTTGTAGACATCAAAACCAACAGTTGGAGATTGCGTCCATAACTTAAATGGCCGCTGCGAAAAATCAACTGCAGTTACAAATGAATATTCCATTTCTGCACCAAAACGTTGCGCTTGTTTACTCATCGTCATCATTAAATCTGGACCTCGGACACCATTTTCAAAACCAGGAAAATTCTCAACATCGGTGGTATACATTAATTGACCACCAAATTCTAAACCAGCAAATACTATAGGAGCCATTTGAGCCCGAGCGGAATACAAGGCTGCGGTATAGCCAGCAGGGCCAGTACCAATTACTGCCACTTTAACGTGTCGCATATGTTCCTTTTAGTGATGGTGTGATTATTATTAAACTGCAGCTTGGGGTTGAGCCAATGCTTTATCTATCATTTTGGTAAAACCTTGCTTGCCAGAAAAACCAGTTGATTTTTCAACAACTTCACCATTCTTGAAAACAATAAAGGTAGGAATACTCATTACTTGAAATTTCATGGCTAAGTCACGCTCTTGATCAACATCAACTTTTGCAATAATTGCCTTACCATCATATTCTTCTGCCATTTGCTCAATAATTGGAGCTGCCATTTGACATGGTCCACACCACACAGCAAAGAAGTCAACAAACACAGGAGTATCACCAGCTTCATCTAAAGTTTTTTGAAATGTATCTGTAGTTAAGTGAACTGCACCTTTTTTTGCTTTGGTGTCAGTTGAAGTTTGTGTATCTGTCATAACAATTCCTCTATACTAATTATCTTGGATGTTAATCCTATACCAAAATCATGTTTGAAGCAATCGGATTTAGGTAATAGTTTTTGTTACGATTTTTGTCAGAATTGCTACTTATTAACAGTCTAGAAGAGTTTACTAAAGTAACACGTCGTGTTGATGATCTTGAGTTTGGTGTAGATATACTTAAAACAAAAATGGCCTAATAAACTATTATTTTTTATTATTAATTACTTTTAATTGTTTATTAAGTTTATTCATCTTCACCAACAATGATAGATAATATTTTTCTTGTTCTTCAGTTTTATGTAATATAGTATCCAATTCACTTAACTCTTCACTAATTCGTTTTTGATCATCTTTAAGCACTTCCAATTTATAATCTTCTAATCTTTTTGACCAAATCACTTCAGGGTCACTCGTACTATAAATATTATTCCAATCCATATCACTCATTAGAATTACTAATTCATCTTGAATTTTTGCTGATAAATATCGAGAAAGTGATTTAATATCAAAAGTGTTTTTTTGATGAATTGTTACCACAATTTGTTTGACAAAAACATCTGCCATTTCAATAGCAACTAATTGTTGGATACGTTGTGCTAATAAGCTTTCATCTTTTAATAATATAAATAGCAATTCTCTTTCCAAATTTTGTCGACCTGTAAAAGATTCTGGAGCTACTACGTGAGCTATACTCGTAATAGTTTGTTTTCTTTTTACTAATGATGCCTGTATTTTTGCTTGCTCTAAATCTTTACGAATTTGATTTTTTGAAACTCCAAATTCTTCAGATAAAAAACCTATGTAATGTTCTCTCTCAACTTCTAACTTAACCCAATCTAAAATAGGTTCCCACAACTCCTTAATTATTTTACTCTTTCCAGCTGGTTCATTTTTGTCATTTTGGATAAAGGCTCTATTAATTAAAAATTCATAGGCAGTTACCGAACGTTTAGCACTTTCCCGCAAAAATTTAGGATTACTTCGGGCTAAATCATCAATATCTTTACCTTCAGGTAAAGTCATCACTCTGAGCTCAATATCATTAAAAGTATTTAATACAGTTATTGCTCTCTTTGTAGCTTTAACACCCGCAGAATCTCCATCTAAGGCCAATACAACTCTTTTTACAGTACGACTTAATAATTTGGCATGATCAACCGTTAGAGATGACCCTTTGATAGCAACTATATGATTAACACTAGCTTGACTAGCAGAAATAACATCCATCTCTCCTTCAGTAACCAAAACTTCTTCTTCTTTTCTAATTGATCTATACAACTCATGATAGCCATACAGTAACTTACTTTTATGATAAACCATTGTTTCTGGCGTATTTAAGTATTTAGCATCTTTAACTGTAGGATCTAATACACGTCCAGAAAAGCCCACAACTCTGCCACGATGATCTCTGAGTGGATACATTAAGCGGCCTCGAAACCGGTCATAATAACCATTTTTACCCTTGATAATTAAGCCTGCTTTTTCAATAATGTGCAGCGAAAATTTCTTTTTACCATATAAATATTTTAGTAAGCCATCCCATTCATCAAGACTACAGCCCAACTTGAAAAGATTTACCGATTCGTTATTGATACCTCGATTTTTAATGTAGTCTAAAGCGGTTTTTCCTGCTTTATGTTTAGTGAGCAAAAAATGATAATATTCAGCAGTTAAATTTAGGACAGCTAGCACATCTTTTTGTAACTCATCTTCTGGGTTTGATTGGAATTTTTCTAGAGTTATTCCTGCTTTTTCGGCCAGGTACTCTAGAGATTCAGCAAAACTCATTCCTTCATATTTTTCTAGAAATGTAAAAACATCACCTGCCTCACCACAGCCAAAACATTTATACCGCTGCATTTGTTCATTTACAAAAAAACTTGGTGACTTTTCTGAATGAAATGGACACAAACCTCGATATTGTCCTCCACTGCGCTGCAAATTAATTCGCTCGCCAATCACGCTGATAATATCGTTTGCTTCCTTAATTGCTTGAATCTGAGACATAAGTACTAACCCTAACGCATTATATAGCGAAATAAATACAAAATGTCTATCACAAACATTCTCGTGTATAATTGTGATATGTCTAACAATAAAACTACTACACCAGACAATCTTGAAGCTGATGCGCTTGCGCAAAGTTATCACGATACCCCATTCAAAAAATATTTCAACTTATTAAGTGATATTGATAAAGGTAAGCGTGACTCAAAAGAATTTGGTTCAATCTTAATCTTAACTTTAGTTGAAGAAATTGGTGAAATGGCTCGTGCCTATTTAGCTGAACATGGTAGAAAGCCAACTAATCTTGCTGCTCAAGCTGATGAGACCTATGAACAGGAGCTTGGTGATATTTTATTGTCTATCTTGCGCTTTGCTCGAATTAAAAAGATAAATCTTGATCAACGATTAATGTACTCATTGGAAAAAGTACAAAAGAGACGACAAAATCCAAAAGGGGCTCCAACTTCTATGACTTCAAATAATAATTTAGATTAAGTTTTTTACTTTTTAAAAATTACAAACCAACTCGAGAAATTGTTAGTAAAAATAAGATTAAACAAATTAAAAACATTACAATTAAATGTTGATTTGAAATTTGATTACCTGTTGATGCTTTTTTAGGCTGAGCCAGACTGGAACGACTTGATCTAGTCACAATACTCTTACGCATTGGCTTAGTTGCAGCTTTTTTAGTTACTGAACGAGTACTGTGTTTTGATTTTGGGCGGGCAGTCTTATTTGGCATTAGAATTAAGTATAGCTAAAAGTTTGCTCGAGGGCAAGAGCTTGTCTCCAGGCTGTTAGCCCAAAGTAGAAATGTCCCTTTTTCTGCTAAGTAGAAATGTCCCCTTTTGGTTTTCTACTTGTTACTGTTTTGTACTTGTTTTCAAACTGTTCCTTTTGGTTTGTAAAACAAATTCTGCTC
>Ga0163154_10004692_pt1 | contig 17793 bp, 21 predicted proteins | sample OliLakLV19MP9P1_FD_148649 | JGI IMG/M metagenome (GOLD analysis project Ga0163154, IMG submission 148649) | Freshwater microbial mat bacterial communities from Lake Vanda, McMurdo Dry Valleys, Antarctica - Oligotrophic Lake LV.19.MP9.P1 | ecosystem: Environmental > Aquatic > Freshwater > Lake >...
GTGAGCACGGGTGAACTTCTCGCTTCAACCAGTCGGCTTACGCCTCGGGAAATCCGAGGCGCAGAGGTCGATCTGTCCACGAGCGTAACTTTCCCGCAAGCCGCGGGTAGGAAGGCCAAAGCCTTCATGCTGGGTATCTATCAGTAGCATAAACAGAGCATTTATCATCACCAACTTTTTCGTTCGAGATCGAATGTTTCAAATAGGATTTCTTGACACAATTCGTTTACAAATTCATAATTTGGTGTTTCTTTTAGGGTAGAAGTCTTCTCCAGTTCTTTCAAACGCTCAAGACTACTTTCGAAAAATTCCTTTAACCATTGAAATGTGTAATTTCCAGCTCGAATGGAAAGTAATTGTTCAGGATTAGGTCTTCTTGTGACGTAATTTCCAGTTACAATCAATTCCTCAAAAGTTTGCAGGATTCGCACCGAGTGTGCGGCGTGTTTGTGCCCCTGTAAAATATTTCGGCGCATTTGTGGCGCACGCTGGTCGGGTCCGTCGAGCATGGCCCCGGAGGAATCTGCGGCGCCCCCTAGCAATTTGCGAACCTTTTCAAGTTCTGTGTGCGCGTATCCCCTGAAGGCACTGAAACAAGTCTTTGAAAGGAATTTGTGTCGATTATCAATCAAGCTTTGTCCAATACGAGTTACATATAAGATATCGTCAGGATGACAAAATAAACAATCCAAGATGTTAGGATTTGCCAACATTGCCATTCTAAGAAACTTGATTAATTCATAATTCGTTCCTTCGGTTTCAATACCAATCAAATCCTTCCTTTTCTCGTAAAAACGAGCATCGGCAAACCAACCAATCCCTTTATCTTCAATTGTTGGTTTGGAAAGATTATTAATGCCTAAATAATGGTCAATAGGACCAACGAAGACACCCTTCAAATCCACATCGGAAGTGTTAGAGTGGATTCCGTAAGCCCTGGAGCCACCTAGTGTTACTAGAATCGTTTTCACTTAAACCTCATTTTCAATGTTCAAGATTTTTCTTCAACAACCAAAACAATCCCATCAAATTCCCCATCGTTGTATTTATAAGAGGGTTTGACCTTTTCTAAATCAATCTCTGTTAATCCTAATTCCTTCAAAATTAAAATCATAATATCATCCCTATCAAAATTGTAAACCTTCTCTATTTTCACCGGAACCCCTCTTTTATTTTACTTAAGCCAAGAATCATTTTCCTCACCTTGTCCAATTTTCTCTCTTCAAATTGAAGAATTTCTTTTAATTCGATCAATTTACAGAAAGTCGCATCGACTTGGTACTCTCGGTCTTTGCGATTGGAAGTTTCTTTGTCATAAAACGTGTTGTAAACACGCTCCAAAAATAAAAGCGGAGATTGGTTGTCCCTCCGCTGTACTTCTCGTATTATGTATAATCCATCACGTTGTCGTTGCCAAAAAACAAACGTTCCGGGTTGATAATTTTCATGGCACTCTCTTTTCATCTTTACGTACAAATTCAAGGAAATCGTATGAAATTTTTTCCACTTCTGGACATTTTACTGCCGAATGAAAAACGAAATCCTGCTCCATTTCTCTCATTGGAAAGAACGTGTCACAGGCAAAATCACCATTCACACTTGTTAAGTAAACAACACTCGCATGCTTGAGTCCTTCCTTGTAAATGGCATTGCCACCAATGAAGAAGATGTTGGACTTGGATGCAACTTCCATTGCAGCAATAACAGAATCAACAACAATTACATTTTCGGGCAAATTGGTGTGTTTCAGTGTTGATGAGACAATAATGTTCTGTCGTTCCTTGAGTGGTTTTGAGCCCATGCTCTCCCACGTCTTTCTTCCCATAATTACTGTGGAGTTTAACGTCAAAGCTTTGAATCGCTTCAAATCAGCAGAAATGTACCAAGGAATTCCATTATTCTTACCAATTCCGCCAGAGGCATCAACCGCAACAACAATTCCAATTTCTTTAAATATCATTACTCAAAAATCCAATTATTTTATTCATTTACCCTCTCCTTTTTCAACTTATTGAACCAACGATATGTGGTTTTTAATTTGTAGGGTTTTCTAAACAATCCCCCTTTTCTTGTGACAATTGCGATCTTAAATCCCATAATCCACATAATAAACAGGTCGAAGAACACAACCAAAAAAAACAAAACTAAAAAGGGAAATACGATAATACCTGTTACAACTTTCATTCTTTTTCCAAAAGAAAAGGGAAGCTCTCGCTTCCCTTTTTTTCCAAACCAAAAGTTTAGTTAGTGCCCGCAATACGCCCAAGGGTCGCTGCGAGAATTGCATCAACCTCGGGATTACGAGGCCCTGCCGAAGCGACGTTTCCGCTTGCGGGCTTTGGCGCCTCAAAGAGGACTGCAAAGTTGTCACGCGGCTTCCCTGGCTTCACCACCACGAAATTCTCCGCTTCCTCAGTAGGAATAACCACCTCCTTAAGAGAAACGGTCCCCTCCTTCTTCGTCAAGAAGGTCACATCCTCCCTTGAAACCTTATAAACCCACGCCTTAGTGCCCACGGGCACGCCGCCGTATTCTACCTTGAACTGACAATTCCTACCCGTTACCCATTCCTTACCCATATTGTTTCCTTCCTTCGCGGTTCGTTCCGCGCACCCACATAATAGCCATATCCACACCCCTCGCCAAATAAAAAAATCGGCTTTAGCAAAGGCACATAAGCTTTCTCAACCAATTGCCAAGCGGAACCCTTGCGCCTGAAGCATTTTTATGTCCACCGCCACAAAAGTGTTTAGCAATCAAGCTTACATCGAAATCGCCAACACTTCTAAAAGAAAGCTGAGCATGTTTGCTCTTGTCTTCCGCTTCTCCAGCATACCAAACAATTGAAAATAGATTATTTTCGGCAAGTTTATTTCCAATCTCGCTTTGATAATTGTTCGAATTTACCACTGGAATTTTGTAAATTTTAGCCCCACTCTCACAAAGGTCGTTACCCCTGTAATCATCATACATAAATCCATACTCGTCCATCCACATGTACATTGGACGTTCACAAGACTGTGCAATTTTGACATTATCAGCAGAGAGAATTGCTGAACCTATCTTCAGTGCTTCTTCGAAAGAAATGGAGTTCAGAATTTCATAACTTTCAAATGTAAAATCCAAATTAACAAGGAATGAACTTATTTCCTTGGATTGTGGAAGTTTCCAGGTCCACAAATCGCGGTCTTGTGTGTACGCAACCCACCAAGGTACTTCCTTGTCTGGATAGTAATACTTCCAAGCTAAAGTTGCACCACTCAAATTATTATCAAAGTGGCAATAATTCAAATAACCAACCTCACGTTGGTTTGAAATGTGATGGTCGTAAACCTCGAAGTGGTTGGTCAATTCCTTCCACTTGTGAAGTGCTTCTTTTTCCAAGCATACATCGAACATTATAACATTACAACCGTCAACATCAACAAGCGGAGTTTTATTTGGATTGGTAGGAACAAATTCGTACGAATCTAGTATTCCACGTTCCCTAGCCCAAGAATAAGCAACAAAGGCTGCCGTAAAACCATCACTACACTTCGCATGGTAACAAACTATATTTCTCACTTTCTCTACCGATACTTTTTGGCTAACCTTCGCTAACCAATGCGCGCTCCGTTAGGAGCGTGGAGGTATCTCTCAACGCCCGCAGGTAGATCCCACGGGCTCCATTGTAATCTCGATCCATCGTCACACCATCCGAGCCACGGATGGTCTTACTGCCGCCTACATTGACGATCTCACCCGACCATGACGCCGTCTTCGTCGTGTACGCTTCGTTCACGTCCACGACGAGTTTTCCCGCCTCAAACGCCTTCGACTTCAAGAACTGCTTGAAACGGAAATGGCTCAGCGTGAGCATGCTACGCACCGTTTTGCTGCGGATCTTCCGGCGCGCACGGCGCACCATCTGCGACACCTCGAAGGTTGGCAGCAAGATAACGTCGTAATTGTCGACGAAGAACCGAGCGCATTTGTGGTGCAACTCGTCGATTAGATCGCGGATTCTCCAGCGTATACGTGCCGCGGCTTTACGGTACGATCTACGCTTCCTCGCTGGGGCTTTAGTCTGGCGCGAGAGGATATCATCAAGAGCGTAACACAGGCGCACGATGTGCCCTATGTCGCCCTGCCCCAACTTGCCGGCCTGGTCCGCCGAGAAGAACGTCTGGAACGTGCGCACACCTGGATCGAGCGCCACGATTCGGCCTTGGTTATCGGCTCTATTGATCGTGACTTCGTAGGATGTGCACACGTACCAGCGCCAGTCTCGGCAGACCAGACGACAATCGCCGAACCCGGGCGGAAGCGACTCTGAGAAGAGCAGCCCACGGCCGGAGATCGTAGGATAAATACCGCTGCTCTTCACAGCCGAAGCCGGGATGAAGCACGACTGCATCGGGTCTTTGCGCGAGCGGAACGACAGCCGAAACGGCTTGCCGGTCAACTTCGCTTTTCGCTTGCCGTTCGTCAGGGCTTCGCAGGCGTCTCTGACGGCAATTTTCTTGACCTGGAAGGGGATTTCGCTGGCCCATTCAGGCAATGCGTGGAGCACGGTGAGCGCTACCAGCATCCACGACGGCCGCGGGCCTTCTTCAAGACCATTCAAGTACGACACCGTTTGGTTGTAGACGAACCGGCTTGCGCCGAGCCACCTACGAAATGTCGCCGCTTGCTCCAGCGTCGGATAGATGCGGATCTTTCTCGATCTGCGCGCGGTACTTGCGGAGTCCGTGCATGCGGGCGGAGAAGACGGCGAGGATGGCCAGGAGATCCTGGGTGAGATCGTCTGAGGGGCTGGCATGAGCAGACTTGTGGAGAACCAAGAGTTCTCCACCGTTGAACTGCACCAAGTGTTCAATGAGTTCAAAGCCGAACCGGCAGAGTCGATCGCGGTGGGCAACCACAAGTCGGAGCTTATCTCCGCGCATGAGGCGTTCCAGTAAGGAACGCAGTCCTTTCCTCTTGAAGTTGAGGCCGCTTCCGATGTCTGTGACGATTTCGGCTTGCGGGTGCCTTTCGCGGAGGTAGGTGACTTGGCGGGCGAGGTCGTCTTTCTGCTTGGCGCTGGAGACGCGAGCATAGCAGATGGTCTCGATACCGCGCTGCTCTCCAAGCCAGGATTCGATCGCAAAGAGGCGCTGCCCTGAGGGGGTCCGCTTGCTCTCGATCGTGCCCTGGTCTGCATATCGCCTCAACGTGTTTGGGTGGAGCCCTGTTGCCCCCACCGCCTGCCGTAGCTTCAGGTAGCGCATGTAAGAGAAGGTAAGCTATTCGCTACGCCGTGTCAACCCTTGAGATAGCCAGCCTCGAATGCACGGGCCATCGTTAACCAAATCATCACAGAACCTAAAATTCTTTTAAAGGTTAGATTCTGTTTTGCAATATTGTATTCGTAAGCGATTTTTCGTTCGCGAATTCGCCACTCTTCACATCGACCACAGTCACATGAACTCATTTTTTTACACCTGCTTCCTTTTTACCAATCCATAAGTTTCAGAACACCTTGAACAGCATAGCGATTGGCCCCCGTTGTAATAAACATACCATTTGGCGCTGCCCGTACAACGTACCCCGAAAATATAGATTTCGCATTGTTTCATATCAAAAATTGCCAGGGGCAACCTGAAAACAAGTCAAGCCCATATCTCGCCAATTATCAACAACCTGATTTCGATCGTCAAGTACAAAGAGAACATTGTACTTATCACGAATGAAATTATCAAAGACTTCTCGCTTGATAATTGAATCCTTACGCTGGTCGCCAGATTTTCTCATATGAAGTTGATAATCTCGGTCAGCTCCAATGTGGTACGTATCTTCAATAAAACGCACGGTTGGTTCCTTGTACTTATCCTCACGACCTGAGCAGAAGATGATATTGTAACCCGCATCAGCAAAGAGTTTCACCGTTTCGAGAACGGGAATGTTCGGTAAATCCTTGTCAGAATTACTAGCGTCATACGGACAACGACCATTCAGGAGTGCAAGTGTACCATCAAGGTCACACATGATAGCCTTTGGTAACTTGTCGTCCTGAATAAGGACCTTGTAATCCTTATTTGGAATGTATTGTTTACGAGGGTGTTCGTTTCCCCACAGAATACCCTTACCAAACTTTGCAAACTTGACAAGAACGTCTTCGGGACAAAAACGTTCACGAGCCTTGTTGCGCTTCACACATTCCTCTAACGAAGTGTTGAAAACCATTTCCTCATAAAGAAGGTCGCCAATGTCCTCGGCGATCTTGAATAGGTCATTCCTGTAAGACTGTTTGACGTTGCAGTTATCAATAACAACGCTTTTGCCCGCCGACAAAGCATCACGAATCATTCCGTTTTGAACCTTTGAGATGAAGGTTTCAATGTGAGGATTGTGTTCGATATTGAACAGGGACATTCGAAGGTCATCGCGATTAATACGAACCCAATCCCCCTCTTTTCTTATCAAATCCTTGGCGTATGTGGACTTTCCGCTGGCAGGCAATCCGATTAAAACTAACATCTTTTTCATTTACCCACTCCCCTAACATCTTTGTAAATGTAAATGTACTGAAGGGCCACAACGCTTGGAAACAGAACAAATGTCCAATGCATTGAACCTATACAGATTAGGATTATGTCTACAATGATTAACAAAAGCAAAACAACAAACAAAATCCACCATGTAATTTTTTTCATATCAACCCATTACTGGAAATCGCTTGTTTCACCTTGTGCTTCCTTTATCGTGTATGCTGGATTGATACACTTGAGCGCCTTGCGATTTGTGTCATAATTAAGAATATTCTTAATCACAATACCCTCACGAACCTTTTGTTGAGGACAAAGGACCGAAGGTCCGCTGATCATACCAGCAATCAAATCTTTATCGTAAGGACCTTCGTAAAGAACGGGAACAATGGGCAAATCTTCTCGATTGCAAACTTCGAAGATTCGAGTGCTCCAATGCGAGGTGTCCTTCCCCTCGTAACGAAGGTCGAAGAATACACACTTACGTTCGACCTTCAAGGCATAGTCATACCCTTTTTGAATGTCAGCTCCATAAATTTCTCCATAGATAACCTCTCCAGGCAACAACTTGTTCTTTAGGTCGTACCTGTTTACGGCTTCCAAGTAGTAATTCTCAGAATAATACCCATTGGGATTTTTTCCTTTATCTTGGAGTTGAACGTTGTTCGAACCAAATACAAATTCGTAAGTTGTATGTTTTCCAAACAAACCAAGGAACCGATTCTTGATTTTTGCCCAAAAACCCTCGGGCTTAAATGGAACCCAACCAGCTCTGAAATTGGTTCCGTGAACTTTCTCTGTTACACTTACTAACTCACCTTCTACAAAAAGGTCAGGGAACCACTTGATGTTATTCAAGCCGCCGTACTTCTTGAAGTTGGGGTTTGAACCCTTCTTCTTTATACCAGGAGCACCGGGAACTCCGGCCTTTTGACTTTTCATTAACGAAGGGGGAATGTACTTGGTGATTCCAAGTTTATCAGCGTAGTCTTCTTCTAGAGTCCCATTCAAAATCCAACTAGTATCATTGTCGAACACCCCTTTGGCAGCGGCATCTACTGTTCCAAAATTCGCTTCGTTTACGAATTTTGCGAGAGTGACAGCGGCCTTAACATCAGCAGGTGTGATAATCATACCTTGAGAGACGAATCCCTGAATTTTGATCGCCTTGATGCGATGTTTGTCCAATTTGATTTTGGAATCAGGAGGAAAGAGGTAGTTCTCTAGCCACTGTGGTAACAAAGAATTGGGTGGAATGTAAAATACCTTTTCGCCACCAACGTGATTGGTATTTTTTCCAACAATCACTTCCCACCCATAAACGATGGCAATTTCAAGACTATGAACTTCTGGCTTTGGATGTGCTTTTACTTCGCGAATTACGGTAAATGGCACCTTGAAATTTAAATCTTTCTCGACGATTTCTACGTTAGACATATTATACTTCCTTACTCTTCTATACGAGGATTGCTGCGATATTTCTTGTCGGCATTTTTTTTACGCTCGACGAGATTGTGTTTTTTGACATCTTGAGTTGACAATTGAAACTTTCCAATTGCTCTCATAGGTCTGCCCCAAAAACTAAATAAATTTTCATAAGTGCACCCGTGAGTCTTACCTTTATAAAGGGTATTTTCAAATGAGGATTTGAAATGGAGACATTTGAATTCGACTTCCTTTTTTTCTTTAACCTTGATCCAATCAATTTCAGGAGGCCGGTTGAAGATATAATTCCAATCAACTTGGTGTTTTTTGAGGGGTCTGGTTATCTCTGTTTCGAAAAATGCATCTTCTCTTTTTAAAATTTCGAAAACGATTTGATACCAAATACCATTTTCGAAAAAAAATCTCTTATCAGGAGACCCATTCCATCTAAACCATTGCCAGTTATATGTTTTGAGTTGTATTTTTTTAGGCTTAGCTGAGCAAAGGATTTTGGTTACAGGGTGAATGTAAAGTTTTTCCGTCACACGGTCACGTGCATATCGTTTATAAAAATCATCAACGTCTTGCCACCCAGACCGATTTGAAAAATACTGGATTAATCCTTTTGGACCAATCCTTGTTTGGATTTCAACTTCTCGAAAAAGATGTTGAAAAATGTGAAAATTTATTGTTTTATTTTTATGATTGTGTTTGCAAATTTCAGAATAAATGTCGTCCCAATGATTGCCCACCTCAGAAAGAAGGTATCGCCTCAAAGGGGATAAATTTTCATTACCAAATTTGTTGTTTTTCTTGCGACCAACTCGTTGTTCGTGAGTTGGTAGTGTTTCGTAAGGATGAGACACCCACAGATCGTCGGTTACAAAATCCTCAGGAACATCATTGAGAATTGCAGCTTTACCCTTGGAGAATTCACGATGATTGTCGTTGTTAATTCCCTGTTTTCCGCGATCTCTACCATTCTTGAGTCGTTCCCTTTCGTACAAAAGTTTGTTAAAATCTGGTCTCATTTTGGGGAAAATTTCTCGTATTTGTGTAAAATTGGAGAATGGTCGAAGGTCGTTCTTGTATCACCCTCTCCTATATAATACCTAATAGACACAACATAAGTAAAATTTTTGGTTCTTATTCTTGAGAAATTAATACGAGCAACATCATATTTTTCATGTATACTAAGAATGGCATCTTCGACACAAGAGAAGTACAATCCACCAATGAGAGAACCGTAGTCATCAAATATATACATCAGAATTCACACACGGTCCAATTGATACTCTTGTGGTCACCAACCAATTCCTTTAAAATTTCTTCAGTCTTCTGCCAAGGAACGTTGAAAAGTCCTGAATTGAATTTGTTCGAGTAAACGTCCTTAATTTCCAAGGTATCAATTTCCTTAATGATATACGTTAAGGACATTCTAGTTGACGCAATGATGGTTTTTGGATCATCAACGTTTTTTCCATAACCTTTGGAAGTAAATAAACAACCGACATAATGTGTTTTTGGGACATATAGGTTTGGATAAATGGCGCACGTTCCGAGTAGTTCATTGGCCTTCGTGTTGCAATCCATTTTATAATCAAAGAAAGCAAGCGGAAAACGATCTTTGAATTTCGCCGCAATTCCAGAACCCCAGGCTCCCTTGCAATTTACAGCATGAACGAGAAGAGTGGAAAACGGAGCATCAAAAAGGTCCATTTTTTTTATTTGGAGTGTCATATTATCCTTTGAACAAAAAAGGCCCCTCGAAAGGGGCTTGAATGTCTTGGTACGCATGGAGGGACTTGAACCCCCAACCTCGCGGTAATCAGCCGCTGACCGGAATATAAGGCCGGCGCTCTAACCATTGAGCTACATGCGCTTGTCGTCTCGCTACGCAAATACAATAGACAGACCCTATTGCGCGGCATACAAAAAAAGTTTAGAACGAATAATTCGCAACAGATTTGTCTGGATTTTTTTACAAAGATACATCAGTCTTCTCGTTTGCCCTTTAAAATATCAACAGTCACGGGGAATCTGGGAATTCCGTCAGGAGTCCAATTAAAGAATCGAACCTTGCCTTGTCCGCCAACATATTCTTTAGCCTCAAGAAAGAGTTTTTTATAGAAATCGAATCCACCCTTGATACCCGAACGGAAGGTTGTTCCATTATGCAACTTGTACTTCACAGCACCAGCCATTCCAGAACGATTGCCAATTCCCTCTTCGATTTCGACAATTTCAAATTCTTCGTCGAGGAATTCTTTCCTCTTCAAGAGATTCTTTGTTCTCTTGTTTTCGTACGGAGTATTCAGGCGAACAATTTGACCTTCGTAACCCTGTTCAACGAACTTTGTATAAAATTTGTCAACGGATAATGTGTCATATCGCAAGTCTTCTTTGAAATTGATAAATGTATGAGTCGTAACTGTCTTCAAATAAGGCGAGGGATTTAATCTCAAAAAATGATTCGCTGCCGCAATTCGATTGACGAAGTCTGTATCATCACCAGGAAAACAATTGTCATAAATGTGATACTGAACCTTCTCTTTCGATTTCTCCAAATCTTCCTTAGTAGGCTTGGATTGACGAGCTAGAGATATAATCTGATTGAAGTCGTGCTTTAATTCGTGATTGTACAATTCACCGTCTAAAACCAATGTCGGATATTTTTCCAAGACGGGTTTCAGTGCTTCGAAAATATGTGGGCATGAAACAATGGGTTTTCCTTGACGACTCCACAAACCATCAATTTTGGCAATACAACGAATTCCATCAAGCTTTGGTTGAATAGAAACACCATTTTCGAAATCCTTCTGCGTTAGAGGGTAATCATTGTAATTCTTTGCCAACATGGGCTTAAAATAATTGTCTTCGTCAATATCATCAATGTTCTCTTTGTAATTACCCTGAGCAAGCTTCTTTTTATATTGAGCTTCAATTTCAAGAGTAGCTTGTTGTGTAGGATTCGTTCCATTCTTCTTTCCGAAATTTTTAACTTGACAAGTTGTCCACTCGGAAATAACAATATTAGGAGAATTCAATTGACCAGAGTATGTTCGATATTTCTGTTCGTCTTGTTCCATCCACCAAGTTTGGGTTGCTCCGGTGGAAGTTTTCTTGTAAAGTTTATGAAACATTTGCATTTGTTTTCCTAATTGATTTTGAACACAAAAAAGACCCCAAATTAAATAAAATCAACAAGTGGGGTCAGTCTTGTTGAAGTTTTCCACTCTACCGAAGTTCACCGGCATAAAAGCGTGATGACTAAGAGTAGAGAAGAGTGTTTGGGCCAGAACAGAGATTTGAACTCTATCAGAGGAGTCACAATCCTCCGGCTTAACCGTTAGCCTAATTCTGGAACACACGAGCATGATAGCCATGCACAGGGTCGAAGTCAAGCCTCGATATTGGCAGGTTAGGAAAGAATCGAACTTTCAAATTAGGATTTGGAGTCCCAGGGTCAACCATTGACTAACCTATTTTGGTGCCGCCGACAGGATTCGAACCTGCTGACTTTCGTCACGGGGTTACAGCCCGCTCCAACACTCCCACTTTGGCGCGTCGGCATAATGAATGTGGAGACTACGGGAGTCGAACCCGTGATATTGGTATGCAAAACCAATGTGTTACCGCTAGCACTAAGTCCCCGTTTTTTTGGTAGCCCATAACGGTTTCGATCCGTTTTCTTGAGTGTGAAAAACTCAAATCCTAGCCAGTAGACGAATGGGCCATATTTAAATTGAAATTCAAAGGAACGTTGGTAACTTTGTTTGGTAGCGCTTACGGGACTCGAACCCGTACTTTTATCATTTTAAGTGATATGCCTCGGCCAATTGGGCTAAAGCGCCGTTTTAAAAATATGGTGCCAACGGTCGGACTTGAACCGACACTGTCCACGTTTTGAGTGTGGTGCCTCGGCCAATTGGGCTACGTTGGCATTTTAAGTACCGAAGAAGGGACTCGAACCCTCAAAACCTGCTTTCTAAGAGCAGGACGTATGCCAATTCCGTCACTTCGGCGTTTTGGTCCTAATTGGTTGAAAAACTCTGCTTTCGCCCCCTGTATAGCAGAATCCTAAATGCTTCTTGTACGCAAGAACGACGGTCGGTTGACCTTGAGGGAGCCACTTAGTTTTGGTACGAATAGACGGACTTGAACCGCCAACCTTGGCCGTGTAAAGGCCCCACTCTGCCAATTGAGCTATACTCGCTTATTTCTTTTTGTTCATTTGGAGCAGGTTAGGAGAATCGAACTCCTGTAGTCAGCTTGGAAGGCTGAGTCACAACCACTATGTCAAACCTGCACAAACCAATTTTTAATCAAGAACTGGCAAACTTGTACCAGGGCATACCCCGGAATTCAATTAACCTTAGAAATTGTGATGTACATCGGTTCCATATTGATGTACTCAACTTGTGGCGTCCCGCTTAGGATTAACCACATCAATATACTCAAAATCATTTTACTCTGCCTTATTCTGTGTGCTCACGAGTGAGCACGGGTGAACTTCTCGCTTAGGATTAACCACATCAATATACTCAAAATCATTTTACTCTGCCTTATTCTGTGTGCTCACGAGTGAGCACGGGTGAACTTCTCGCTTCAACCAGTCGGCTTACGCCTCGGGAAATCCGAGGCGCAGAGGTCGATCTGTCCACGAGCGTAACTTTCCCGCAAGCCACGGGTAGGAAGGCCAAAGCCTTCAAGTTGAGAGCCGCGTTGGTGATGTTCATCATGCTCATGCTGGGTATCTATGCTCACGTATGGGCATGCTGTCAATAGCTATGTTAGGTCTCCCATTCACCGAGGTCGCGTCTGACGGTGAATGGGAGATTGCTAAGGCAATCTTTCCGCCGATTGCCTTACGACGCTATGTTTTTAGTCCACAATAAAGGATTTGAACCTCTATCTCCAGCCCGCTGGTGTTTTTCCGTCCCCTTGCGGGGAAAAACTAATTGTGGATGGTGCAGAGTGAAGGATTCGAACCTCCATTTTGCTTTTAACAGCGAATATTGCCCATATTATACGAACTCTGAACAGACAAGGGGAAGGGGAAGGGGAAGCTTACCTTCGAAGGGTTACCGAACACTTTTCGAAAGTAAGTTAATCCCCGACTTAATGGTCAATTTGATTTGGGAGCGGTCGCCGGTAACGATCCGGTTCTCAAGGTTATGAGCCTCGCGTAGGTCCTATCTACTACCCCGCAATATTTAATCCAAAGTGAAGGATTCGAACCTCCGTTAACCTTTTAACAGGGAGTATTGCCCATTATACGAACTCTGGATATTTGAAATCAGGTAGTGATGAAAGGTTGTAGACCAAAATCTCTTTCCTTTACCACCACCCTCTTGCATGTACACTATAGGCAGCCCCTAATTCACCGTCAACTCGATAATTGCGTTTTTTTCAAGGCCGACGTTTTTCAAAGAAAACGACACCATCCATTGATGGGCGTATGAGAGTAACTAGGGTCATTGTTTTGGAAAAAATGGAAAAATTTCTTTTCGTGTTTTTTATTTTTCTTTCATTGTTGGCAGAAGCCAAATTCCCGTTCTCTCGTTGAAAATATGACTCTGTGCATGCCTTCCTAGTTGAGACAATCGCCTCATTGTTTCAGTTGTATTGAATTTAAACATCTTCTCCAATTCGGCTTGGATTCTTTCTGCCGAGATGTTATCTAACAAATGAATTTGGTCTTCGATTGCTGCCTCTGTTTGATTGGAGGTACTGAATCCAAGAACGATTGAGAATCTGAGAGCACGAAGGATGCGGAGGGCATCCTCCTTAAATCTATCATACGCATTTCCCACGGCCTTGATTTTGCCATTTTTAATATCCTCTTGTCCTCCGAATGGGTCTAGGATTTCTCCACTCTGAACATCTCTAGCTATTGCGTTGATTGTAAAATCACGTCTTGCAAGGTCTTCAAGGATGGTTCCAGGTTCGACTCTGGAAGGGTGTCTGTTGTCGAGGTAACAGCTCTCCTTTCTACAGAGGGTGAAGTCGCAGGCTTGCTTGTTCCATTTCGCTCTAATTGTCACAAATTCGGGGTGCTCAACGAAAATTGTCGCACCAACGGATTCGACGTACTCTTTCATTACTTGATAGGATTCGGCCTCAATTGCATAATCAATGTCGTTCGATTTAACTCCACGCAACGAGTCTCTGACTGCGCCACCAACCTCAAACACTTTGATTGTCATTTTCTTCCTCGGTAGGAGTAAACATTTCAATGATTATTACGAACTCTTCTTTTTCTTCTTTTTGTTCTTCAATGAACTGTTTGAATTTTGCAAACTGCTCTTTGTTGTCCTCAAGGTAAAGGTAAGCGCACACCATTGATGTATTATTCCAAAATTGAATGGTAAAGGTCTTTCAGAGGAGAGTTTAAAATTTGTTTCTTGAACTTTTTCAACATTGTTTTTTCAATTGAAGATATCTTTTGTGGTGGTATCCCCAGCTTTGAAGATATAACAGAAATCTTCTCTGGCTCAACGTTGTAACAACGATTTTGCCAAATTATCTTCTCTTCTGTTGTCAATTTCTCATTAAAAATGAGAACTTCATCGTTGAATAAATTACGAGCTTGAGTTACCTCGTATTCTTTTTCTATATTAACGGAACCTGTTGAGAATCGCTCCTCTTCGTTATTGGAATCATCGTACGTCTTGAAAAGGCTAGCGGTTGAAGCTAGTGCGTTTACGAAGTCTGCAATTTCATTCTCAGAAATGTTGGAGTGTTTGGATAGATTTTCAAGGGTTGTTGGAATTCCTTCGTTCTCTAATTCATATCGATATCGATAATAATTGGAAAATAATTTTCGACCATTTCGACCTGAAATAGTAGCTGATGCACAAGCGTTCTTGACGTATTCTTGTATCTTGACTTTAATCCACAACTTTGCATATGGTAAGAAGGCATCACTTTTTTCTGCACTAAATTTTCCAACAGCAATTATAATTCCTTCTATTCCGGCGGAATACAAATCCTCACTACTCAAATTTGAGTTCTTAAATATGAAGGATTTAACAACCCTTTTGATAACCTTCGAATTTATTGCAATAATTTGCTGGAGTATGTCAGAATCATTGTATTCATTGTATTGTTTTATTAACGCAATTTGGTTTTCTTGTGATAGCATCCTTTTTAATCATCCTCTTCCAGCTCCTTCATTTCACAAAGGGTTTCTGTAATTCTATCTCTCCATATTTGATATGGAAGAATGTGTGTTCCGTCATTCAATAGGTTCAAGCATTTTTTCAGAAGACTTTCCACTGTCTTCAGATGATTTGTAGGAATCACATCGCGTTTCATCTTTTCCATCGTTTTCAACCTTCTCCATTAAAAACCAAACAACGGCAGTTATACTGTTAGCTTGAACTTTATTCGTCACTTCTCCACTACCATTCTTAAGTTCAGCTATAAATCTTCCTTGGTGATTATCGTATTTGACTAATATATAATCACCAGCTTCCAATCTTTCTGTCATCTTTGACATATTACCTCAATTCGAGTGTGTGAATTGCATTACAGTTTACACATCGAAGAATTCTTCGATGATTAAAAACTAAAACGAGTTTGTGGAAATTACACACAGAACATGTGTGCATTAGTACGGTTATATTCAAACGATGACACTCTCATAATAAGGATAATCGGGCGTTATTCACCCGTCAACTCTTTCCCTATTTCTTCCTGTCCGTTGGTTGTCGTCAGTTCTTCAAATGCAATCATTAAATCACGAGTGTTACTCATCGTCTGTGTTAAATTTTCTATCAGTTGGTAAATCTTATCGAAAGATTTACCAACATTTCCCAAATCAACTGCGCTCGAATTAATCGAACGACTCACCCTACTCAATTCTGTACTCAAAATGTTTCCACTTAATTCCAATGATTTAGAGTTGAATTTGATGAATTCTTCAATTTGTTGTGTTGTTTGAAAATTAATGACAAGTTGATAATTCATCTTGAAATAGCCCCAAAGGTGTTACACAATAACCAAGCCGTAGCGAAGGCGTTTTGTAATGCTGATTGAACAGTCCATACGGATTCAACGATACCATTGTCAAACCAAAGCTCGAACTTTTGACTCCTCAAATCCAACACCTCTGTTAATTTCTTTTTGTCCAATTTGTAAGGAATAATTTGGTTTCCATACAATTTAACAGATTGTTGTTTACAAATTCTATGAATCGATTCGTTGATCATACGGTCAAAGGCACTTTGTTTCTTTTCGTTAATTGGTTGGGTAATGTATCGTAGGAATGTCCCGCCCCCTGCGACCACGCCCTTTTTCATCGCTGAATTGCAGCTTTCTAGTGCATCCTCGGCCCGAAAGCGACGCTCTGCCGCGTCGGCTGCCGTCTGCCCTCCTATGTATAATACTCCAACTGTCGAAGTAAGACGATTAATTCGAGCAACTAATCTATTGACAATAAATTCATCCTCCGATTCTGCGAGTCTAGTTTTTAAAGTTTGAATTACGCTGTCCATTTGTTCTGGGGTAGCCGCTGCATCGACAATTGTTGTCAGTGTGCGTGTGATTTCAATTGTCTTTGCGTAACCCCACTCCTTCAGTGTTGTTCTTGAAATTTTTTGAGTATTCGAAGGGAAGGTTCCACAAATGGTTGCTATGTCCTCCATTACTTCTAATTTTTCAGCTCCAAGGTATGCAGGAGAAATAACACAAGCCTGAAACCCTTTCTCCACATTTGCAGCAATTGTAAGAAGCAACTTTTCTTCCATATCTGGACAAACAAATAGAATTGATTTCTTGTTGATTGAGCATTGTGTTAGAAGTTCGAGAATTTCTTGGGAGAAATGAATTACAGATGTTGAAATCACAACAACGCAATCATTTAAAATTCTCTTTTCTTTGTTTTCTGGAAGGAATGCGTTAGCCAAAACTTTGGACGCAAATCTACAACCCTCAAAGACCTTGACAGATGTTTGAGTGTCTTTTGATTCTGTAATTGAAACCGTTCCAGTCAAACCGACCTTAGAGATGAGGTCAGTTACCAAACTGGCAATTTGTTCATCATTGTTGGATGCAATCCTTGCAACGGACAACAAAATCTCTTCAGAATCAACCGCCTCGCTGTAAAATTCAAGACTAGAACAAATGCTACGAATACGGTCGCGGTAAGCATTGTACAATTCCATCTTGGGAATATCACACCAAATCTTGGTCATCTTGAGGAATTCATAAACGAATTCTCGAACAAGAAGGATTGACGTGGTTGTTCCATCGCCAGCGTCTTGTACCGTTTTGTCCGCACACTGTTTGAGGATTTTAAGAACCGCCTCCTCGTTCTCTGTGTCACCAAATACAGACTTGGCAACAGTAACTCCATCCTTGGTCAAGAATGAACGACCACCCTCGGAAATTAGGACATTCTGCCCATGGGGTCCGTATGTTGCCACGACATACTCATACATTCTATCAACACACTTCGTAAGTGTCTTTTCGTAATTCTCTCTACACGCAATCTCACTCATTCGTCCTCCGATTTATCTATTTGAATTTGATTCTTTTTGGCACTGATTTGGCATATTCATCTGGACCCGCGTATCCTCTTTTTCCAAATCTAGGGTCATCCTTTGATAGTAATTGATGTTGTCCATACTTGGTTTGTTGTAATGGACCTTCGAACTGTTTACTGGGTTGGTTTTTCAACTCTAGGGTCATCCATTAGACTAACGATTCGTTCCCTTTCCTTCTTTAACCTGAAGTTGACAACTCTAGGGTCATCATTTGACCTGAATTTGATTCTTTTCGGGACTGGTTTGGCATATTCATTCGGACTCGCATATCCTCTTTTTCCATATCTAGGGTCATCCATTGATAGTAA
>Ga0163154_10004694_pt1 | contig 17793 bp, 14 predicted proteins | sample OliLakLV19MP9P1_FD_148649 | JGI IMG/M metagenome (GOLD analysis project Ga0163154, IMG submission 148649) | Freshwater microbial mat bacterial communities from Lake Vanda, McMurdo Dry Valleys, Antarctica - Oligotrophic Lake LV.19.MP9.P1 | ecosystem: Environmental > Aquatic > Freshwater > Lake >...
GGGTAGTCTGGCGCAGGCGCAGACCGGGATGCGCCTGCGCCAGACTACCCAACGCCTCGCTAATTCTTGTTGGATCACAATCCAGATCAAATTGCCGACGCACCGCCGCAATCAACGGCACAAGGTCGGCGCGCAAACCATCCGACACCCTGAGCTGCAAGCGCGCACGGGCCGCATCGTGACAAACTTCGATCCATCCGCCCTGCGCCGGATTGACCCAACTGCGCACGCAACGTCGATAGACGCCCGCCTCCACGTGTTCGACTTGCGGGACCGCACGGGCAGTAAAAAAATCCAAAAGCGCCACCCAGTTTAACGGTGGTCGATAATCCAAACTTAACACCAGCGCCTCCGAATGAGCACGAGAAGCCCGCTTTTTGCGCATATCACTGGGCGTTAGGTGATAGCGCGTGCGAATCAGCACATTAAACCTAGAAACCTCAGTTGACCGCTCATTCTCGCTTGCAGCTTTCTGATTTCGATAAGGATTTCGCAGCTGATAGCCTTCACCCATTGGGTGAGTACGCTACGGGGCAGATTGCACGGTTCTGGCTGCGCATGGCTGCGTTGCAACTCGTTGGAATGGAACAACCATTCCGTCTCATTGCGCCTTGCCCTGCACACCCATAACCGCACACTCTACCCCGTCCAACTGAGGATTCTAGGTTAAACCGCCGCAAACTACCAAAACCGGCGATCAGCGCAATTTCTGCGACGCCCAAATCGGTTTCGGTCAACAGGCGCTTCGCCACTAACAAGCGCTGGGTTTGTGCATAGGCAATCAGCGATACGCCAAAATGCGCTTGAAATACACGCCGCAAATGCCGCTCACCCACGCCGGTGCGCACCGCGAGCTGCGCCAAACCTTGCTGACCGGCGCCAGCATCCAACATGCGTGCCGCCGCGCAAGCCAAAGCATCCGAGCTATCGACCAAAGAGACGCCGGGCGCCAGTTCGGGTCGGCAGCGCAAACACGGACGAAAACCGGCCGCCTCGGCCGCCGCGGCGCTGTCATGGAAGGTGCAAGAGCTGGCCTTCGGCGCGCGCACCCGACAAATCGGACGGCAGTAAATCCCGGTGGTTTTGACTCCAACGAAGAATCGCCCATCAAAACGGGGGTCACGACTGAGCAAAGCTTGGTAGGCGCTGGCTGGATCGAGCTTCATGTTTGGGGCGCCAAACGCATCAGAAGAGCCCATCTTAACGATCGATCACAGCGCTGGCTCGCCATTTTCGGACCTACGCTTTTTGACGTGGCTCACATTGACCGCTCGGGAACCGAATTGAAGCATATGAGGTCTACACTCTTGCGGCTACAATTGCAGCTGGCTCTGTGGGCGACTTGGCGTCGCGACCAAGCCTGCTGCGGCAAGCATTGCGCGGCAAATTGTTCACCGTTGCACGCCGCTCAGTCCCTGCAACCCACGCTGTACGGCACCAATACCCTTGCTCATTGAGGTTAAATAGATGATCGAATTTCTCCAAGGCCTATTAACCGGTGCGCCAAAGATCATCGCCTTGTGTTTGGCCGGATTGGCGGTTGAATATGTGCGTCGCGCAGAAAAGTCGCAGCCCAAATCGGCGATTTCTTTTAATCTGATTTGGATTATCCATTTCGTTGTGATGACCAATTTAGTCATGCTGATAGTTGGGCATTGGGTGCCGCAGGGTATCGCCGCGTTAAATGGCCCGCTATTTTCCATGAAGTTCCCAGATACGATTTTGGGTGGCGTTGGACAGTTCTTTTTACTGTTAATCGTCCACGATTTTTTCTACTATATTTTTCATCGCTGCCAACACACTTGGGCATGGTTTTGGGCGCATCATAAGATGCACCACACCGAAGTCCACATGAACGCAACGACGAGCTTCCGCCATCATTGGATGGAAAACGTTTACCGCATACCGTTTATCTTTATCCCGATGGGATTATTCAATATCGATGGCGCTTACACGGTGCTGGTTTGGGATGCGGCGTTAGTCTGGGCGGTTTTCACCCACTTGAATATGCGTCTGAGCTTGGGCCGACTCACGCCCTACTTCGCCGGCCCGCAGTTCCATCGCATTCATCATTCAGCACTGCCTGAACATTTTAATCGCAACTTTTCGGCCTTTTTTCCGATTTGGGATGTGATTTTCCGTAGTTACCATCGCCCGCAGAAGGCCGAGTACCCGCCGGTGGGCTTGAGCGACGGCGTTACCACCACCACAGTTTGGCAAGCGCATACTGACGTGTTCAAAGACTGGCATAAATTGTGGAAGGGTCGCAGGCGGCGCTCCAATGATGTGGTGGCAGACAACAGTTAACCCGCAGGTGGGTTAAGTATCCTTAACCCCACTGGCCGTTCGCCGCCGTTTTGTCAATGTCCACAGCGTTGCAAACATAAGGATTTCCACTATGTTCAGACCCTTCAGCCTTAGCGCAGCCCTCGCCATGACCTTGCCCGCCGCTAGCATCGCCGCTGATGCCGATTACGCGCTGACCATTTACAGTTCCGCGCAGCCCGGCCAAATCAACGTTGGCGCGCTGTCCAATTACGGCGCCAGCGGCCTGCCCGGTTATGCGCTGGTGCGCGACCAACGTCAGATGGCGGTACCCAAAGGTCGCGGAGAAGTGCGCTTTACCGACGTCGCGAAGCTGATCGATCCCACCACGGTAAGTTTTGCATCGATCACTGATCCAGAAGGTACTCGCGTACTCGAACAGAACTTCCAGTTCGATTTGGTCAGTTCGGAAAAGCTGATGGATCGATACATCGGCCAGCGCATCAGTGTTGAACGTGCTGATGGTGAGCAAATTCAACGCGTTGAGGGTATTTTGTTGGGCACCCAGGGCGCTTTGTTGCTACAACTGGATTCCGGCGAAGTCAGTTCGATGCTGCGCTACGACAACGTGCGCTTTCCATCCTTGCCTGGCGGCTTGATCACGCGCCCAACTTTAGTGTGGTTGACCGACAGCGCGCGCGGCGGCAATCACGACGCGCAAGTCGCCTACCAAACCCAAGGCATGACCTGGTGGGCCGATTACAACGTCATCCTCAATGAATCGGCGACCGGCTGCTCGATGGACTTGGCCGCGTGGGTCACCATCGTCAATCAATCCGGCGGAAGCTTCCCACAGGCCAAACTCAAACTAGTGGCTGGGCAAGTCAACCGCGCGCCAGCGGCACCGGCGCCGACTTTCAAACGCATGGAGGTCATGTCGATGGCCGCGCCGGCCGAATCGGACGGTTTTCAGGAATCGCAGTTGTTCGAATACCATTTGTACACATTGGGCCGACGCAGCGATTTGCCGGATAACTCGACCAAACAGGTTGAACTTTTTCCAGCGTCGATTGGCGTAGGCTGCAAAAAGCAGTTGGTATTTACTGCCAGTCCCTTTGCTTACCCGATGTGGGGCGGCGAGCCAAATTTCGATCAGAATCTCGGCGCGACCAATAAAGGGCAGGTCGGCGCCTTTCTGGAGTTTAGCAATAAGACCGAAAACCGCATGGGCATGCCATTGCCGGCAGGGCGCGTCCGCGTCAATCAAGCCTCGGTCGATGGCTCGCTGGAGTTTATCGGCGAAGATGTGATTGCCCACACCCCACGCAATGAAACATTGCGCATCAAACTGGGTAATTCCTTTGATGTGGTCGGCGAGCGCAAGCAAGTCGATTTCAAGCTTGATACCACCAATAAAACGCTGGATGAAACCTTTGAAATCGAAGTTCGTAACCGCAAATTGGTCGCCGCCGAAGTGGTGCTGCGCGAGTATTTCTACCGTTGGAGCAGCTGGGAACTGCTACAAAGCACGCACAAAGGCGAGAAACGTGACCAACAAACGCTGGACTTCGTAACCCAAATCCCTGCTGACGGCACCGCGAAGGTGCGCTACACGGTGCGCTATCGCTGGTAGGCGGTTGGGGGTACGAGTCAAACTTGATGTGGCGAGCCATGGCTTTGGTGGGTTAGCGCTGCGCTGACGCTTTCCGTGCGTAGTGCGGGAGATGAGTTAGATCATAGATCGAACCCACCAAATCCCGGCAGATCGGCGCTGTGCGCTGACACTTTTCTTGTATGGAAGTGTGGCTCACACCCACCAATCCCCAGCCCCATTGCAATTGCGCCTACGCGGACCAACATCAGCGGGCTGCGTCTCCCCTCTCCCGCCGATCACCGCCTCGTGTCCGAAAAATCTGCTTCAGTCAAGCCGCTCAAAGCGCTAGCGCCGTTTTTGCGTCCTTATCGTGGCCTGATGGCCGGTGCATTGGGCTTTTTGCTGTTGGCATCGACTGCGTCCTTGTGGCTGCCCAGCGCCGTTGGCCAAATGATCGACCACGGTTTTTCTAAGGCCAATGCAGAATATGTCGACCGCTATTTCTTAGCGCTACTCGCGGTGGCCATTCTATTGGCGATTGGTACCGCCGCCCGTTTCTATTTTGTCACGCGCCTAGGCGAACAGGTGATGGCCGATTTGCGGCGCGCGGTGTATGACCATCTGCTGCATTTAGACCTGGGATTTTACGAAACCACCCGCACCGGTGAATTGCTCAGTCGCCTAACTGCCGATACCGAGTTAATCCAAACGGTGGTGGGATCCAGCGCGTCAGTGGCTTTGCGCAGCGTAGTAATGTTGTTTGGCGCGATGATCATGTTGATCATTACCAGTCCAAAATTATCGATGCTGATTGTTTTGGGTATTCCGGTGGTGGTAGCGCCGATTTTAATTTTTGGGCGACGCGTTGAGAAATTATCGCGGGAGAGCCAAGATCGCATTGCCGACAGTTCAGCGATAGCCGGCGAGACCTTTAATGCAATGCATACCGTGCAAGCCAATGTGGCGGAAAATCGTGAATCCGAGCGTTTTGGTGACGCGGTGCGCGCCACCTTGGCGACCGCCAAACGGCGGATCCGGATGCGCGCCAGCCTGACCGCGATCGCGATCATGTTGGTGTTTGGCGCGGTGACTGTGGTGCTGTGGATTGGCGCCAAATCGGTGTTGGCCGGCACCTTGTCGGGCGGCGAATTAGGTCAGTTTGTGTTGTACGCAGTATTGGCCGCCGGTTCGGTAGGCGCGGTCTCTGAGGTGTGGGGCGATGTGCAGCGCGCGTCTGGCGCGATGGGCCGCCTAGCCGAATTATTGGCGATCCTGCCGCGCGTGGCCGAACCGACCAGCGCCATAGCATCTCCTGGCGCATTGCGAGAATCGATCCATATCGAGGGTTTACGCTTCCACTATGCGTCCAGACCGGATAGTGCCGCACTGGAGGGCATCGATCTGCGCGTCAGCGCGGGTGAAACGGTCGCTTTGGTTGGCCCGTCGGGCGCCGGTAAGAGCACGCTGTTCCAGTTGCTATTGCGCTTTTACGATCCATCCGCAGGCCGCATCACGATCGACGGCGTCGACTTGAAGGATTTGCGCATTGCCGATCTGCGCGATTTGTACGCATTAGTCCCACAAGATCCGGTGATCTTCGGCACCAGCGCGCTAGAGAACATCCGCTACGGACGTCCAACCGCCAGCCGCGAAGAAGTCGAAGCTGCCGCGCGTGCCGCCGAAGCCTATGATTTTCTTAAATTATTACCGGAAGGATTGGACACCTATCTGGGTGAACGTGGCGTGCGCCTGTCCGGCGGCCAACAGCAGCGCGTGGTGATCGCCCGCGCTTTATTACGTGATGCGTCGATCTTGCTGCTCGATGAAGCCACCAGTGCGCTGGACGCGCAAAGCGAACGCGCCGTTCAACAAGCGCTGGAGCGCCTGATGGCCGGCCGCACCACGCTGGTCATCGCGCATCGATTGGCCACCGTCAAAAAAGCCGACCGCATCGTCGTACTTGATCACGGCCGCATCGTCGCACAGGGCAAACATGAAGAGCTGCTGGCGCAGGGCGGGCTGTACGCCGAACTGGCGCGGCTGCAGTTCACACACACTTGATCTGCGCCCAGTCCGGAAAATGCACGCGCACCGTGGTGCCTTGGCCGGGTTCGCTTTGGTAGTCGATGGGCCATCGAAAACGGTCAGACAGCCTCTTGACGATCGTTAAACCGACACCGTGGCCGCCGCGCCTGCCGTGTTGGGCGCGGAAGAAGGGCTGGAAGATCTGTTTCAGGTCTTCGGCAGACATGCCGACACCGGTGTCCTGCACGGTCACCACGCCGGGTTCGACTGTCACGCGCACAAAACCCGCATCAGTGTAGGCCGCCGCGTTGCGGATCAAATTACCGATCAACACCGCCACCACTTTGGACGGCGCGTGCAGACAAAACTGCGCCCGTTCAACCAGTTCCAAGCGTACGGGCTTGCCGACTACCAAGGCCTCAGCGCGCTCAATTTCGTCGCGAACCACGGTGTTGACCGCAAAATCATCGGCAGGCAGCGCTTGATCGGCCTCCCGCGCCATCAGCAAAAAGGCTTCAATTAAAACCTCCATTTCGTTGGCCGAGCGCGCAATACGCTGGGCATTGCGCATCGCGTAATCGTCGAGTTGACCGTCGCTGATCAGCACTTCGCTGGCCATTTTGATCACCGTCAGCGGCGTGCGTAACTCGTGGCTGGCATCGCGCGTGAAGTTTCTTTCGCGCTCGACAAACTCGCCAATGCGCTTGCCAAAACCGTAAATCGCCTCCGACAATGACAGCGTTTCACCTTCAATATCCGGCGGCACCCGATCCGGGGCCAGTGCGCTGAAATCCGGATTTTTCGGATCCCAACTGCGCACTTCATTGGCCAGCCAAATCACCGGTGAAATCGCGCGCCTGGATAATCGATAGGTTAGCCAAGTCGCCAAATAGATAAATAGTAAGACCAGGGTGAGCGGCACCAGTCCAAAAAACAGCGCCAGTTGACCGATATGTGCCTGATCGATCAATAAGTACAAACGCCCGGGCTTGGCATCAGACACATAGGCCAATGCCCGGCTGCGATCTTTGCGCAACACATGAAAACCCAAGGCCAGCCCACGCAGTTCCTTCGGGACCACGTCGTCGGTCTCGCCAGGACGCTGTAAAAAGCCCTTCATATTGTGCGTATCCGGCGTTGGATGCATCGGTTCACGCTGCAGCAGCTCGACGTAATGCGCCGTTTCTTCGCGCAAAGCACGCTTCATCAACACATCTTCGAGCACCGCTGCAGCGCCGTAGACACCCAACACGGTGCCACAGGAGATCGCGGCGGCCTGCAAGATGAAAGCAACACCGAGTTTTGCGCGAAGGCCGGATTGACCCGATTGCGACATGACCATCCTCAATTTGAAAAGTTGCCCTAGTCTGCGGCCTGCGAGTTGCAGGATTCGCGAAGACGTGCAGGGCTGTTAGGGCTGGTGAGGAAATAACTTGGACTTTTGGCCGTCGGATTGGGATGCGATGCGGCGCGCCCCACAAGCGAGTCGTAACGAAGCAGCGCGCCCAAGGCGGCGAGCAAAAAGTCCAAGTTATTGACGAACGAGCCCTTAGTAGCGAAGAACCAAAACAGAAGCGTTTGGACAAGTCCAAATCCACCAAAAGCGACCCTACGAATCGACCAGGACCCCACGAAGCCGGTCGGGGGCTTCGTCTTAGAGGCAAGCGCCCCACTCCCAGCTATGCTCGCCGCACATTTTTTCCGGAGCGTGGTATGGCATCCAGTCTGTTAGCCCTGTTAGACGATATTGCGACGCTTCTGGACGACGTCGCGATCATGAGTAAGGTTGCGGTAAAAAAGACTGCGGGTGTGTTGGGCGATGATCTGGCGCTCAATGCCGAACAAGTGTCTGGCGTCAAACCCGATCGCGAGTTGCCGGTGGTTTGGGCGGTCGCCAAAGGTTCGTTCATCAACAAATTGATCCTGGTGCCATCGGCATTAGCGATCAGCGCAGTGCTTCCATGGGCAATCGTGCCACTTTTGATGCTGGGTGGGCTTTATTTGTGCTTTGAAGGCTTCGAAAAGGTTGCACACAAGTTGCTGCACAAACCCGCAGAGGACCATGCACGCCGCAAGGAACTGGTAACCGCGGTGGCCAACCCGCAAGTGGATTTGGTCGACTTCGAAAAAAGCAAAATCAAAGGCGCAATTCGCACCGATTTTATTTTGTCGGCTGAGATCATCGTCATTACGCTCGGTACCGTCGCAACGGCAGCATTCAGTAAACAGCTGATGGTGCTGAGCTCCATTGCCATCATCATGACCATCGGCGTTTATGGCCTGGTCGCTGGCATCGTCAAACTTGATGATTTCGGTTTGTATCTGACCCAATTGCAAGGCCAGCGCAAAGCGCTGCAACGTCGGATCGGCGCGTGGATTTTGGGCGCCGCGCCGTATTTGATGAAGTCGCTGTCGATACTGGGTACGGCCGCGATGTTCATGGTGGGTGGCAGCATCATTGTGCACGGCATTGCGCCACTCAACCATTTTGTGCAAGCCCATGCGGAATTTGGCGGCGCCACGGTTGGCATGCTGGTCGTCATCTTGCTAGAAGCGCTAGTTGGCATCATTGCCGGCGGGCTGGCGGTGTTGGGCCTGATTTTGGGCAAACGCTTGATGCCCAAGCGCGCAGGCTAGCAGCCTGTCGGGCTTTGCGCGTGGGCTACTTGGGCACGCCGTTGGCGCTCTTGCTGTGCGCCCCAACGGGGCAAACCAATGCCGCAGGCACAGCCGATGCCATCGACCAACCGACGATCTTGCGTGAGTACAGCTCCAGGACAATGGCCAAATAAAACCAGCGCTTAGCCCAACCTACATCCACCGACAATGAATCAATGACTTACGATAGGTGCTCATGGAGTGGCACGCGTCGCGAGCAGCGGCAAGGATCCTCGAATTGTGCGCGCGTGCCGTGGCAATCCAAGCACGGCGCTGCTTCGCGACGGCCCGCCCATGAGCCCTTCCGAGTGCCTGTGACTAGTGCCGGGCAGGCCTCGCGATGACGTCGCTTTGCAGCCCACATCATTTTCATTCGCACCCAGCTCGCCCGGCCACCTTCGTCCAGTTGTAAGAAGCTGAACCGCACTAGCCAGACGTCGACGGATACTGCGCATTCAATGCGTTCTAATGTCAGCTACCCTGAATGAAGGTTTGCGCGTGCCATTGTTTTCCACCGGTACAAAGATGATTGGGCGCCGCGTTTTCGCGGCGCTGTTGACTGCCACCTTGCTCGCTGCCTGCGCCGAGCAACCGGGTGCCCAAACGGGCTATCGCACTGCCAAAGTGGACCGCGGCGATGTGCAGGTATCGATCTCCGCCACCGGCACCCTAAGAGCCTTGTCGACCGTCGATGTCGGCTCGCAAGTATCCGGGCAGGTGCTCAGCGTAGAGGTCGACTTCAACGATAAAGTGAAGAAAAATCAGGTCATTGCGCGTATCGACCCGGCCAATCTACAAACCCGCTTGACGCAAACTGAGGCCGACTTGAGCAGCGCACGGGCCAGTTTGGTGGAGGCACAATCGGCGCTCAAACTGGCCGATGCCGAACTCAAACGCAAACGGGATGTGGCCGCGCGCAAGCTGATTTCAATCAGCGAACTGGAGATCGCTCAGGCCAACCGCGAACAAGCCGCCGCACGCGTGGGATCGGCGCAAGCGTCGGTCAAACAACGGATCGCCGTGGTGGCTGATGCCGCGCTTGATGTCGAATACGCGCTGATCCGCTCGCCGGTCGATGGGGTGATCTTGCTGCGCAGCGTCGAACCCGGGCAAACCGTCGCGGCAAGTTTCCAAACGCCGGTGTTGTTTCGAATCGCCGAAGATTTGACGCTGATGCAGATCGATTTGTCGATCGATGAGTCGGATGTCGGCCAGATTCGCGAATCTTTGCCAGTCAAGTTTACCGTCGATGCCTTCCCGAACCGCAATTTCAGCGGCAAGGTGTATCAGGTGCGCCTGTCAGCGACCAATATTGCCAATGTGGTGACCTATCCCGTGGTGGTGGAAGTTAGTAACCCTGATTTGGCGCTGCTGCCCGGCATGACGGCCAACGCGGAAATTGAGATCGCTAGTCGCAACGACGCCTTGCGCGTTCCAAATGCGGCGTTGCGCTTCAAACCAGAGGGCATTGAGGCGCCGCCGGCCGGTGGCATGGGCGGTGGTGCGGGCATGGGCGAAGAACTGACGCGTATCGCTGCAAGCTTGAACCTACGTCCCGAACAACAAACAGCGCTCGACCAAGTGCAAACCGCCATGCAAGAACGTGCCGCGGCGCGCCGACAAGCCGCTGGCGGCGCGAATAGTGGCGCAGGCGGCGGCGCCGCCGCACCGCCATCGCCGGAAGTGATCGCAGCGATGCGCGAACGCTTCCAGCGCATGTTCAAAGAGTCGCTGGCGCCCTTCCGTGACACGCTGGACGAGCAGCAGCGCAAAGTTTGGGACAGCGAAATCGATGCGCTACAGAATGCTAGGCGCGTGACCGTGTGGGCCTTGCAAGCGGGCAAACCGGTCGCGTTGACCGTGCGCGCGGGGGTGTCGGACAGCACGCATACGGAGGTGATCGGTGGAGGTGTTGAGGTCGGTGCCGAGCTGATCACCGGCGCCGGTGGACCATGAGCATCGTGGCGCTAGCAATGCTGACCGGCCAGGTGCGCCGTGGTTATTGAACTGCAAGGGGTGGGCAAGATTTATTCGCCCGGCACGCCGGCGGAAGTGACCGCGCTACACGATTTGAGCATGACGATCAAACAGGGCGAATTCGTCGCCATCATGGGTCCGTCGGGATCTGGCAAATCGACCTTGATGAATCTGATCGGTTGTTTGGACGTGCCGACCAAGGGCCGCTGTTTGATCGATGGCGTAGATATCGCCGCGCTTGACGCTACCGGTCGGGCACGTTTGCGCCTGGAAAAACTCGGCTTCGTATTCCAAGGCTTTCATCTGCTCACGCGCATGACCGCCGTGGAAAACGTCATGCTGCCGCTGGTTTACGCGGGCGTACCACGCGGCGAACGCCGCGCGATGGCGGAATCGGCATTGCGCGACGTGGGCTTGGGCGAACGCGGCAAACATCGGCCCAGCGAATTATCGGGCGGACAGCAACAGCGGGTGGCGATCGCCCGCGCGTTGATCAATCGACCGCCCATTTTGCTGGCCGACGAACCCACCGGCGCATTGGACAGTAAAACCGGCCATGACATTCTCGCGCTATTCAAGCGCTTACAAATGGCTGGCCAAACGATCATTTTGATCACCCACGATCCAGAAGTGGCCAAGAATGCAGACCGCGTCATTTATATTCACGATGGCGCATTGGTCGAGGACGCGCATCCATGAGTAAAGCACAAATTGTGAGCGGTACGTGGCCACAAGACCGCAAACGCCGGCGAGTGGGATTTCTCGATATCGTCGAAATGGCGCTATTCGCGGTGCGTGGTAACTGGATGCGCAGCGTGTTAACCGCACTTGGCGTCATTATTGGTATTGCTGCGGTGATTATCATGGTTTCCGTAGGCCAAGGCACCCAGGCCGAATTAGATCGCACCATCGCCAATCTTGGCAGTAATCGCATTGAGGTTTGGGGCGGTTCCGGGCGTATGGGCGGCGTGCGTGGCGGCGCTGGCAGCATTAGCTCACTTACCGATGGGGATATCGCTGCTATTCGCAATGAGATCAGTGAAGTGCAATACATCGCTGGGCAAATTCGCGGTGGCACACAAGTGGTGAATGCCGACCAAAATTGGAATACCCAGTGGATTGGCATGCAAGCGGATTATTTCCCCACCAACGGTTGGGAAGTCATACAAGGCTCGGTATTTAGCGATCGCGATTACAGCGGCGGCGCAAAAGTAGTCATTATTGGCACCACCATTCGCGACAAGTTATTTGCGGGAAGCGATCCCACAGGCCAAAGTATTCGCGTCGGCCGAGTGCCATTCACCGTGGTTGGCGTGCTGAAAAGCAAAGGCCAAAGCGGCTGGGGTGGCGATCAGGACGATGTGCTGCTGGTGCCACTAGAAACCGCTAGACGACGTTTGGCCGGACCGATGGCGCTGCCACCGGGCGCTGTGCAATCGGTCTCCATCGGCGTCGCGCGCGCCAAAGATCTACCCGTCGCCGAGCGTCAAGTGAATGAGTTGCTCCGCCAGCGACACAAAATCGCACCCGGCGCGGAGGACGATTTTACCGTGCGCAACTTGACCGAAATGGTCTCCGCGCGCAACCAAACCACGCGTTTGATGTCGCTATTGCTTGGCGCAGTCGCGTCTATCTCGTTGATTGTCGGTGGCATCGGCATCATGAACATCATGTTGGTATCGGTCACCGAGCGCATCCGCGAAATTGGCCTACGCATGGCAGTCGGCGCCGGCCCGCGCGAAATTAAGCTGCAATTTCTCGCCGAAGCGCTACTCATTTCCCTGGCCGGCGGTGCGATTGGCATCGCCCTCGGCATCGGCGGCACGCTGTTAGCCGCGCGTTTTGGGGCATTGCCCATCGATCTAAACGCAGAAGTGATCATGCTCGCCACCGGATTTGCCGTCGCCACCGGCTTGTTCTTCGGCTACTACCCGGCGAGTAAAGCCAGCCGATTAGACCCTATAGAAGCGCTAAGACATCAGGGGTGAGAAGCGGCAAGCCTGCGCCGCATGCGGCGCGCCGCTTCGAACGCCCGGCGGCTACGCCGACGGGCCGGAGACAGTGGTCAAGACGAAGCGCGAAACACAACGAACGCAGCCGCTTCGAACGCCCGGCGGCTACGCCGACGGGCCGGAGACAGTGGTCAAGACAAAGCGCGAAACACAACGAACGCAGCCGCTTCGAACGCCCGGCGGCTACGCCGATGGGCCGGAGACAGTGGTCAAGACAAAGCGCGAAACACAACGAACGCAGCCGCTTCGAACGCCCGGCGGCTACGCCGACGGGCCGGAGACAGTGGTCAAGACGACGCGCGAAACACAACGAACGCAGCCGCTTCGAACGCCCGGCGGCTACGCCGACGGGCCGGAGACCTGCCGGAGCCCCGATCCGCGTTTGGATCACTACATCACTTTGACCCGCACCCGCGCAGCGCTGCGCGGTATGCCGTGTAACGTGGCGCATGGCAAACTTAGCGCCCCGCCTGCGGAGCATCAGCGATGCACCAACTCAACGATTGGATTCGACATCTGGCGCTGCGCACTAAGTTGCCAGCGGACCCACTGGGTCGCCGACGTTTTTTGTCGCAAACCATTTGGACCGCTACCGGGCTAGGACTGGCGGCGAATTTGAGCCTGCCGCTGGCGGCACAAAATGCGGCGCGGGTCCGCCTCGTCGCCGAGCCCTTCACGCTGGGTGTCGCCAGTGGTTATCCACATCCGCATGGTTTTAGCTTGTGGACGCGCCTAGCGCCGGCACCGTGGCTGGCCAATGGCGGTATGGGCGAAGAACGCGTGCCGCTGCGCTGTGAAATTGCCGACGACGATGCTTTCAAAAAAATCCTGCAAACCCTGAATTTTGAAACCGCGCCGGAAGTGGCGCACAGCGTGCATTTGGATATTGATGGCCTACCAGCGGGTCGCCGCTATTATTATCGATTTTTATGCGGCGACGCAGTCAGCACCACCGGTCGCACGCACACGCTGCCGGCGATAGGCAGTTCTTTAGATCGTTATCGAATCGCATTCGCTAGTTGCCAAAATTACGAACACGGTTATTTCAGCGCCTATCGACAAATGCAAAAAGACGCGCCGGATTTAGTGCTGTTTCTCGGCGATTATATTTACGAAAGCCAGTGGGGTAATAATTCGATTCGCCGTCATTTGGGGCCGGAAGCGGCTACTCTGAAAGGATATCGTATTCGTCACGCTCAGTATAAACTGGATAGCGATTTGCAGAATATGCACGCCGCCGGACCCTGGGCATTCGCGTGGGATGATCACGAAGTGGATAACGATTACGCGGGTGAGCAATCTGAAAACCTGGATCCCGCATTTGTATTGCGCCGCGCCGCCGCCTATCAAGCCTATTTCGAACACATGCCGGTGCCACGCCGGATGTTCCCACGTAGCTCCGAAATGCGCATTTACACGCATTTTGATGTCGGTGATTTACTGCGAGTTTTCCTGCTTGATGATCGCCAGTATCGCACGCCCCAAGCCTGCCCGCGACTCAATCGACACAGCTCACAGACCTTGGCCGACTGCGGGGAGTTACAAGATCCAGGCCAAACCCTACTGGGACGCGCGCAAGAATCCTGGTTAAGCGACGCTTTTCGCAGCAGCAAAGCACAGTGGAATCTAATCGGCCAACAAACCTTGGTTTCACCGCTGGATGAAATGGCCGGCGCAGCGCGGGGCGTTTGGACCGATGGCTGGGATGGGTATCCGCTGGCACGGCAGCGTTTAATCAATGACATGGCTCAATTGAAGAATCCGGTGATTGCCGGCGGCGATATCCATTGTGCGATTGTCGCAGGGCTACCCAGCGACCCAGCAAAACTGGATTCCAAACCTATCGCCAGTGAGTTTGTCGCGACCTCGATATCCGCCGACGGTTGGCCACAATCGCATTATGAAAAAATGACGCCCGGCGACAATCCACACGTGCTACAAACGCGTAGCGACCAACGCGGATATACCTTGTTGGACTTCGGCCGCGAACGCATGAGCGCGAGTTTGCAGGTGGTCAGCGATGTGCGCGTGCCTGAGCCCCAATTTAGCGAGCAAGCCCGATATATCGTCGAAAATGACCGGCCTGGCCCGCAGGCGGTGTAGAGGGCTGCACGGCGCGTTCGGATTTCGGGCAGCCTGCACATTCACCTATTTTTGTTGCCGGAGTTACGCCATTGCCCAAACACCCGCTTGTACTGTCGATTCTGCTGCTGGCCGCTTGCAGCAACGCGCCGAGCACCCGCGAGTCGGTGCAACTGATCGATAAATCCGATATGGCCGCAATTGGCGCCACGGCTTTCGATCAATTGAAACGCAAATCGCAATTGAGCGCCGATTATGAATCGACCCGCTTACTGCGCTGTGTGGCTAATCAGTTGATCGCCAAACTTCCCAATAGCACCGAACAGAATTGGGAAATAGTGGTATTTGAGGACAATAAACCGAATGCCTTCGCTTTACCGGGTGGCAAACTGGGCATGTCGACCGGCATGCTCAAATTAGCGGGTTCGCCTGCGCAATTAGCCGCCATCATCAGCCATGAATTGGGCCATATTGAGAAAAATCACGCCACGCAGCGCGTTTCCAGCGGATTTACCGCCGACGCGGCCGTCGCCGCCGTGCAAAGTTATCGCGCAGAGCTGGGTCCGCAGCCATCCAGAGCCTTGTACGCCTTGTTAGGTCTGGGCTCACTGGTCGGCACAGCCCTGCCCTACTCCCGCACAGACGAGGCGCAAGCCGACCGCGCCGGACTGCAGCTGTTAGCCCAGGCCGGCTACGATCCCAGTGCCGCAGTCGAGTTATGGACCACGCTGGCCACACCCTCCGATACGCCACCGCAATGGCTACAAGCCCACCCCGATCCGCAACAGCGACTCGCCTCCGTGCGCGAGTTGCAAACAACCATGGGACCCAGCACTACGCCAGCCGCCGATTGCCGATGAAGATTGGCGGCCCGCTTTTTTTGTACAGCCCCGGTCGATCCGGTCTGACGACGCGCTTATTCGCACATCAAACTGAGCGGGGGTCTGGCGGAACCACGGCGACCAACCGCAACAGCGTTCGGACCACGAATCGACGCGGCGATTCTTCCCGAGTTGTCCGTTTCAGCTGCGATCAAGCAGCAACACGTGCGCTTCGACCAATACAAACCTCGCCTGCAGCAAGTGGCAATCCCAGCGTTCGACGGTGCAAGTCAACGGTGTTTGCGTGGCATCAAAACGAATGACGTTGACTGAATTGGGCGCGTCGGCGCGGATGCGCGATGACACCGCCGTGCCCGCTTGCACCGCCCAGATGCGGCGCGGCAGGGCCGGGTAGCGCTCACTTAGCGGCCGTACGAAGGGCAGATGGATATGCCCGCCAAGAATCAGGTCGGCGCCCGCAGCAGCCCAACGCTGCACCGCGGCATTGCGCCCGACCAATAGATTCTTTTCTTCCGACAGCCTGGGCACGTGCACCGGTTGATGGGTGACGACCAAACGCAGCATTTTGTCCGATGCCGCCAAACGCTCGGCAACGCGTTCGACTTGCTGCGCGCTGACCCGGCCATCTTTGTGCCACCGCGGAATCGTCGTATTGACGCCGATGACCAGCATATCGGCGGTTTCTACCACCGGCTCCAACTGCGGGCCAAATTCGCGCAGATAATTGGCGAAGGGCGCGAAGATTCGCGCAGCCAAATTGAAAAGTGGTACATCGTGATTACCCGGCAAAGCCAATTGCAAGGGCACACCCAAACCATCGACAAAACGCCGCGCCGCAGCAAATTGGCTGCGCCGCGCGCGTTGTGTCAAATCACCGGACAGCACCAGCAATGCGGGTGCCAGTTCGCGCGTGAAACGCGTCAGCGCCGCCACCACCGGCGCCTGCTCGGTGCCAAAATGCGGATCGGAAATCTGCAACAGCACGCTCAAGCGAGCGCCTCATCGACCGGCGGTTGCGATTCCGGAACTGGCGCCGGCACCAGCAGCCACAAGGCCTCGCTGGCCACACTGAACTGCAAGGGCGCGCGCATTCGGCACACCTCGCCATCAATGCCAACCTTGATATGACGCCGCCCGCGCGGCGCAACCGACAGCGTTCGGAACCCAAAGCTCTGCACTTGCTCGGCATAACCCAGCCGCCCAAACGTGCCGCGCAGGATCAGCCCCATCATTCCCAGCGCACCGATCGGGCGCAACATGGTGCCGACCAACTCACCGCGATCCAGTGCGGCAAGATGCTCAGGCTGGATGCCGATCCGCTCCAGTTGCAGGCTATTGTTGCCGGCAAACAGCGCCAGAGTGCGCACCGAGCGCCGTTCGCCCTCCGATTCGATGCTCAGATCCCATTGTCGATGCGCGCGCAGCAAGGTCAATAAAGCCGACGCGAGCGCCACGAAACGCCAGCGGCCGAAGCGCGCTTTATCCACTTCGCGAACTTCCAACAACTTGGCATAGAGCCCGATGCTGGCATTAACCAGGAAAATCCGCTCATTGACCCGACCGACCTGTACCGGCTTTAGCTCACCATCAACCAGCACCTGCGCCGCCGCCGTTGGATCTTCCGGGATGTGATTGGCACGCCCGAAATAGTTGAAAGTACCCTGCGGCAACACGGCAAACGGCACACCACTTCCGATCACCGCCAACGCAACCGTATTGATGGTGCCATCCCCGCCCGCCGCCACCACTACGCCGCCGCGCGCGAGCGCCAACTGCACCGCACGCGCCGCCGTCGTTTCCAGTTGCGCCGGCTCGACAATTAAAAACTCATAGCTGCGCCCTGCCGCGTCCAGCACGGCCTTGATACGCGCACACGTGACATCCGTATCACCATGCCCCGAGCGACCATTTAGCACCACGAAAAACGGGCCGGCACGGGCGCGCTGCTGCAAGTCGGTTAAAGAGTTAGTCATCTCACTACAGTAGCGCGTGCGAAGTGAGGATTGGCGAAACGAGTGGGAACGACGCGCTTTTGTGGAGAGGAGCTTGCTCCGCTGCTGTTGATTTAACCTAGAAACCCGGTGCTCAGCCCGGCGTGGTTGCCGGACGGCAGCGCGATCAGTTTTTTGTCCAAACGTAAGGGGCACATTATTCAAATGGATGGCTGACCGCCTATTCGCAGCCTGCCCAGTATGCTGCCGGCCGAGGTTTTGCCACCGGCGCCAGTGGGTCGAAGACCGCATCCATGAGCTCAGCGACATCTTTGCGGTGGCGCTCTGGCGGCAGCTTGCCGGCTGCCGGGGTTGATCGACTCAGGCGCTCCGCGCAACGTAAGCGC
>Ga0163154_10004698_pt1 | contig 17782 bp, 12 predicted proteins | sample OliLakLV19MP9P1_FD_148649 | JGI IMG/M metagenome (GOLD analysis project Ga0163154, IMG submission 148649) | Freshwater microbial mat bacterial communities from Lake Vanda, McMurdo Dry Valleys, Antarctica - Oligotrophic Lake LV.19.MP9.P1 | ecosystem: Environmental > Aquatic > Freshwater > Lake >...
CGTCGACGACGACATCGACAGGGCTGAAGGTGTTCTGCGAGCTCGACGATCACGCGTACGAGAAAGGCGTCAAGGTCACCGATGAGCAGATGGCGCAGATCAATATCAAGCCTCATGAATTCCACGGTGAATGGAATTACACAATTCGCCCAAGGCCGCGCACGGCCAGGCAGAAAACATGATAGTTATTTACGGGCAGACCCTAAACTGCCGCCTCGCAGCGTGTGCCGGGCGATTCGTACGAGCGCGGCACCCACCCAGCCCCACGCTACAACTTCCTCATGACGAAGCTGCCCGGTGCATTGCAGCCGCACGATTTCCTGCCCCACCTCATGGCCCTCGAGAAGCCAGACCGCGACGTCATTCTGCGACGCGACGTGATCGGTGACGACTGGAGCACCATCGCAGAGCTGTCGGGCCACCTCGAAGAACTATCGGAGGACAGAACGCCGGGGCTCCGGATGGAGCAGGCGATCCAAGCAGTTCAGGAGATCCACAGCCAGGCCTGGGCCCGTCTGCGCCAGCACATGGGGATAGCGGCCACGGAACAGGCGGCTGCGCCAGTTCAGCCTGTGCCTTCGGATGACGATCTGCCGGACTTCTCGCACTCGATGCGACTCGTCCATCGCTACCAGGCGGGCGAGCAGGCGGCCCTGAACGAGCTGCTCGCTCGGTATCAGAACAGAATCCAACGCATCGTTCGCATCAAACTCGGTAGCCGCCTGCGCGAGCATGTCGAGTCGATGGATATCGTCCAGCAGGTCAACATGGTGGCGATGCGCAAGCTCGGTGAGCTCGGCCTGCGGGACCACTCCAGCATCCTGCGCTGGCTGTCGCAGATCGCGCTGAATCAGATCCGGGACCAAAATCAGTACTTCAACGCTGACCGACGCAATATCGACCGAGTCGTCCCGATCGACCGCGGGACAGAGTCCGAGGACTTCGGGCGCGCGGCGCGCGAGCCGGCCGACGACGAGCCGTCGCCCATCGAGCACGCTGCGAACAGCGAGCTCTGCGCTCGCGTCGATGGAGCGATGACGAATCTCTCCGACGAGTACCGCGAGATCATCCTGCGCCGCGACTACCTGGGCGATAGCTGGCCGAAGATCGCCCATGAACTAGGCTACGTGGCGAAGCAACACGGGATCGCGGACCACGAGGAGCAGCTGGAGCGCGCGGTCCATGCCGCGCAAGAGTTCCATCGCCGCGCGTGGATCAAGCTGCGGCGCTTCTTGCGGCCGGGCTGGGGGATGTGACGCCCGGCGTCGGCTGTGCGCGGACGTGGCTCACTGCCGCAGATGGAAGATGAACTCGGTGCCGCTACCCGAGCGCCGATCCAACATCGGTGCCTGGGACCGGACGCCCTGGCGCTCGTAGGCATCGAGGATCGAGCCGTACAGCCCGGAGCTCGTCAGAGCGGGGCGGTCCGAGTTCAGCGCGTCCAAGAACCCTCGAGCGAACGGCGAATTCTCGCCGCCGACGCCGTCCGTGACCTCCTCCGCCGCGCGCCCCGATGTCAGAACGACGTGCGCCTTCTCGCGCGTGTGCCGCACGTCGTAGAACCCGCCGTCGCCGCCGCCCCGCATCGCTGCAAGGACGCCGCCGAAGCAGCAGTCGAGCGCGACGAGGACGTGTTTCGCGCGCGTGCCCTCGAAGAGGAGCTCAAGCTTGTTGAACTCGATCCAGGTCACCCGGTCGCCCGGCAGGCCGTCCGACGGCACGAGCCAACCATAGGAGTGCGTCGCCTTGTGCCTCTCGCCATGGCCAGCGTAGTATACGAGCGCCCTGTCATCGGGACGTTCCGTCAGCTTCGACTCGAACTCGACCAGGGCCCGCTCGAGCATCTCCTTCGTCGACTGTTCCGGAGGCAACAGCGTCACTTCCCAGGCACCCGGTAGTTCACGCAGTCGCAGCGCGAGTTTCTGCACGTCTTCGGCCGCGTTGGGCAGGTCGCGGAAGTGCGCGTAGTCGCTGATCCCGATCAGCAACGCGTGAGAACGGTCGAAGCCGGCGTTGTAATGCTCTTCTGCGGGCCCGACGACCCTCGGAACACGCGGACCGATGTTGCGGTTCGGCGCCTGGTCGTCGTGTCCATTGCGACGCGCGGCGAGCACCGCAGCCAACGCGACGACGAGCACCAGAACCGCTGCGATCACTAGCCGTCTGCGCCCGCTGAGTTCCAGGGCCGCCGACCCCGCCGAGGCGCCTCCGAGCGACCGCACAATGCTCTCCGCGGAGCCCGGTCGCCCCGCCGCCGTCCGCGCCAAGCACTGCTCGATCACGGCTGTCACATCGGATTCGAGGTGGGGTGCAGCTTGACGTAATGGTTTGGGTGCGTGCCAGCCAGCGGTGTAGCGGTCCCCGAATGGCGGCACGCCACTCGCGGCCTCGTAGAGCACACAGCCCAGCGCAAAGAGATCCGTGGCGCTGCCCGCGGAGGCGCCACCGAACTGCTCGGGCGCCGGGTTCGTCGTCCGCGCATCGCGCTGCTCGGCCGAGCCCGCAGCGCGTGAGCGCCCGGCTGCGATCGACGAGAAACCCTGACCGGGCGCGACGAACTTCGCGAAGCGGAAGCCGCGCAGGAACGCCGAACCGTCCTGACGTATGACGACGTTCCGTGTCGACAACGCCCGGTGGACGCCGCGCGCGCCGTGGACCGCTGCGAGCGCGCTCGCGAGGTCGAGCGCCAAACGCCGAATCTCGGCTGCGTCCAGCGGACCGCTCCGCTCGAGCCGGCTCGCCAACGTTTCGCCGTTGACTGCCTCCAACACCAGGACCGGGCCCCGTTCGTCCAAGAGTACATCGTGCACCCTCGGCAACCCCCGATGGTTCAAGCCCGCGAGCAAACGGGCCTCGCGCAGCGCACGCGCCGAGCCATCGGCGGTCGGGACCGCGTCCAGTGACGACCCCGGTGACTCGAGCAGCACCTCTCGCCCGAGCCCCGTGTCGAGACAACGTACGACGCGCTCGACCGGATCGTCGGCGACGACCTCCAGGACGCGAAAGCGGCTGAAGAGCATCTGGTGGTCGTCCCGGGGGGTGGCGGTCATGGCGGCGAGCGAGAGCGCCTGCATTGTAGCCGCGGCGGCGATCGGCGATGGCGAACACGACGCCTCGTCGGCATCGTTTCAGCGCGCGAGCGCGAGAATCACGATCGTCACTACCGCGATCACGACGACGAGCATCCAGGAGGGAATTGCCCGCCACGATTCGAGGCCCGTGCGCGTTCGACTCGCCAATCCCGGGTTCAATGTCGCGACCATGCTGGCCGCGGAGGCTGGTCGGCTGATGGACGATCGGGCGAGGCACGAATCGATCAGCGTTGCAAGGCTTGCTCGAAGCTCTGGGGCTACTGAGGCCAAGGGAATCGGCGCTCGCCAGCCTGCCAAATAGAGGTCTGGGAACGGCGGCTGGCCTGTGGCCGCCTCGTAGAGCACACAGCCGAGGGCGAACAGGTCGGTTGATGGATTGGCAGGCGTATTGCCAAACTGCTCCGGAGCTGGGTTTCTCGGGAGCGCGCTGCGATCGATCGCAGGGTCCACAGCGGCGCGAGCGCGCGGGTTGAAGTACGTCGAGAAGCCATGCATCAGCGTTGCGAACTTGGCGAAGCGGAACCCGCGCAGCAGCGCCGAGCCATCCGGGCGCAAGATGACATTCTGTGTCGAGAGAGCACGGTGGACTGCGTTCACCTTGTGCACCGCATCGAGGGCACTGGCGAGTTCGACCGCCAGTCGCTCGACTTCGGACGCGGAGAGCGGACCTGAACGCTTCAGCCGCTGCGCGAGGGACTCGCCGGCAAAGGACTCCAGCACCAGGATCGGACCGCGCTGATCCTGTAGGATGTCGTGCACGTGGGGCAGGTTGGGGTGGTCCAGAGCTGCGAGCACGCGCGCCTGGCGTAGCGCGGGGGCGGCGGCCGGGAAGTCACCGACGCCCCTGCCCGCCGACTCCAGGAGCACCTCGCGGTCCAGCTTCGTGTCATAGCACCGCACGACTCTCTCCAGCGGATCGTCGGCCAGCACCCCCAGCGTGCGGTATCGCTCGAACAAGAGTTCAGGGAGCGCGGCGATCGCCTCGCGCTGCAGGTAGCGGCGCAGATCCGCGGCGAGCTCCGCCATCGTGGCATAGCGCCCGTCGCGGGTCTTCTGCAGACACTTCGACGTGATCGCTGCGAGTTCAGAGGGGACCCCCGCGCGCACGATCGTCAGCTCGGGCGGGTTGTCCAGGCAGACCCTTAATTGTACATCGGTCAGAGTCTTGCCGCGGAAGGGGCGACAGTGGGCCAACATCTCGTACAGCATGACCCCTATGCTGAACACATCGGCGCGGTGGTCGATGTCTTCACTCCGACCTTCGAACTGCTCGGGGCTCATGTACTCGGGTGTGCCCGACCATTGCCCCTCGACGGTGAGGGCCTCCACGTGCCGCACCTTCGCCAGACCGAAGTCGGTGATGCGCGGGCGGCCGTCGACATCGAGCAGGATGTTCTGGGGCTTCAGATCGCGGTGGATGACCCCTCCGGCGTGCGCGACTTCCATTCCATCGGCGATCTGCGCAAAGATCGCGGCGAGCGTCCGCGCATACTGTTCGGACACAGGCGCTGCGAGCTGGTCCAGGTTACGGAGATGGTAGAGCGTGCGCCCACCATCGACGAGCTCCATCGCAATCCAGGCGATCCCGCCTGTGTGTCCCGTGGCGTAGACGGTGACGAGGTTCGGATGCCGCAGCTTTCCGCCAGCGCGCGCCTCGCGGGCGAAGAGGGCCAACATCCGGTCGTTCACTCTGTCCGGGTGGACGAGCTTCAGAGCTACGGTTCGATCCAAGGCCGGCTGCTCGGCCTCCCAGACCTGTCCCATGCTCCCTTCGCCGAGCAGTCGTACGAGGCGGAACTCGCCGAGCACCTGCCCCGGGACCACACGCTCGACGAAAGCGCGAGCGTCGGCGATGGGGTCGGCGCCAGGGACCCCGGGGGCCGACACGGCGAGGTCTGCGTCCTTGCGCAGGTCGCCAAAGCGCGAGTGGTCGGAATGGAGCTCGCGCAGCTCGGCCCCAACGTGAGGGTACTCTTGCACCAGGGCCTCGATGTCGACCTCTTCACCGCGCTCTCGCTGGCCAAGAAAGCGGGCGAAGATCTCGGATGGGGCGGGGCCGTGCCCATCAGGGCTTGGAGGGGAGACCATCGGGGCGGTGGCTCGGGAGACTTCCCGAGCATCGTACCGCCAGATTCCCCGAAGGTGTCCCGCCGTTCGGCGTCGTGCACGTGGCCCGGCTGGAGCGGGTCGCCGGGGTGGATACACCCCACCTGCATCAGCGACGCTGAGAGTCGCCGCCGAATAGGCGGCTCCAGAACTGCAGGAATGCGTAGAACTGGCTGATCGGGATCTTGACCTTTTTGGGGGCAGCTTCCGCTCGCACTCCGGAGACGTCGGTGCGAAGCGAGATCAGCTTGAGGTCGATCCAGAACTCCACGTACTTCTCGTTCGGCGCGATTTCCCCGCGGAGTTGCGCCAGCAACAAGTACTCGAAGACGCTGTCCTCCCCCCCAAGAACTCGCGCAGTTTGACTTGATTGGCTGGATCGAAGAGGCCCGTCGGGTAATCCTGGATTCCCGCGGCGCGACAGACGGCCTCGGCCTCATCGACTGTCTTCGTCTTCCAACGATCGATGTCCTCGCCGACGACCTTGTTGAACTCCTCGGCGAAGAGGTCGTGGAAGTTCGGCCCGATGCCGGAGATCACGTTCTCGCTGAGGCTGAACTTCATCGAGTCCAACTCCTGACCCAAGGCATCAGCCGTCACGGAGGATCCAGCGGCTAGGATCGTGGTATAGCCGATGCCCTGTGCGTCGGACTTGCTGGTCAGATCCGAGTAGGCGTCGCGCATCATCGTTGCGGAGTCGCGCGCGGTGAAGTCGACCCGAGGACTGACGCATGCGGCGTTGGCCACGGCGGCGACGAAGAGGATGCTCTTGATGAACTGCATATAGGGCTCTTTATGTGGGTGGGGGCGGCCTTGCGGTGGACCGATGAGGGACGCGCGGGAACGTGACCCACGGAGCTTTTGGCAGGTGGTGGGGCGGCGGGGCGCGTGGCACGACCGACGGGATCTGGTGACTCGCTGTCCGACTCGCCCCCGCAGGCCGCGGCGGGTACGCTGCGGTGGGCACGCGTCGCGAGGAACTCGGACTGCTGCCCCCTCAGGACCATGCAACTGTTCGCGGCCTTCGCGCTTGCCTCCCTCCAATCCCAGGTGCAGGCCGAGGCCTACGCGCTGCTCGTGGGCGTTGGGGACTACACCACGCTGGGGCCCTCGTATCAGCTCCTCGGGCCACCCAACGACGTCCTGCTCATGCACCGGACCCTCGTCGACGTGATGGGTTACCGGGATGACCAGATCGTTACGTTGGTTACGGGTGGCGCGGAGGCTCAACTCCCGACCCGAGCTCAGATTCTCGGGCGCCTAGCGATCGCGGCGGAGCGAGCTCGGGCGGGCGAGGTCGCTGAGTTCCTGCTGTACCTCAGTGGCCATGGCTCGCAGGTCCCCGATCAGAGCGGCGACGAGCCCGACGGCCGCGACGAGGTGTTTCTGCCCTGCGACACCACACACTGGGACGAGGCCTCAGGGACGGTCGGCGGCGCGATCCTGGACGACGAGCTCGAGGTCGCTCTGGCGGCGATTCGTAGCGCTGGCGCCCGCGTCGTGTTGATCGTCGACGCCTGCCACTCCGGTACGCTGCTGCGCGGGGAGCGTGCCAACGGCGATGCCGACGAGGGCGTTCGCTGGCGTGAGCTGTCTGCGAGCGAGCTCGGTGTGCCGGCTGCGGCTTGGCCACCGAGCGATCGGTGGGGGACCACTGCTCGAGACTCGTGGATCACAGCCAGAGCGTCGGGCGTGGTCGCGCTCTACGCCGCGCGCAGCGCAGAGAAGACGCCCGAGCGCGAGCTCCCGAACCTCCTCAGCGCGAGCCCCCGTCGCCGGCCCTTCGGGCTCTTCACCCACTCGCTGGCCACCGAGCTTCGACTGACCGGCGGCGATGAGACCTTCGGCCAGCTCGTGAGCCGCATCCGCGCGCGCTACGAATGGAGCTCGGTGCGTTCGCCGCGGCCCTCGGCCGAGGGCGACCTCGATGCGCGGATCGGTGGGCGCGGGCGGCCAATGACATTCCAGGTGCTGCGCGAGGCTGGGCGGTTCTATGTGCAGGACCACGGGCTCCTACACGAGGCCGTCGTGGGCTCGCGCTTCGAGCTCTTCCGGACAGGGCAGGTCGGCGAAGCCGACGCGCGCCTCGGAGAGGTACGGGTCGACGCAGTCGAGCTCGACCGCAGTTGGTGTTCGCCGATCGGCGACGCCGGTTGGGCGACACTCTCGACCAACGCATCGGCGATGCTCGTCGAGGCGCCTGTCGCGCCCGAGCGCTTGCGGCTCGCGTATCAAGGCGATGCGGAGGGGGAAGCGGCATTCGCAAAGGTCCTCGCGGCTCATCCGCAGCGTCTTGTCGCCGCGTTAGGCACTTTTGACGCCGACTGGATCATTCGCGCAGGCTCGCCGACCTGCGTGATGCGCGCCGAGGAATCGTACTGCATCGATGGAGCTCACACTCTCGAAGTCGTTCTGAGTGCCCTCTTCCGACGTCACAACCTGCTTCGCCTGGCAGGGCATCCCACCATCGGTGGCCTGCCCGAAGGGCTCGAAGTACGCGTGAGCCAGGTCGTCGATGGGGGAGCCATCCCGATCGCACCTGGAGTCGCCACCCGATCCGGTACCCAAGTGACGCTCCAGGCGCGCAACACGTCCAAGGAGACCCGCTGGATCGGGCTGCTTTTCCTCGACAATGAGCACGGCATCACGGAGATCGAGTTGCGCGGGCAGGGCGAGGTCCCCGCTGGTGCGGGTTGGATGCGCCTCGAGCGCGAGGACCTCGAGTTCAAGGGCAATTCGGTCGGCCTCGAGCACCTCCTCGTATTCGCCTTCAATGAGCCGGCCACGCTCCCGGACCTCAGCCAGGAGCACCTGCAGAGGGCCGCAGCGGTGCCACGCAGCAATGAAGCCGACTACACCCTTGCCGAGGTCCTGATCGACCTCTCATTCGGCGCAGCGCCGACTCGGGGCGGAGGCGCTCCAGAGCTTCGTGCGTTGCGCGCCCGCGTCGCCCTGATCGAGGTCTGGACAGCCGAGTAGTGCTCGTCGATGCCGAGCTGGGGCAGCGCGCACAATCAAATCGGGCGATGCGCCACGATCTCGCCAACCGTTCCTGCAATGTACGCGTTCACGGGGGGTAGGAGGCCAGGGAGTGCCGTTCTGGGCCGATGACACCATGCAGTGGTGCCCCCCGAGATCGACCCGTCGTGCCCTGGATGCCGCTGGCTGATGGAGCAGCTGGCTGAGCTGCGTGAGGTCGTCGCGAAGCAGACCGAGGTCGTCGCGAAGCAGGGCGCCGAGATCGAGCGGCTCAAGGCGCAGAGGCCGACGACGTCCCGCACGTCGAGCAAGCCGCCGTCGAGCGACCCGCCTTGGCAACGTCCGAACGTGCAGAGGAAGTCGTCCGGCCGCAAGCCCGGCGGTCAACCCGGTCACGCACCTCACCAGCGGCCGCCCACGCCGCCCGAGGACGTCGACGAGGTGAAGTGCGTCAAGCCCGAGACGTGCGGATGCTGCGGCGAGTCGCTCGCTGGCGACGACCCCACCCCCCTGCGACACCAGGTCTTCGACATTCCGCCGATCACACCACGTGTCGTCGAGTTCCTGCTCCATGAGCGGAAGTGCGCCGCGTGCGGCACGGCAACTCGTGCCCAGCTGCCCGCAGGTGTCCACGCGAGCCAGTTCGGCCCGAACGTCACAGGCTCGTCTGCCTGCTGACAGGCGAGTACCGGATGTCCCGCCGGTCGGTCCAGAGGCTGCTCTCGGACTCCTTCGGCATCGATGTGTCGCTCGGCGCGATCTCGAATATCGAACGTCGCGTGACGGAGGGCCTGGCAAAGCCCCATGCCGAAGCCATGGCCTCGGTCGCTGAATCGCCCTACAAGCACCTGGACGAGACCACCTGGCGGCAGAGCTCGAAGCTCGCCTGGGTCTGGACCGCGGTCGGAGACGAGGCGACCGTGTTCGTCATCCGCGACTCGCGCGGAAGTGTCGTCGCTCAAGAACTCGTCGGCGACGACCCCACAGGGATCGTGGTCACCGACCGTTTCTCGGCGTACAGCTACATCGACCTCGACCGTCGCCAAGTCTGCCTCGCCCACTTGGTTCGGGACTTCCGGCGCATCGCCGAGGGTGAGAAAGAGTTGCGCTGGATCGGCGAACGGCTGCTTGGACTGATCGCTGCGCTCTTCCGGCTCTGGCACCTCTTCCAGGAGGACAAGATCGGACGCCCGCAGCTCATTCGCTGGGCCCGACCAATTCGGGTCAAGATGATCAGGCTGCTCGATGAGGGGGCGCTCAGTCGCGGGTGCGACACCCCTTCGAGATGTCGCGGTATCCTGAAGACCGAGCCGGCCATGTGGACCTTCGTCGAGCGAGAGTGCGTCGAACCGACGAACAACGCCGCGGAGCGCGCACTCAGACCGGTGGTCATTCACCGCAAGACCAGTCTGGGGAGTCAGAGCGATCGGGGGAGCCGCTACCTCGAGCGGTCGCACACCGTGTCGGCCACCCTTCGGAGAGCAGGTCGGAGCATTCACGCGTTCATCCGTGCTGTCGCTCACGCTGTGCTCGGGGGAGGCGCGGTGCCCGCCCTCCTTCCGCAGAGATCCGTCACGCCTTGATGCGCCGAAAGGTGGCGTCGCGCGGGCTCACGCGGCACAGCCCCCCCGTGAACGCGTACCCTGCAATCGCCTGTCGACTACCACTGTCACCCTTGGCGCGGTTGTACTTGCGTTTCTAATGCAGACGCTTTCGGCCTTTTCTGCGTATTCGCTGATGACTAAGGCAACGACACAGAGGTCCGAACTAGACGCGAATATCCCGCGGGGACGTCTACTGTGTAAGCCGTTCGACGATCTCACCCGAAGGTGATGGAGGTCTCCGTCGCCCTGCATGATTGAACCTCACCGACCCTCGCACGACCGCGCTGGACGCACGCCGGTCTCGTTGCGCACGAACCCTGGCGCGACCCGCCACCGGTTCGCGATCCGCGCATACTGCGGGGGCTGGCACCAACTCCCCCCGCGGAGGATCTCGGTGCCGGGGTCCAAGTCCAGCCGCCCCGGCAGTTTTGCCGCGGGCTCGCACCATTCGAACACGTTGCCGAAGACGTCGTACAGGCCCCACGCGCTCGCCGCGAGGCTTCCGACGGGGGCCGTGCCCACCCAGCCATCGTCGAAATCGGCGTACGTATAACCTGGCAGCGGGTTCTTCGCCTGGAAGCTCGTGTCCGCGACGTTCGCGCGCTGCCCCAACGAGGCTCCTTCTTGGTCGGCGCCATAGGCGAGGCTCGAACCCGAACGCGCCGCGTGCTCCCACTCGAGTTCCGTGGGCAGCCGGAGCCCCAATCGCCGACAGGCCTCGCGCGCGTCGTCGGCGCTCACCTGCTCGACGGGGTGCACGTCTGTCAGGAGCACGTCGTGGAATGGCCGCCCCGCCTCGAAGTGGCTTGGGTTCCGCGCATGCCACCGCAGCCACTGCGCCTGGGTTAGCTCGTACTTCGAGAGATAGAAGGAATCGATGGAAATCTCCTGCGGAGGCGACTCGAAGCTCGCCTCGGCGTGGGGATCATAGTTTCGACCGCCCTCGCTGTCGCGTTGTGCGCCGATCCAGGTGCGCTCTCCAGGGATCAGAACGAGCACGAGGCCTGATGCGTGGTCGATGCCGCGCGTGCCGTCGGCGCGCACGATCGGCTCGTCGCCGGAGAGCACGTGCCAGAACTCGTATAGGCCAGACAGCGGATCCGTGCCGAGCGGCACGAGATCCGGGACCGGCTCGAGCACGAGGCCGCTGTACACGGGGTTGGCTCGTATCGCCTCGAGTGCCTGCCGCCAACGCGCGATGACCCCGGGTGCGGTCGAGGACGCTGAAAGCCCGCGAGCGAGCTCGAGGCGCCTCGCGACGCTCGGCCCCGTGCGCGGGTGCAGCGCGCGTCCAGCGACCAACCCCATCTCCGGGTGAGCGAACTCACAGAGCGCGTCGATAAGGTCCTCCACGCGCGTGTACCACCATTCGTCCGTACCGCTCGCGAAGCGTAGCGGCGCGCCTAGTGCGGTCTGAACCTCCAGACGGCGGAGATGGCCCTGCGAGTTGGCGTCGCCAGCAGCCGAAGCGGCTCGCGCGGCGTCGAGCTCACCGGCGCGCGGATGTACCACGGTCGACGCCGATGAAGTGTCCGGTTCGGCCCGCTCACGCAAGGCGCGCCAGCGCGTCACGTGTCCGCTGTCCTGCGAGCGCGTGTCCGGCCACAGACCGGCGACGAGCGACTCCGCGCGCACGAGCCAGGCCTCGAACTTCGGGATTACCTGGGGCGAACTCGGCCAGAGTTCGTCCGCGGCGGCCACATGCTGCTCGAGGTCCTGCATCGCCGCGAGGCGCAGTACGTTGTCTCGCTCACGCCGCGCATTCGCTCCCAACACGACGGCCGTCGCTAGCCCCGCGACGAGCAGCACGAGCGCCGTGGCGAGCGCACCCGACAGCCCCCGGTTCCTGCGCACCCATTTTCGGGCCTCGGCCCAGGGGCCCGTTTGGTAGGCACGGACGACCCGGTGCTCGAGGAAGGCGCGCAGGTCGGCCTCGAGCGCTCCAAGGTCTGGATACCGGTCCTCGGGTGCGCGCTCCATCGCGCGGGTCGCGATCGCGGCGAGCTCTGGCGCGACCTCGGGAGCGCAGCGCTCGAGGGGCTCTGGAGGCCCGAGCGCGATGGCTCGCAGGACCGCCTCCGACGAGATCAAATGGTCGGGCGGGTGGTATGGCGGACGGCCCGCGCACAGGTGATACAGGATCGCGCCGACCGCGTACACGTCTGCGCGCCGGTCGAGGAGTGCGAGGTCTCCGCGCGCCTGTTCGGGCGGCATGTAGAAAAGCGTACCGAGCGTCTGACCGTCGAGTGTGTGGGGACTGGCTGCGTCTGTCCACCGGTCGAGCTCTGGCACGGGCAGGTAGGCGTTGGCCGGCCCCGCGAGCACGCGGGCTAGACCCCAATCCATGACGTACACGTCGCCGTATGCGCCGACGAGGACGTTGTCGGGCTTCAGGTCGCGGTGCACGACTCCGCGGTCGTGTGCGTGGGCGACCGTCTGGCACACTTTCAGGACGGCGTCGAGCGCACGGGCAATCGTCCAGCCCTCGTCGCCGGCGCGGGCGAGCTCGAAGGCTTCAGTGAGCTGTCGACCAACGACGAGCGTCATGTCGATGAACGCGCGGCCCTCGTCGTCGAGCCCAAGGTCGTGGACTGCCACGACGCCTGGGTGCGAGAGTTGCGCCGTCACCTGCGCTTCCTCTAGGAACCGGTACAGCGTCTCGGGGCGCTCGAGCAGCTTGCGAGCGCTGGTCCGGCGCAGCAGTAGGTCCTCGACGACTCGCACCTGGCTGAATCCGCCTCGGCCGATGACCGGGCCGAGTCGGGTGCGTGAGTCGCGATCGGCGTGTTGGGTGAGGCGCGCCCGAGCCCGCGTGTTGAGTGCGGCGAAGTCCGCGCCGGTGGGGCCCGTTGGGGGCACGGCCGGGGTTAGGTCGCTAACGACAGGCGCGTGGCCCTCGGTTCGTGCTTCCTCGGGGGGGTCTCTATGGCTCATTGAGCGGACTCCGTGCGGCGTGGTGCCGGCAGTTTCTCGTCGAGCCTTGCCTATGGAGGGTGGTAGGAGCGGCTCCTTTCGATATCCTAGCGAGGGCGAGGCCGAACGGCCTCGCGTCGGCCCTTTCGCCTGCCAGCCATGACGCACCGATCCTGCCTGCCCAACGTTGCTGCCTTCCCTCGGCCGCTCCTCGCTCTCGTCCCGTGGATTTTTGCGATCGAGACTGGGGGCTCCGAAGCGTCCGCGCAGCAACTGCACTATCTCTATGTGACTGACGTTGCGAACACAACCGGATGGATTCGCGAGACCGAAGTGATCGGGGAGCCCCTCGACATCCGCTGCGAGGGCCAGCCGAACGACTGGGCCGCGAACGACACAACCACACCGTACGAGCTCTTTGCGTACCTCTTCACGCCCTGGAACGTGCCCCCTGGCACGATTGTAACCGGCGTCTGGGTCGACACCCTCGCGCGCTACACGGACAATGCACAGGGCGGGCTCCGGTTACGCGTACGCACGGACCAGGGTACGACCGTGCGCCTCGACACCGTGTGCTTCGACTCGGGCTCCCAGGGTCAATGCCGCTGGAGGTTCGAGGCGGCGCACGGCGCCTACGGCCTAGACATCTGGCCTCAGCTCCAGGCGACTGGCGTGCATCCGAACCAGATCTCGATCCTCGATGTCCTCATCAACCGCACCACGTCGTCTTGCACGAACTCGACGAATCTGAAGGTGAAGGCGATTCGGTTCGTCGTGCGAACCGAGGCGGATTGCAATGGCAACGGTGTCCCTGACGCGCAGGAGTTGATCGACTGCAACGCCAATGGGATCCTCGATGTCTGCGATATTGCAAGCGGATACTCGGCGGATTGCGACGGGAATGGACGACCCGACGAGTGCTCAGGCGACTGTGACGGTGACGGCGTACCCAATGCTGTCGAGATCTGCCAGGGTGCTCCCGACTGCGATGACAACGGAATGCCGGACAGTTGCCAGTTGTTCGGCAACGACTGCAACGGTAATGGTGTCCCGGACCATTGCGAGTTCGAACAGATGGCGGTGAACGGCGACTTTTACGACGTTTCTTTCGGCACGACGACGCGACTTCTAGTGACGCAGAACGACCCTGGTTGGAACTCGAACTCCATGCGCCCAGTAGTCGTGGACCAGCCGCAGTACGGGACCGCCATTGAAGGGCAGAACCCTGGGGAGATCGAGTTCGTTTCGAGTAACTTCGACAATGACTGTGGTGACGACGAGTTCCGCTACGTGCTCGAGGGACTGGGTGCGTGCTCGAACCAGAGGAGCCAGGAAGTGCTAGTGCGGCTTCGTGTGCAGCCTAGCCCAAACGACTGCAACCACAATTGTCGTGAGGACGCGGTAGACATCGCCACAGGTGTCAGTCGCGATTGTGACGGCGACGGCGTCCCCACCGAGTGTGAGACGACCATGGAGGACTGCAACGGCAATGGGCTGCCGGATTGCTTCGAGCTCGATCAGCAGCTCGTCCTGGACCTCGATCAGAATGGAGTACCCGACAACTGCCAGTCCTTCAGTTGGTACTACTGCCAGTCACAGGTGAACTCCGCGGGCTGCGCGGCTCGCATCAGCTACTCAGGGCTGGCGCGGCTCTCTGCGAGCACGCTGCAGGTCATGACGGACAACCTTTTGCATCCTACCTTCGGGCTCATGCTGTGGTCGCGACAGCCAGCGTCGATCCCGTTGGGAGCGGGGACGCTCTGCGTCGGCGGCTCGATCCAGCGCACTCGTGTCCAAGCGAGCGTTGCGTCGTCTAATACTCCGCCCTGCCGCGGCTGGCTAGGGTATGAGTGGACTTCGGCCGAGCTCCAGCTCGCTGGCCTCGCTGTCGGAGACCGCGCCTATTGCCAGTACTGGTCACGTGACGCGGCCGCCCCTGGCGGGTCGAACCTGACGAACGCGGTCGAGTTCCAGGTCTTGCCTTGAGAAGGGCTGGGTCCGGGACAGCGTGCGCGCTCCGGCAGAACGCTGCCCGAGGACCGAGATCCCCGGGCAATGTCCATTCCCTTCTCTCCGCTCGCTCTTGACACTCTCATCCTCGCGAACAAGTGTTCAAGGGGAACGCGGACCCGACTCCCACGCACGTCGTTGCCACTTTCTGGCCGCTCGCCAAAGCGATCAAGGGCAAGTAGACCGATCTCGTCCGCCGTAAGCCTCGTACGTGTGCTAACCCGCCGACCGCGAGCGGAGCGCCGTCCTGGAGCTCGATGCTGCGTGTCCAGAGGACATGCGGCGCGGCGTAACATCTGCCCACTTCGATGCTCAGCTCGTAGCGCCCACGGGCGAGGCCTTCGACCTCCGCCCGCCGCCAACCGACCACGAGTGCGAGCTCGAGGCTAGTGGCCAGCGATCCGGGTCGGCGCAGACGGCAACTTGCGCGAACATCGATGATCTCGTCGTCGACCGAGTGCGAGAATGCCGCGCTGCGTTTGTGTTACACCGACGCGTGGGCGACGTCCCGCGGGACCTCGATCCGTCGCCAAGCGAGCCCCGAAGCGCCCAAGAGCAGGTGCATCGTCGGACGATTGTGGAGTTGGCAGGCGCACGATGTAACCGTGCGAGCTCGGGCCGTCGACGAGCACCGTTAGGCCGAGCTCGCGGGCGGGCTTGAGCCCGACGTGGACGCGATCGGCTACGAGCGTGACGCAGATCTCGTCGACTACCCCGCCCTCGGCGGCGAGGACGCCATCGCCGCCCTGGCGAACTCGCGGGCACGGCGTGCCATAGCTCGGTGGTGCTCCTGCGGCTTGGCTGTGGAGCGTGCAGTCACTGGGCCGGCGGCGAGGATCGCTTTCGACACGTGGGAATTCGTGCGCTGACACCCTGTCTGGAATGCGCCCCTCCACCGATTGCGGTGGACATCGTCGGGTGCAGGAAGGCACAGGAGATGGAAGATCAGGACCTCCGACACGCGCTTGGCGGTCTATCGGTCGCTGCGGTTTGCGCCGCGGCTTGGATCGTGGCCACCTCCGCCGTCAGACCGGTCGAGGCATGCAGTATCACCCCCCAGATGGTGGACCCGGAGCCCACGCCTGCTTCTCCTTGGCTGCCCGCGCGCCTCGCCCATTGCCGCGCGGCCTCGACCGTCTCTGAAGTGACCGCGGAGTTCGCGGCCATTGGCGCCGACGCGCCGGTCCAGCGCGAGCGGCGCTCGGAGTCCGACCAGCTCGAGCAGAGCCGCGACTCGGATCGCGTCCCTTTGTTCCTCGAGATCGTCCGTCGCGTTGCGCTCGCCACGGCTGCTCAACGGAAGTCGGAGGGCGCGTCGGTCGCACAGGGGCAGGCCACGACGTCCCTCGCCGTCGCTCCAGTCCGTGTCGAGCCTGCCGCGGATGGGGTCCCGGTAGCTATTCCGCAGCTTGGTTCCATCGTCGTTTGGCTCGACGTCGTCGAGGCCGGCACCGACCGGATGCTCCAGGACGTCGAGGTGCGCCTTGTCGAGGCCCGCGAGGACTGGACGCTCGTGCACCCCGGCGACGGCGCATTTCCCGTGCTCGCACAGGCCGCAGAATCCCCGGTGGCCGTCGTGGCGACGGTCACCGGGCGAGTTGGGGACGGCCTCCACTTGCTCGTCGGCGCTCCGGGCTACGCGTGGCAGCCGGTATGCTTGGACGGCGCCAACGAGCTGGTGCGCGTCGAGCTGCGACGCGGCGCCGAGCTCCGCTTGGATCTGCGCGACTTCGACATTGACGGGCCCGCGATCCTGAGGCTCCACCGTGGTGGCCGCTCGACCCCTTGCTTCGAGCAGCGGATCGAGCGGCTCCAGCCGCTGCTCGTGAATGGCCTCGCGCCTGGTCCCTACGTACTCTCGGTCGAATCAGAATTCGGCCCAGAGGAGAACCGCGTCAGCACGCACCGACGCATCGAACTGCACGCCGCGGAGGGATGATGCGACGCCCTGCCGAGCCACGGCTTGGCGGCGACCGTGAGTGAGGCGCTTTCGAGGGGGCATGCCATGGGCGTGCCCCCTCTCCGCGGGTCGTATGCCACGGGACCTGCGCCGCGAGTGTCGCGGCACGCGCCATGGAAATCGCGCCAAGGCGCGTGTGACCGCAGTTGCCCCGCCCCTCCAGGGACAGCGGCGCGCAACGGTCCACCACGCGCCCGAGGAGCGTAGACATGATTGCCAGCGAAGACATCCTCACTCATGCGATGGCCACGATGGCCTTGGAGGGCGTGCCCGAGGCGCCGAGCGAGTTCCTGGAACTATGGCGCACGTCCGATGGCGGGCCGACCGGCCTCAATAGGGTCGTGAGCCGCTTGCGCGAGGCGGAAAGTGCGGGCGCCCGCGGCTCCCTCGCCCTGCGCGCGGTCGGCCTCCAAATCCCGACGCGCGCGGGCGCAGCGCGTCATCTGATCCGCGTCTGTATGGACGCAGTCGTCGCAGGCCGTGCCGACCCCATCGACGCCGCCAGCTTCGTGCTCGCGACCCTGCTCCCCGAGCTTGAACGGGTCGAGGGCCGGATGTTCGCGAGTCCGATGCGCGTGCTGCCCAACGCGGTCGGCAGCGCCTGTGGCCTGGAGTTCGTTCTGTGTTGGCTACGAGAGATCTGGGACTGCCGCAGCGGCGCGCAGTGCTCGATCCACTGTGACCTGCCGAGGGCGGAGTTGGAGCGCCGCCTCGTCGGCTACCTGCGCACATCGATCGACGACTGGGTGAGCGCCCGCGAAGCCTCATGACTCGGCGCTTCCCGGTCGAGTGGACTGCCTCAGGGACCGCGGGACTGGGCTACGATTCTGGTTCGACGCCCGATGCCGCGGTCGCGGCGAGGACGCAGCATTCTTGCGCACGGAGCGCTGCGCGTGTTGGCGTCCGTTCGATCAATTGACACCATGTTCACGAACATCTGCCTCTCACTCGTCGCGTTCTGCAACCCGCCCTCGATCGTCGCCGTCGACCACCGGGCGCTCGTCCTGATCGATGCCGCGCTCCTCGCGCAACCCAAGCTGGAAGCGGCGCTGCAGCGCTACCGTGCCGCAGTGAAGAAGGCGTACCGCTACGAGTTGCACCTCGTCGGCGCGCCCGCC
>Ga0163154_10004709_pt1 | contig 17765 bp, 15 predicted proteins | sample OliLakLV19MP9P1_FD_148649 | JGI IMG/M metagenome (GOLD analysis project Ga0163154, IMG submission 148649) | Freshwater microbial mat bacterial communities from Lake Vanda, McMurdo Dry Valleys, Antarctica - Oligotrophic Lake LV.19.MP9.P1 | ecosystem: Environmental > Aquatic > Freshwater > Lake >...
GAGCACAGCCCCGATCTAGCGTTCCGCGCCTGCCTGTATCTGCAGGACATACCCGCACTGCTCAACGAGGCAACACCAGCCGAGCGCCAACAAATGATCAGCCAGTTGCTGACGCAGGTATATGGCAAACGGAGTGGGCTGGTTGCGTTGCGGCCAACGCGAATCGCAGCGCCGCTGTTTGTGGCAGCGGCGCAATCGCAGGCGTGGCTTTTAACGAAGGGGCGTGCTGGTGGGCCGGGTGGGGCTCGAACCCACGACCATCGGCTTAAAAGGCCGTTGCTCTACCACTGAGCTACCAGCCCAACCAAGTATATTATACCATAGGTTTTTCCTGGGTTGTGAGGAAAAGCGCATACTGCTGCTAGGTCGTCAGCAATACCTTGCCACTGGTTGCTCGGCTCGCCAATGCCGTATGTGCGGCAGATGCTTCGGCCAGTGGGTAGGATCGATCAATCCGTACATTCAGGCGGCCTGCTGCAATCAGATCAAATAGTTCACCAGCGCGAGCCAGTAGCTCGGCCCGATCCTGCACATAATGGCCAAGCGTTGGGCGTGTAAGGAACAGCGATCCTTTTGCATTCAGGATCTGTGGATCAAGTGGCGGTACGGCTCCACTCGATTGGCCATACAATATCAAATAGCCGCGTGGCCGTAGTGTTCCCAGGCTCTGGTCAAAGGTATCCTTGCCGACCGATTCATACACGACATCAACGCCGCGGCCGTTGGTCATCCGCCGGGCAACCTCGGCAAATTCGGTGTAGCTTGTCACTTCATCAGCACCCGCCGCCCTTGCGAACTGCGCTTTCTCTGCTGTCGAAACGGTGCCAATCACGGTGGCACCGCGCAATTTGGCAAGCTGGGTCAATAGTAATCCAACGCCGCCTGCCGCTGCATGAACAATGGCTGTGTCGCCTGGTTTGAGTGGATAGGTGCTGGCCGTCAAATAATGAGCGGTGAGCCCCTGGAGCATAACGGCTGCTGCAATGGTCAGATCAATGTCGGCTGGTACCGGCACCAACTTCCCGGCTGGCACGATTGCGTATTCTGCATAGCTGCCCAATTGCTGTGCATACGCAACCCGATCACCAACCTGTACTTCCTGAACATCTGCACCAATCGAATCCACAATACCAGCAGCCTCATTGCCTGGTATGAATGGGAGCTGGCCCTTGTACTGGCCACTGCGCTGGTAGATATCGATGAAGTTGACGCCCGACGCCGCGATTTTGATGCGCGCCTCGCCTGGGCCTGGTGTCGGAATTGGCACGTCTTCATAGGAAAGAACATCTGGGCCGCCATAGCTGTGAATACGGATTGCATGCATCGAATCCATCGATTCCCTCCATTTCAAAGGCCTACCAAACACCTGCCATAATCCCACTATACCATAGAACTGGCTGCGATTGCGTTCCATGGTATCATACGTTCGTTATCGCCTGGCCTGATCAATAGACTATAGAAGAACATCAAGCAGTGTTCGCTTGTTCATGCACAACGGAGCAGATGAACAAGAGTCGATGCTTACTTATTCTCTCTATTAGTACAAACAAGGAGACGCCAATGTCGGATGTCGTTCGTGTCGGGGTTGTTGGTGCTGGTGCAATCGCCCAGCGTGGCGTGCTGCCGCACCTCAGCCAACCCGATGTACAGGATCGTGTGCGCCTGGCCGCAATCTGTGATCCCGTGCCTGGCCGCGCCGAAGCCGCCGCAACCAAGTATGGAGTCGAACGCCACTTCCTCGAATATACCGATCTACTCAGCAATGGCGAGGTCGATCTTGTGACGATCTGTTCGCCAATTGGCCTGCACTATCAACAGGGACTCCTGGCACTGGAAGCGGGTAAACATATCCATTTCAATAAGACCATGACGACCACTGCTGCTGAGGCGACCGACCTAATCGAGCGTGCGGCGGCGCGCAATCTCAAGATCGTTGCTTCCCCAGGCGAAGTGCTGCGCCCACATAATCAGCAGATCAGGGAATTGATCAACACGGGTGCAATTGGAACATTATGCTGGGCTGTCTGTGGTGCAGCCTTCGGCACCTACCATCAGGATGAGGAATTCCGTAAGGGCGACGATATTCTCTCAACGGTCGATCCATCGTGGTATTTCCGCAAACCAGGCGGCGGGCCACTCTATGATATGACCGTCTATGCCCTGCATGGCCTGACAAGCGTGCTCGGCTCGGCCAAACGAGTCACGGCACTCTCTGGGGTGCGAATCTCCGAACGCGAGTTCCGCGGCGTTATGGTTCCCAGCGATGCCGACGACAACACCCTGATTCTGATCGACTTTGGCAACAACCTGTTTGCACTGGCCTATGGCACAGCTGCCGGCTCAGTATCGCACGGCTTTAGTGGCAGCTACTTTGGCACAAAAGGATCGATTATCGGGCTGGATCTGAATAGCAAGCCATTCGATTACCCAGGCCGCGATGAGGCCAATGCCCATCCAGAAGGTAATCAGATCATTCTGCCCCATGTTGTTGGATCACACCGCAGCATTATGGAACAGCATGTGTTCGAAGATATTATGCAGCTTGTCGATTGGGTTCGCGATGGCACACCAACGCCTGTAACTGCTGAACACGCCCGCCATGTGATCGAGATCATTGAGGCTGGCTACCGTGCAGCAGAAACTGGCCAAACCCAGGATCTGACGACGAGCTTTTAACCATAGCCGATAGGCCGATAATCGATAGACCAATAGACCGATAGCCAAATGTATCGGCTATCGATTATCGGCTATATAGTGAACCCCACCACTGGCCCATCGACCGATACCCGCACTCGCACCCCTGGTGCAATGCCATCACGCGGGCGAACCCGGGCTTGCAACAGCGTTTGATCTGCCAAACGAATTGAGAGCAGTTGATCATGCCCATAGTAGATCACGCGCTCAATTATTGCCGCACTATCCCGTTCTGGCACAACCAGCAACCGTTCTGGGCGAATCATCACCTCAATTGGGCCATGCATGGGCTGGGTTAATTGAACAATACCAAGCGGGCTACTGGCCGTCGTACCATCAGCAAGCGCTGGCAGGAGGTTGGCTTCACCAACAAATGCAGCAATTCCGCGTGTCGCTGGTCGTTCGTAGACATCCAGGGGTGTGCCGAACTGCACCAACTGGCCGGCATCCATCACGGCGACAAGATCGGCAACACTCAGCGCCTCTTCCTGATCATGGGTCACAAATACGGTTGTTGTGCCAGCCATGCGAACAACACGCTGCACTTCTGCACGCATCTCGCGACGCAGTGCTGCATCCAGGTTAGCAAATGGTTCATCAAGCAGGATGATTGGCGGATTGGGTGCCAACGCTCGCGCCAATGCGACCCGCTGTTGCTGGCCGCCAGAGAGTTGATGTGGGTAGCGCACTCCAAGCCCGCCAAGATCAACAAGTTCGAGCATCTCGCGCACACGGCGTTGCTGTTCCTGGCGAGCAACACGATTGATTCCAAAGGCAATATTTTCATGCACCGTGAGATGTGGAAACAGTGCGCCATCCTGGAATACGAGGCCAACCTGGCGTGATTCAGGCGGCACCCAGGTACTGCGCCCAGCCACAGGCTTGCCAGCTAGCCGAATCTCACCCTCATCAGGGGTTTCGAGTCCGGCAATCAGACGCAGTGTGGTTGTTTTACCACAGCCACTTGGCCCAAGCAGAGCGACAAGCGCCTGCTGCGGTATCGCTATTGTGATCGCGCTCACCGCTGCCGTTGGCCGATCATAGCGCTTCGTCACACCAATTAATTCAATCACTGTATCCTGCATTATGTCAATTCAATATCAGCAAGCACTGGGTAATGATCGCTTGGATAGTATGGCGGGTTCTCATCGCGAATAATCCCGCAGTGTTGTGCGGTGAGGCCACGGGTGAGCACCCAATCGATCCGTTCGATCCAGCCGGTTTTGTGTTTGCGATCACGGCCAACAAACCCATGGAAGGTATATGACTCGAGGCCATCCTGCTCACCAACCGACAGGAATGCATCGATCAATCCTGCGTTGGCAAACACCTGGTAGGGCGGCGTTCCTGGATCACAGTTAAAATCGCCAGTCAGAATCAGTGGCTCATCTGGCTGTGCAATCGCTGCAAGCTGGTTCATAATCAGTTTGGCCCCTTCAACACGCGCCTGTTTGCTGATATGATCGAGATGGGTGTTGAGCAACAGGAAGCTCGCATCGCCCTGAATCGCTGAATGGCTTGCAGAAATCGGCTGGAAACGCGCCCATTGGGCCGAACGAATACAGGCCGTCTCCCAGGATTCTGAATGGCGCAGTGGTGTGGTGCTCAACCAAAACCCACCAACACCGCACAGCCGCAGCACCGCCGGGTTCCAGGCAATAGCAGGGTATTCGAACGGCTCATTATTGCCATAGCGTGGGCCAAGGCTCCAACGATAGTTCGCAAGTTCGTACTGATACACCGCCATATTGCCATCCTGAAATTCCTGAAAACCAATCACATCCGGTGCATGCCTTCGGATTGTTGCTACATTCAGGGCGGCGCGCTCAGGCCAGAAATTCACGCCATCGCGCTTCCAATAGGCCCCACGTATATTGAATGTCATAACCCTTAGGTTCATTATTGCCTCTCGCCACGCGGCCCACGATTCAATGCCGCCAATGAGGTGCGTGCAATCCCTTCTGCATCGAAATTAGCGAGATTCAGCCATGCCTCAAAATTCGCTCGCACGGCCGGCCATTCGTAATCAAGCAACGAAAACCAGGCGGTATCACGGTTCTTGCCCTTTACCACCATATGCTGGTAGAAGGTGCCTTCGTAGCTAAAGCCAAGCCGAGCCGCAGCACTGCGCGATGCCTGATTGAGTGCGTTGCACTTCCATTCCAGCCGCCGATAACCAAGGGCATCAAAGGTATGCTGCATCAGCAGGAACAGTGCTTCGGTGCTCTGGCGCGTGTTCTGCAAGAATGGCGCAAACCAGATATGGCCAATTTCCAGTGAACCATTGGCAGGCGCAATATTCATAAATGTGACCATGCCACCTGCACGGTTGCTCGCACGATCCCGAACCGCAAAAAACAATGGATCGGTACTCGCTGCACGCCCCTCCAGCCAGGCACGCATGAGCGCTTCGCTGGCAAATGGCCCATATGGCAGGTAATCCCACACCCGTGCCCCAGCCTGATCCGCATGCGTTGCTCCAAACAAATCTGCACCATGGGCATGCGGGTCAAGCGGCTCCAGACGCACTGTTACGCCCTCAAGGGCAGCTCGTTCTGGCCGTCGACCATCCAGCACTGGTGTTACGATTTCTCCACTAATTGCTCGTTCTGGCAATGGTTGGTTCTGTATCATCCTGGAACCTCCTGGTCTAGTTCATTGTTGTATGCAGAGGGTAGCTGATTTGCGTGACCTATGCAAGCGCGGCCATCTCAGCCGATAGCCAACAGACCAAGAGACCGAAAAATCTGCGGAAATATGTGGCAATCTGCGGATAACTACCGGATTAAAACCCGCTGATCGCCCTGTGCTACAATATCCATCGTATAGCATAGTGAGAACATAATGACACACACATCCGCACCATGGGAAGAACGCTGGCACCCACTGCGTGAAGAATGGGTGATTGTCGCCGCCCATCGCCAGAGCCGCCCCTGGATCGGTGAGACTGTGAATACCCCTGAGCCACATATTCCCCACTATCTGTCGGATTGTTATCTGTGCCCCAGCAACACCCGCGTCGGCGGGGCAAGTAACCCAAACTATAGCGGCGTTTTTGTCTTCGACAACGATCATCCGTGTGTTGGGCCGGATGCACCAGAGTTTACGCCACCCCCAGCTCCATATCGTGCCCGCCGCGCCAATGGCCTGGCCCGCGTGATCTGCTATGATCCCCGCCACGATCTGACCGTCGCAGAGATGGAAACTGTCCAGATCGGCGCAATTATCCAAACATGGCAGCGCGAGACGCATGATCTGAGCATGCGCCCGGAAGTCAATCAGGTGCTGATCTTCGAGAATAAAGGCGCGGTGGTTGGCGTTTCCAACCCGCACCCACACGGCCAGATCTATGCAACTAATTTCACCTGGAAGACCTTCGATACCGAGCGGGAGGCGCAACAGCGCTACAATGCCGAATGCGGGCGATCACTCTTCCAGGATATTATTGCCGCCGAACAACAGGATGGCAGGCGAATTCTGTTCGAGGATGCGCACACAATTGCCTTTGTGCCCTATTTCGCTCGCTATGCCTATGAAGTGTATATTGCCCCAAAGCGCAGTGTGCCGCATATTCATGCCCTCAACGAGAGCGAAGTTGCCAGCCTTGCCCAGGCACTCAAATATGTGACCGTACGCTTCGATAATCTGTGGCGACAATCCTTCCCATATGTGATGCCAATCCATCAGGCACCAACCGATGGCGGCGATTATCGCGATTTTCATTGCTTCATTGGCTTCCTACCGCCATTACGAAGGTCCAATACCCTGAAGTATCTGGCTGGGCCGGAAATCGGCGGCGGCAACTTCCTGAGCGATACTGCCCCCGAGGAAAAGGCAGCCGAATTGCGCGCCCTCCCAACAACACACTATCGATCTGACACGGTGACACGGTGAACCCTGACACGGTGACGGGCTGACACGGTGACAGATGCTCGATTGAAGTGGTACAAGGCTAATCAAGCACATTCACCTGGTCACCTGGTCACCGTGTCACCTGATCAAGGGCTGTCACTTAGTCAAAAGAAGGAACACTCAATGACCCTCAATCACAACCAATTGCTCACACGGATTCGCAGTATCCACGCCGCCATCCGTGATGCCGTGGTTGCCGCCTGTGAACAAACCGCACTCGAACAGTTGTCTGCGGCGGTTGGTGACGATGCCGGTGATACCATTTTCGCTATTGATCGGGTTTCGGAAGAAACGCTGCTGCATCATTTTGCAGAACTGGCCGACACATGGCCATTGGTGTTGATTGCCGAAGGTCTAGGAACGAGTGGCGTCGTTGTGCTGCCAGAAGGAACATCCGAGGAAGCGGCGCTGCTGCGCGTGATTGTTGATCCAATCGATGGAACTCGTGGCCTGATGTATCAGAAGCGGCCAGCCTGGATCTTGACCGGTGTTGCCCTAAATCATGGCCCGCAAACGAACCTATCCGATATTGAGATCGCGGTGATGACCGAGATTCCATTAGTCAAACAGCATCTCTGCGATAGTTTCTGGGCAATTGCTGGCCATGGCACCCAGGGCGAGCGCTTCAATCGGCTGACGGGTGCAACTCAGATTCTCATCCCACAGCCATCACGGGCAACAACCATTGCCCAGGGGTTTGGCATGATTGCACGCTTCTTCCCCGGTGGCCGCGATATTCTGGCCGCTGTCGATGACGCCGTGATCGAGCGTGTGCTCGGGCCACAACCACCAGGAAGGGCATTGGCCTTTGAGGATCAGTATATCTCGACCGGCGGGCAATTGTATGAACTGCTGATGGGCCATGACCGGTGGATTGCGGATCTGCGGCCACTGCTGGATCGCGTATTGGCAAAACGCGGGCGGGCGCTTGGGCTGTGTTGCCATCCCTATGATCTCGCCACCGAACTCGTGGCCCGCGAAGCAGGCATTGTCGTCTGCGATGCCAACGCTGGCCGCCTCAGCGCACCACTCGATGTCACCACCGACATGGCCTGGATCGGCTATGCCAACCCTGCCATCCGCGATCTCGTCGCCCCGGCACTAGCAACATCTCTACGTGAGGCAGGGTTGCTTGAATGATGGATCGCCCATCTCACCACGCCACCCTTCGCCTCCGCAGGCTGATGATCTATTACATTTTAATCGGGGAGGGTTCGGCTGTGTGTATGGAGTGCGGCAGCCATGCTGCCGCAGCGCAAGCATGGCTTGCGCACTCCACATCCGCGCCTTTAGGCGTCAGGTGCAATCTCCCCGAATAATTGCTCAATCTCCATAAGCCTGCGGCTATAGGTAATCATTTCGCTCGTTCACCGGACGGGTTGACCCGCCTTGAACTCACATTCTGACTCCTGACTCCTGACTCCTGACTGCCACATCACCCCTGCGCCGCCAGCGTTCGCGCAATCTGATCAAGGTGCCCTGCACCATGGCGAGCATAGCTCCGCAGAATATCGACCGGAGTCATTGGGCCATATTCGGGGTGTTGGCCAGTTCGCTGCCATTCATCCACCGTCAGGCTATCGAACAGTGCGACCCAGCGGGCATGCAGGCCGCGCAATAATTGCAGCGAAACCTCAAGATCGGGATGGTTGGCATCGGCGCGATCAGCCCAGGCATCCTGGTTGTAGGGCTTGAGCTGTGGGTTATCTTCTGTCAGGATCAGCTTCAGCCGAATAAAAGCATTCATATGTGAGTCGCCAAGATGATGGACATTCTGCGCCACACTCCACTCGCCAGCTAATGGATGCGCCAGCAGTTGTTCTGGTGTCAGGCCTGCCACGAGTTCGGCAAGCTGATCGGGAAGATTGGCGATCTGGCCGGTCAGATCGATACGCTCAGTCAACGAAAGATTCTCCATCAGATGCTCCTTATTTCGTATTTGTATACTGTGGGCTGAAGCGGCGCAACTATATGCTATGACGCCTGCTTGGGTCTTGGTCGGTATATTATACCGATATAACGGGAATCGCCAAACTAGGCAATGCCATCACAATAGAGTACCTCAGATCAGCCCTGAATTGACAACCTCTTTTGTCCGACGACCGTGAATGCTGTCACAGCACAGAAGAATCGTCCATCGCGATCGGCTTCCTTTAGGTCGTTGATCCACATCTGCGCATCAGTCGCCGTGATGCTACCGGAACATTCCAGCGTGGCCTGCTCCAGCGGCAGATCGCACCCCTCGGCCCAGGCTGCTGCAAAGGTTGCTTCATCGAGATTGGAGCGCGCATGTTCGAGATTCTGCGCATATTCGGTATCAGTGACGATCACATGCTGGGCACCAATGACGCTGAGTGTTTGGGTGACGGCTCCAAGCCATCGTACAGCCTGGGGAGCAGCAACCAATCCAGCCAAGCCCACGAGGCTTTCCGCTGAACCAATCGTGCGGCCAATGCTGTCGTTTACGATGAGGCTTTCACGAAAGAGTACTTTTGCGCGTTCATGATTTCCTTGTCGTAGGACAACATAGCCTCATCGGTTCAGTGCATTGTAGAGATTCGACTTATCCCCAATCGCTCGACGCAACTCAAGTGATTGTTCATAATACTGGCATGCAGCCTCAAGATGCCCCTGCTCGTAGGCAATCCTACCCAAATGCCCAAGTGGCAGGGAAATACCCCATGGATCATCCAGTTTCTGCCAGAGCGCGAGGCTTTCTTCGAGCCAGGAGCGGGCCACCTCAAATTGTCGTTGATACAGTTCAATTTCGGTACTGTAGCGAACACCACCCGATGAACATGTAAAGGTTGAACTATACACCCTCAGAAGATATTGGCACGCTCGCTTTCGCACGAACAGGCGTGGCCGATTTCGGCGCAGCGAAGACAGTGCTCATAATGCGGAAGACGGTCAGGAACAGCACGCTCCCACCAGTACCCCAGTAGATGAGATTGCTCCACCACTGGCTGGTATCGGTGCCGCTAAAGATACCGTGTGCCAGCGATCCGACAAACAGCACGAAACTCAGGAAATGGATCAAGCGCCACACATTCCGCCCGATCTCCTTACGCACATAGAAACTCAGCCCAACCAGCGCCATCACATATAGGCTCATCTGACCAAAAGCAACCCACAATGGGCGATAACTGCCGCCATTAAACGGAATCAGCAACTGCGCTAGTGTATAGGCCATGTAGTGATCACCAAGCAGCACCAATGCATGAAATAGCGCAAACGCGAGTCCAAGCAGGCTGGCATGTTGATGCAGATCGAAGGCAATCGGGCCACCCGGCCAGATCCGCGCCGCCTTGCTGGTCATCAACAGCCCAAAGATCATCGCCAGCCATAACAATCCATAGGCAACAAACGCACTCGAACGCGCCAAATACCAATAGGCTTTTGGTTCCGTTCCAAGCAGCGAATTGACCATACCCGGCAACCAGGTAGGCAAAATTACTGTCGCCGCAAGCGCTCCAGCAATAGCAGCGAGTAAAATCATTATGATCGTTTGGAACGACATTGCTGGCGAAAGTGTATCAAGCTCATCCATCGTGTACCTCATTAACTATTTCATTCAATAGCTGTATCGTAGCAGCCTACCCTTGGAATAACATTGGAGCAGCCCTCGGCTGCTCCAATGTTTCTTCTATCTCTTGTTATGCTGAGTCCTGGTTTATCACGCAGGCACATGATCAGCACGACAATCGGCACAGGTGCCTGTCAGAATCAGGTGGTTGAGCTGTGCCTCAAAGCCAAATCCAGAAAGAATCGATGCGCGCAGGGTGCCGACAATATCGCGGGGGATGTGCGTGTGGCGGCCACAATGCTCGCAGACGAGATGGTGGTGATCGGCACCACTCTGGTGATATTCGAAACGCTGACGCCCGCCCGCCATATCGACTGGCGCAATCAGGCCAACTTTCTGAAGCCAATGCAGTGTGCGATAGACAGTCGCAATATCGAGCGATGGCTGTTGGGGAACAACAGCGGCATGAATTTCTTCGGCAGTAAGAAAACGCGGACTCTCACGGATCACGCGCAACACCAACAGGCGCTGCGATGTCATGCGGTACCCCTGGCTCCGTAGATCGGCTACTTCATCGTGCTCGTGCATCCGCGCCTGCTCCTCAACCTGTTTAGTTATGATTAGTTCGTCCATTCCTGAAGTGTACGCCGTAGGGCCATTATCGTCAAACAGGCGAGTATTCAGAAGGCAGAATAATGCACTGCAGATGTGGAATGCGCAAGCCAGGCTTGCGCGGCGGCAGCATGGCTGCCGCATTCCAAAAACGATGCCCGATGTTAATTGTTATAATTTACAAGGTACTGCAACAAGGCTCTATCACACAGCTCCTGGCTCCGTACGGACGCGATGCATCGCATCGCTCCTAACCCTTCGCTCCTGACACCTCACGAAATTCCTCACGCAGCGATTCTGCATCCCAGCCCGCATCACGCTCCAACCCGCGATCCTGGCGATCCGAGAGCAGCACCTGCTCAAGCTCTTCGATCCGTTGGCGCGCCGCGCTGAGGTATTCGCCCTGTTGCGCACGTATCGCCGATAATTCATGCAGCGAACGATCATCATGCAACCGGAAGGTTTGCGCAGCACGATGCGCCTGGTGTGCTCGGAAGCCAAGTTCGTGCAGGGCATCGGTGCCCATGCGTAACGCCGTGTCGAGCGCCTCACGATAAACATATTCGACGCCTGCTTCAATCAGTTGATGGGCATCGCCCCAATCGAAGGCCCGCGCCATAATCTTGATATGCGGGAAATGGGTCTTGACCGTATGCACCAACTCAAGCGTCTTCTCGGGTGTATCAAGCGCCATCACCAGCAGTTTCGCCTGTTCCGCACCAGCGGTATGCAGCAGATCATAGCGCGTCGCATCGCCATAATAGACCTTCAGGCCCAGCTTGCGCAGCAGCTCAACCCGATCCGAATCAATATCAAGCACGGTTGTTGGCACACCATTGGCCCGCAACAGCCGCCCGACAGTCGAACCAAAGCTACCAAACCCGGCAATGATCACCGGCCCCTGCTGATCAATAACATCGGCTTCCCGTTCCACCCGGTTGCGATCCGCAAAGCGCGGCTGAACAACCCGCTCATATACCAGCAACAGCAATGGCGTCAGCACCATCGAGAGCGCAACTGCGGCAACCAGTGGCCCACTGATCGCTGGCTCCAACACACCATTCTGATCGGCGAAGGAGAACAGCACAAAGGCGAATTCACCAACCTGGGGCAGTGCAAAAGCAAACAGCAAACCTTGATCGAGGCTCAAGCGGAACACTTTCGCCAGCCCAAACAGAATCGCAAACTTGACGGCCATGATTCCGGCCACCAGCCCGGCAATCAGCAATGGCTGGCCAAGAATGAGTGCAAAATCCACCGATGCTCCAACGGCAATAAAAAATAACCCCAGCAGCAAGCCCTTGAATGGCTCGATATCACTCTCGAGTTCGTGGCGATATTCACTATTTGCCAGCACAACGCCAGCCAGAAATGTGCCCAACGCCGGACTCAGGCCAACCAGTGTCATCAGCAGTGCGATACCAATCACAAGCAATAATGCCGCAGCGGTAAACACCTCGCGCAGGCGCGCTCCGGCAATCGCCCGCAATGCTGGCCGCACCAGAAAGCGCCCCGCCACTATAATTGCCGCAACAGCTCCAAGCACCGCCAGCGTCTGCGCCCAGGCCGGTAATGCGCTGATCAGCGTCTGTGCGCCATGTTGACCCTCGGCAGTGTGCCCATCTATGCCACCAACCGCCAGCAGCGGGAAGATCGCCAGCAGCGGAATAACGGCAATATCCTGGAACAGCAGCACCGCAAACGCACTCTGGCCAGCATCCGTCTTCAGTTGGCCCTTTTCTGCAAGGCTCTGCAGAACGATAGCAGTCGATGAGAGCGACATGATCATGCCGATGGCCAGCGCAGCCTGCCATGGCAAACCAAGTAACAGCGCCAAACCAGCAACAACCAGCGATGTCACCAGTACTTGCAATCCGCCCAACCCCAGAATCGGTGCCCGCAGCCGCCAGAGCAGCGCCGGTTCCAGTTCGAGGCCAACCACAAACAGCATCATCACCACGCCAAACTCGGCGAAGTGCATCACATCCTCGCCGCCCTCACCAACCAGCCGCAAGCCAAATGGGCCAATGATAATTCCAGCGATCAGATAGCCCAACACCGAGCCAAGCCCAAATCGCCGCGCCAGTGGCACAATCGCAACAGCCGCGGCTAGGTAGATAAATGCCTGAAAAAGCTGTTCACTGCTCATCGATCCGCATGCTCCAGGCGCGCACCCAGCGCCACATTCAGGGTTGGTTGGTCAATCAGCGTATTAATATCGATCCGATCATCGCGTAGCAATTCAAGCAAGCGGCGATACTGCACAGCAATCTGCTCAATCGATGCTAATGTCATCTGGTGCGTCCCGTGAATCATATATGGCGGCAGTACAACCATCTTGCACAGCCGAAAGGATTGCTCAACCGGCAAGAGGAATTCGCGCATCGTGAAACGATTATAACCCTCGTGCTGATAGGCCATCGCGCCACCGCCGGTTGTGACAAGACTCAGCACCCGTTTGCCATGCAGCATATTCCCTTGTGAGCCATACGCCCAACCATGCTCAAGCACCAGATCAAGCCATTGTTTGAGGATCGCCGGGGTACTGTACCAGAACATGGGATGTTGCAGAATCAGCAGATCGTGTTCCAACAACAACGCCTGCTCGCGCGGCACATCAATATTGAAATCGGGGTAGTGTTCATATAAATCGTTGAACGTAATGCCAGTAAGCCCAGGCACCTCACGCAACAAGCGGCGATGCACCCGCGATTTTTCCAGCGCTGGATGGGCAAATAGAATCAACACTCGCGCCATAGGCTCCAATCCGTATCTGGTAAAGGCGGTTCGCGAACTGCCCGTACGCGAACCGCCCCTACTTCAATAATTTATAGAAAAAGGCCGTCGTATGCCGCACACCATCGGCGCTGCGGGCATATTCGGGAATCACACCAGCACGAATATAGCCCATGTGCAGATACAGATGCTCCGATGGATCGCCAGCTCGCGTATCCAACACCAGTGTCGTGCGACCAATACTGCGTGCAATTCCTTCGAGCGCTTGCATCAATGCCCGCCCAATCCCACGCCTGCGGCTGTCTGTATGAACCAGCAATTTGGCCACTTCGGCGCGGTGGCTACCATTCGCACGGCCTGCCAGATCCAGCTGAACCGTCCCAACCAATCGGCCATGATCACGGGCGATCAGCAGCATTCGCAATGGCCCACGCAATGCCAAAACCACACTCTGCCAATAGTCGCTGGCATCTGTATCACTCAGCGGCGGCAAAAACCCCACCGATGCACCATTCGTAACGGCATCCTGCAATAATGCCACAAGTTCTGGAATAAGCATCTCAGCCTGTGTAGCGTCAATCTGCTCGATCTGCACCTGCGTACCAGCACTACGGCTGAGTTCCACCAATACCGCCAGCGCCTGCTCGCGCCGTTCCCATGGCACAAACACATGATCATGATAATAGGCCGCCACCATATTCGCGCTTATGTCAACACTTGCGAGTGCGCTGCTCACTGCTGCCGTCAGGCCAACTGCGCTGAGTGCCGAATGAACCATTAGCGTGATGCATGCCCAATCATCGCCAATCGTCAGGCCAAGGCGTAGCGCATCGGCTGTTGCCAGTATCAGGGTAACACCCTCTTCCTCGCGAAAGACGCCAAGCGGCTCTGCATCCAGCACCGCATAATCGCCCCTTGTCACCGTGCAGAACATATATGGCTGTTCACGCAGATGTGGGCGCAATGTTCGCAGCAGCGTAGTAAGGTCAGTCTCGCCAGACATGCAGTATGCCTCCGATCATAGCCGATAGCCGATAGACCGATAGCCGAAAACCTGTATCGTTACCGCTCCTGAAAGCTGAAAGCTGAGAGCTAGGCAACCACGCACACCAGATTGCCAGCCAGCCAGAAGGGTGGCAGCCATGCTGGTGCAATCGAGAGTGGTAGCACCTCATCGGCAAGCGTAATCCCCAACGACGTTCGCATCCATTCGCGCCGAGCAATGATCCGCACCCATAGCTCCGGGTAGTGCGCCGCAAGCTCTGCCCGTAGTGTCACATCGGCAATCGCCACGCTATCCTCACAGTTCAGCGTCCATCCATCCGGCATTGGGGTCGGGATAATATCGCATTGTAGTGCCATACCAGAGGCGATCTGATCGGAACTACCAGGCCGAATCGGCGTGTGCGTCCATTCATCTATTGCAATCAAATGGCCAGGGTTGAGTGCTGGGCGGAAGGATGCGCCATCGAGTGCATGCAGCACTGCCGTATTGATCGAATCACCAGTTGCGCCAATCCGCAGGGATTGCCACCATGTCGCAATCGCCCGAAAATACGGGATGACATAGCTACTCACAAAGGCAGCATCCGGGGTGGATTGTAATAACCCGGCTCTGCAACACAGGCTCCCGCGGTAGCCAACTGCCGTTGTGACGCCATCGCCCTCGGCCAGGAACCGCGCACTAGGGCTACGCAGGCCAACAATCGGCCCACGGCCACCCGAGAGCATGACATGGCAGCTCAGCGGTTCGCCCTGATAGCCCATCAACCCAACCGCCTCATACTCGGTCATCTCTGGGCAAGCTCCCTCAACGATCCGCAGCACCGCCATTGATGCTCGTTCGGCTGCCCAGGCATACTGGGCAATCTGTGCGGCCCCATTACGGGCCTTCATTCCATGGCCTGGATGCATCAGCAGTGCCGTCACATCACGCACAATCCCTGTCGGCCCAGCCAATCTTCGCAGCAGATCCACAAGTAAGGCCGGAACAAAAGCCGGCGTGGCGAGATCATCGTCCTCGCCTGCCTCAAGGTATTTCCAACCAACAACGCCGATCTGCATACCACTACCGATTCCCAGGCTTGCCAGCATATCGATCAATCGTGGAGCCTGATCACGCGGTTGGCCCATGAGACTGAGCGACTGCGCCAACATGATGTCGAGTGGCAGCGCGGCCTGGGAAATATAGCCCAAGCCCTCATTGCCAACCATCAACACCCGACGGCCAGCAGGTCCGAGTGCTAGAATAGCCTCCTCAAAACGTGGGTCGAAGTTCGTCAGGAACACAAGATTAGCGGCATGCTCACGGTCGCCATACACAATCACCCAATCAACACCGGCAGCAGCATACAGTTCAGTCAATCGGCGATCATATTCGGTTGCTGCAACATCTGGGCATGTCGGACCGATCTCCAGTTCCAGGGCTTCGACCTCGCGAAGAATGATGTTCATAGTTTACTCCTTGTATTGATGCCGCTACGTCCGGCTGGTATTGCCGCTGTGCGCGGCAGGCAGTCGGGGGTGAACCGCCACCCCTAACACCCCCCGGCCAGGGCCTTGCCCCTGAACCCTGAATGGATGTTGGTGGTTTCCTGTCGGGGCGTATTGCATACGCCCGTACCCTAGCCCTAGACGCTCCACCGGAGCGTCTCTACCCTGACTTCTTGGTTCTTGGTCATTCTGACTCCTGACTCCTGACTCCTGACTCCTATCCCCTCGCTAGGCAATCTTCCCCCAACACCACATCCAGCGTCTCCACCAACCGATCCGCATCCTGTTCTGTGTAGATCAGTGGCGGCTTGATCTTGAGCACATTATGCAGCGGGCCATCGGTGCTGATCAGAATGCCATAATCGCGCATGCGATTAGCAATATATGCTGCCTCCCAATCGGCAGCTTCTAATGTAGATCGATCTCGAACCAGTTCAACCCCCACCATCATGCCCAGGCCGCGTACATCACCCACCAGCGCATGCCGCCCGAGCAGTTCGCGTAGCCCTGCCAGCATCCGGTTGCCAACCTGTAGCGCTCGCGCCTGCAAGCCTTCCTGCTCAATCACATCCAGCACTGCCTGGCCGATGGCACACGAAACTGGGTTGCCGCCATAGGTATTAAAGTATTCCATGCCATTATGAAATGCTGCCGCAATCGCGGGCGTTGTGACAACCGCACCGAGTGGGTGGCCATTGCCAATTGGCTTGCCCATCGCAACAATATCGGGAATCACGCCCTGTGTTTGAAAGCCCCAGAAATGGCTGCCAACCCGCCCGAAACCAACCTGCACCTCATCGGCAATGCAGACCCCACCAGCGGCCCGAACAATCGTATAGATTTCGTTGAGATACCCATCTGGTAGCACAATCTGGCCGCCACAACTGAGTAGCGATTCAATAATGAAGCCAGAAAGGCCGCGCCCCTGCGCCTGAATGCCTTCGATGATCGGGCGAATCTGACGGGCATAGCTACGGCCAGCATCTGGATCTGTTGCTTTCAATGGCCCACGATACACATCTGGCATCGGGGCTTTGTGCGCCCAGGCCGCCAAACCATTGCCGCCCGGCCCTTCACTTTTGTACGGGCTTATATCGATCAGCGTATTCGTATTGCCATGATACGCTCCATCCGAAACGATCAGATCTTTCTGGCCAGTCGCGGCTCGCGCTAATCGAATGGCAAGCTCGGTTGCCTCGCTGCCCGAACAGACAAAATAGCAGACACTCAGTGGATCTGGTAGCGTTGCAGCCAGCCGCTCGGCATAGCGCAGCAATTCCGCATGCAAATAGCGGGTGTTGGTGTTCAATACCGCCATCTGGCGCTGCCCGGCCCGCACAACATGCGGGTGCTGGTGGCCAACATGCGGCACATTATTCACAGAATCGAGATATGCTCGCCCATCGGCATCATACAGATGCTGCATAAAGCCACGCACAATATGCAATGGCCGCCGATACGAAACGCTCAGATTAAAGCCAATGCGATCCTGGCGCTCATTCAGCATTGTCGGAATAGTTGGCTGTTCTGGTGGAAACACTGTTTGTGGCACCCCAATGATCAGGTTCGGATCGGGGCATAACCCCAGCCACAGCGCCCGCTCACTTGGCCGCGCAACACCCGGAAACTCACCATCGCGCTCGAGCATGTCACCAATGATCTGGAGGTGCAGATGCGGCGGCCAGCCACCATTGACCTCAAACTCACCGATTGTTGCGATCTGCTGCCCGCCAGTAATGGCTTGCCCGACATGCAAACCAGCCAAACTGGCCCGGCTGAGATGCCCATATAA
>Ga0163154_10004714_pt1 | contig 17759 bp, 13 predicted proteins | sample OliLakLV19MP9P1_FD_148649 | JGI IMG/M metagenome (GOLD analysis project Ga0163154, IMG submission 148649) | Freshwater microbial mat bacterial communities from Lake Vanda, McMurdo Dry Valleys, Antarctica - Oligotrophic Lake LV.19.MP9.P1 | ecosystem: Environmental > Aquatic > Freshwater > Lake >...
GACGATCGAGCCGATGATGACGGTTGCATGGCCGATCAAGATGAATCGCGACCACCAGATGACGTTGCGTTTTTCCTGGGGGGAAGCGAGATCGGTGATGGTCGTGTCCCAGCCGGCATTGAATTTGCCCCGCGCCATGCGGTAGTGGGCGGGAAGGAAATACTGCATTGCCCGCGGCGCGATAAAAGCGCTCTTTAAGTAATCCGACACGCGTCCGGAATAAGGGCTGGAAGGGAGCGTGACTTCCAGATCGTCAGGCTGATGCAGCGTGTATTTGTGATGCTCGGTGTGACTGCACCAAAACATATAAGGACTATGCCATCCCAAAAATCCGAAGATCTGCGCGAAGAACGTGTTGAGCCATTTGGTCTTAAAAACGGTTCCATGCACTAATTCGTGCACGCCGTTGATCATGAAAGCGCCGACGGTTCCATGAAGAAAAACCGCGCCGACGACCCATGGCCAGCTCAACTTCAGGTAGGCAAGATATGCGAGCACGCCCGTGCCGATCACCGCCAGCAGATATCCGCCGGCCTGCAAAAATCCGAGCGCGTCGCTGCGCTCATTAAGTTCCTTGAGCACTGCCGGCTCGAGGGGGGTGCGATACCAGTCGATCGTATGAACGGGCATTGAATCCTTCTCCGGTTGCTCACATCCAGAAGCGGCGATGACGCTGATCGTCGCTTCTTCATCCGTACCTTGAATACTTCATCGAACGTCGTTTGGTTCGTCAGGTCAAAATTACTCGGCCTTCTCCGCCAACAGCTTGGGGACGAGCGTTTCCATTTCGGCTCGCGCGGTCACGCTTCGCAGCACGCCTTTGCGATCAATGATGAACATGGTTGGAATTCCCTTGACGCCATATTTCTCCGCCAGCGGGTGCCAACCGGGGCTGGCGGCATCGAAAAGCTGTGGCCATTTCATATCGGCGTTTTCCTTCAGGAAGGCGTTCAATTCAGCGGCCTCCTGATCACAGGAAATACCGAGAATCTCCAGACCCTTGTCGTGATACTCGGCATAAAGCTTTTTCACACGAGGCAGCTCTGCGATGCACGGGCCGCACCAGGTTGCCCAGAAATCTACAAGAATTACTTTGCCTTTCCAGGCCTCGGTGGAAAATTCCTTCCCGTCATGAGTCTTGCCTGCCAGCACCAACGGCTTGCCTTCGGCTTCCTTCTGCTTTTTTCCCTCACTCCTCTGCTCTTTGATCGCCGTGGCCGTGGGCCCGGTCAGCTTGGTGTCCAGGATCGCGTCGATGCGAGGCTTCAAAGCATCGGGCACGTTTCCCATCTGGATCAGCATCATGGTCGCTTCGGCGAGTTCGTCGCTTGCCGGGCTTGCGTCGGCGAGTTTCTCGAGGTCGTCGACGACCTTCGTTTGCGTCGTCTCGTTCTGGTCGCTTAGCGCCCAGCGGTTCATCAGCACAGCCGTCTTGGCGGACAACGCTTCGGCGGGGTCGTCGGACGTTGTCGCCATTTGCAGTTGCTGCGTGGCCTGTTCGTTGCCGAACAGTGCCAGATAGCGCGACATCTCCAATTTGAGCCGCTTTCCTATCGTCTGAAATCGCGGCACATCGCTTCGACTGAGTTCATCGGTCAGCGGGAGCAGCTTTTCCAGCAGCGGAATCACTTTCGGCGCCGTGTCGGCGCGGGTTTGCTTGTCCATGAAAGCTTCCGGCCCGGAGATGTGCTCCTGGACCTGCGTCGCCACGATGCGGAGATCACCCAGGATTTCCTCGGGCGTCCGCTTCACCTCAGCGACTTTCGCGGGAACGGTGGAAGACTCAGGCATGACCTCCTCGGCCAAAACAATTGCTCCGCCACCGATCAAAACACAGAGGGCCGCCATCGACAACATTTTCTGACTCATTTACGTTCATCCTATCATTTTGTATTCAAAACCGCATCACTTCGTTTTCCAAGAGATTTGTATAGAAATAACCTTCAATCGTCCATGCCGCCAGTCGCTTCGATAAGCGGAGCAGGAGCTTCAGCCTTCCCGAAATCGAGGTCTCTCCATACCTGCTTCTGGGCTGCATGCGTCAGCCGTCTCAAAACTATTATATGCAATACCAGACGCGCAGGGGCACACCAACGGTCATTTCACCTTCAAATCGCTTGTGTTCGCTTCCGCGCGCCCCCATAATCCTGCCCCAAACTTTGAGAGGAAACGGATATGAATATTGGATTTATCGGCGTCGGCGGAGTGGCTCAGCCCCATCTTCAGAACCTGAGCAAGATTCCCGGTGTGAACATCGCGGCCGTATGCGATGTGCAGGAGGATCGGGCGAAGAAGGCGGGTGAGACGTACGGTGCAACGCCTTACACCAATTATCGCACGATGATCAAGAAGGCGGGGTTGGATGCGGTCTATGTCTGCGTGATTCCGTCCGCCCATGCCAATATTGAGCTTGATCTGGCCAAGGCCGGCCTGCCTATGTATATCGAGAAGCCAATTCATCTGAGTCTCACCGCGTGCAAAAAGGTGCTCGATCAGCTCAATGACAAGAGCGTGATCAATGCGGTGGGGTATCACTGGAGATACACAAAGGCTTCGCAGGCGGTGAGGCAGTTCGTCGAGGGGAAAAAGACAATGCTGGTGGAGGGGTTCTGGTTTGGCGGATTCCCGCAAGTCGGGTGGTGGCGGCAAATGGGAATGTCGGGCGGGCAACTGGTGGAACAGACGACGCATATCGTGGATATGGCGAGATATCTTGCCGGCGAGGTGCATACCGTGAGCGCAGTCGGCAACACGGGGGCGATGACCGAATGGGAGCATTACGATATCCACGATTCGTCGATCGTGACGCTTCAATTTGACAGCGGCGCGATTGGTCAGATCACCACCGGCTGCATCTCCGACGATCCGAAGGGCGGACACAAGGTCGACATCACCCTGAAAGGCAAAAATTGGCACGCCTGGACCAACGCCGGGCAGGCGAAGTTGGCAGAAGCAGGAAATGATGATCGTGAAGTGGATTCCGGCCAAAGTTGGGCCGAGCAACTGGGCAACGGAGATGCTGCGTTCGTCAGGGCGGTCCAGGGGAACGATCAGTCGCAAATCCTGAGCAACTATGCCAGCGGCGCCCAGACGCTGGCCATCACCCTCGCCGCCAACAAGGCGATCGAAACGCATCGTGAGCAGAAGGTATCGCGATTGGTTTGAACGGGTGAGGCAAATAATCAATTCGGTACTGATTATGTGAACCAATCAAGATGCCGAAAATGCTATGTGCACCCGGTGATTCTGGATACGTATCTGGATGGTGATTTGACCGATAAACTGAGTCGTCGCGCGGCCGGTGAATTGCGCAAGGGCATGAAAGGCCTGCCGCCCGAGGAGTCGGCGGTGCTGGCGCTGTTGCACCGATGATTGAAAACGGAGACGAAGTGATCGGCAACTTCGCAGCCACGTGCGTGTATAAGGAGTAGGATCATCGCAACGAGATTGAACGGAGTGCACTATGCTCAAGCGCGTCACGGCAACGGGACTGGCTTTGCTGATCGCAATGGGTTCGCTCGAAGCACAGGGTGAGGAGTGGAAGAACCCCAAGGCCAACATTCCCCCCAAAGCAGCGCCCGAACGACGAAACTCCGGCGAAGGTGTGCCGCCTTTGCCGTTGCCCGCCACGCCGCTTCGACGATCTGAGAAAAAGCGAGAGCCCTCGCCGCCTGCGCTGGTGGGGACGGTTTCCTTCACGCCTCAGTCTCTGAAAGGCACGGGGCTGAATTGGGAAACGACGATCATCGACATCGAAAAATGGGTGGAGTGGACCAATCAGCAGCTCAATCAACGCTACCGATTCATTCAGACGGATTTCGCCAAATTCAGCTATGACCCGACCGAATTGCCAATCCTCTATTTCACCGGATGGAAAGCTCTCCCACAGTTTGACGACGTGACGATTCAAAAAATGCGTCAGTATCTTATGGATGGTGGAACCTGGGTCGTGCACAGCAATTGTGGCCGGCCGGAGTTCAACGAGTCGTTTCGGCGGGAGATCATGAGGATGTTCCCTGATCGCGAGCTCGCACCCATTCCCACGGATCATCCGCTGTTTTCGGCCTTCGCGCCGATTTCCGAGATGCGCGTGCGAAAGGGCAGCGACGCGTGGAGAACGATTCCGCCTTATCTGGAGACGATCAACGTCGGCACCCGCGCAGCGGTGATTTTTTCGCCGATCGATTTGTCCTGCGGATGGGATGCTGAATCGAATCCGATCGAAGGTGGAATCCTTTACGATCAGCGCGACGCGCTCAAGATGGGATCGAACATCGTGACCTACGTGCTGGCCGAGTATCAATACGGGCGATTCTTTGATCACCAGAAAGTCTATCACCAGGCCACCGACGCCACGCGAGACCAACTGGTGCTTGGCCAGATCGTCCACAACGGCGACTGGGATCCCACGCCGCACGGGCTGCCTAATCTTTTGAAGAACATCGATCAGAGCACGACGCTCAATGTCCAGTTCAAACGCGCTGCTATCGATCCCGAGAGTGGCGACGTCTTCGCGTTTCCGATTCTTTATATGACCGGGCAGCGAAAGTTCGCCTTCAGCGAGCAGTCGCGCAAACGCCTACGCGAGTATCTCGACAACGGCGGAACCATGGTCGTTGACAATACGGTCGGCGGAACGGAATTTGACGTCGCATTTCGGGAGGAGATCAAGAAGCTTTACCCTGATCGCGCGCTCAAGCCGCTGGAAATCGATCATCCGTTATTCACTTTCGTGAATGACGTGAGGCAGGTTTCGCTCGCGCCGCTGGCGGCGCAATTGATGCCCGGCATCGAGACTCCCCGGATCGAGGCAATCGAGGTCGAAGGAACGCTGCCGGTGATCTATTCGCCGCTCAGCATGAGTGCGGGGTGGGAGCAGCTTCCTCGGGCGTACAACAAAGGTTATTCCGACCAGGACGCGCTGAGACTGGGCACGAACGTTTTCATGTATGTGGTGACGCACTAAAACGGATCGCGCGGCTTGAGGCGCCGATTTTTGGGGATGGATCGACGCTACTTGATGTAGCCCTTCACCTTGAAGTATTCCAAGGCCTCGTCGAGACTCTTGAACACGCGCGTCGCCGTCTCCGTGATGAAAGGTGACGGTGTCCCGCGGCAGGCCCAGACGACGTAGACTTCCTTCCCGCCTTCAAAAGCGTGGTGCAATTCCCGTTCGACACCGGACGAAAGACCCGGCTTGCCGTTGGGTAGCTCGGGCACAAGCGAGACGATCAAGTCCGATTGATCCACCATCTTGAAATCGCGGGCATAAATCTGCCCCATGATGTCGCCGGAAATCTGTGCCACTTCGGCGGTCTTGAGCGTCACCGGGCCTTCAGTGGCCTCGACGACCATTGTCGTTTCCCCGGCTTCCAAGGCCTTGAGCGCGGTCGTATGCAGAACGAATTCGTCGACGTCGCCGGGATCAAAGCAGATGAAGTGCTCATTCAGCTTGGCTCGGAAGGCATCGATCTCCTTCAGGGTGTCGGGCAAATCCATCACGTGGCTCATGGGGAAGCTGGGATAGACCTTCTTGCGATGGGTCTCGAACATCAGCCGATACAGCGTGCTGGTCGTGGCGATATTTCGTCCTCGGCTGACCATAAAGAAATGCCCGTAGCCGCGAGTGACATTGGCGAGAATCTCCGTGGCGAGCAATTCCTCTTCGCGCCATACCATGATGTCCTTGAGCGTATGGTCGATATCGTGGTCGCGCATCAGCCGTTGGTGAACGCTCTCGGCGTTGTCGAGCATCGTGATATATTGGTCGGCGTTGAACTCGCGCAACTGGTCGTAGTCGAAGGCTGCAAATAGGCCGTGGCGCCAGCGGAAGGTCGCATGGGTGTTGACCAGCACGTGCTCGTGCTTGTCTGCGGTGCGCAAAATCTCCTTAAAGACCGCTCGGCGAAGCGTATTCAGTCGCGTGATGGGGAGATTCAAGATTCTGCCCTTGGGCACGTCGGGCGCTTCACGATACATCATTTGGCCAACGTGACAGACTTCCAGATCAATGCCCTTGGTCAACGCGATTTGCTTGACCGCTTCGAGATAAGGGCCTTTGTCCACACCCACCTGACCTGTCACGATTGCGCGCATGAGTTCCTCCAGATTGACTAAGCTGCCCAACTGTAGCAAAAAGTCGTGGACGGCTAAAGCGGCGAGATGAATGAATGCCGATCGTACAAACGGGTGTAGCGCGCCCCCCCGGGTAGATTTTGGTAGGATGTGGCGACAACCGCTGCATGTGCCCGGGACGAGGCGCAAAAAAAGGGGTCTGCATTCGCCGCTGCACGTGCGGTGGCAAGGCGAAGTTCAAAGCGTGTGACGAACGCTGCATCCTGAGCGTCGTCGGCCACATCACCGTCCTGACTGTCACAACGGCGTCATCCCGCTGGACCTGTGGGGCGACGTGAACACACGGTCAATCACGCCGGGCGCGTGGCGATTGCTCACGCTCGCCGGGACGAACTGGTCGTTCGATCGCGCTTCAAAGAACCTGGCGGCGTTCTCGCATAACCAAACCGCTGACATACCTGCGTCCCAATCGCGACCGGATGTGGTACGCCGATCGCTTGAAGGAAGCAGCGACGATCGGGAGCGGCCTGATCGAAGGCGAGTGCAAGAACACGATCGATGCGCGACTCAAGCTCAACGACGCCAGATGGCGCGTCCGCCGGGCCGAACGAATCGGGATGCTGTGACGCGTTGAAGCGAGCGACTTGTGGCCCAGGTTCTGGAAAAAAGTTGCATAAATCTACCCGGCAGAGGAACTACACCCGTCGATCGGCTGCTCGCAAGCGCATCAAGTGGATGCATCCTGGCTATGTCTGCGAATTTCGTCGCGAAGTCGGGCGGCGTCTTCGTAACGCTCGTCGCGCACCGCGCGTTCGAGTTTGGATTGCAGCCGCCGCATGGGATCGACAGGGATGTGTTTGCGAATCTGCTTGGCGAAACGCTTGAGAACTTTCACTTCGTTGGATTGACTGAACGCACGCGATTGCCCAAAGCGCATGAAAAATTCGCGAATTTCATTGATGCCGTCCTTGACCACCTGCATCGCATCCTTGTATCGCTTCTCTGCCACGGCGATTGAGGCGATGGCGCGGGCATTCATCATGGTGATGTAGGGTCGATATTGCTCCAGCACCAGGCGGTCGTGCTCGTCCATCGCATATTTTTCGCATAGGTTCAGGACGCGCAGGGTGCGCTCGGTATCGCGCACCACGCCGGAAAACTCTTCCAGAACGAATAGACTCAAGTATCGATAATAATACTGCTGCGCTTCATCGCGGAGAGATTGGCATTGCTCGGTGGACAATCCAAATCCCAGTTCCGTGCCATGCTTTTTCTTGTGATCGCTGAGTTGAGATTCGAAATATTGCAGAAGCGACTCGCACCCGTGTGGACGCACCCCGTCGGGTCTGCCGCTCAGTTCCATTTGCAGGACGCCCAAATCCAGGCGCATCTGCAACTTTGGATAACCGTCGATTCCACTGACCTTGCGAACGTTGATGGTGCCCGGCTCGTAATCCCATCCCTTGAGGATCGGGCCGATGTCCTTGCTGGCGGGGCTGTTCTGTCGCGTCGAGAACGATTTTTCTACACTCATAAACACTCCGTCCGTACGGTCAGAGCGGCACTTTCACCCGGCAATCCGGCGTTGGGTTCCTGACAATTCGATCATTATAGCACTATCCGACATCAGCCGGCGTGAGAAAGCGCGCCACGCGCCAAACGCCGTGGCCGTCGCGCCGTAAAGGCCTGCCAAACGATCCTTGGGAGGCATTCAGACCCGGCGGTCAAAATTTGCCGCGTGTTTTGAGGGGTTGCAGAGGCTATGATTTTCTCTTCGTTAGCAAGATGTCAAACCCGTTGCTCAATCTTCATCAACAAGCCGAAGCTGAGTTTCAGGCGTATGACGATCTGGAGATCGTCTCGACGTTTGGCGAGCCGCAAGTGGAGTATGCCGCCATTCATAAATCAGTGGCCTTGATGGATTTGCCACAACGCGGATTTCTTGAGCTGGCCGGGCCCGATCGTCATTCGTTCCTGAACAACCTGATCAGCAACGAAGTCTGGGACAAGGCCACAAAATCGGGATTGAGCGAGGGGAAAGTCGTCTACAGCTTTTTCCTTAACCTCCGCGGGCGCATCGTGGCCGATTTTAACGTCATTGAATCGGGGGGAAGGACATTGCTCGAAACGGACGCGCGGCTGGTGCCGATGTTGCTCGCGACGTTTGATAAATATCTGTTTGCCGAGAAAGTGAAAATGATCTCGCGGGTTGGCGCGTTGCACGAGATTGCGTTGCACGGACCGGCGGCGGCCACACTCCTGGGTGAGATTCTTCAGGAAGGAATCGATATTCCGCCGGCCACAGCCAAGGCGATCACGCTGTGGAATGTGACGGCGATCGTATGGCGTGATGACGTATGTGGCGTACCGGGGCTCCATCTTGTCATCGATTCGACTGAAGCGAAAACCGTCTGGATGAATCTGGTCGCGCGTTTTTCCGGCTCGGTTAACGATCGTGCCTCGCCCGATTTCTCGTCGAGCAAGCGAAGGCTCAGGCCGATCGGATGGGCGGCGTTCAATACCACGCGCATCGAGGCAGGCCGGCCACTTTTTGATATTGATCTGCCGCTATCAGCCCCTGATCGTCCCGGGGCAAAATTGCGGACCGAGGTTGAAGAGGCCGAGGTGGAAAAGCCAACCTCGCCAGGCGTTCTGCCGGCGGAGACGGGTCTAATGAACCGGGCGGTCAACCTGAGCAAGTGCTATGTCGGGCAGGAAATCGTCGCCCGCATGCACGCTCGCGGCGCGGTGGCGAAGATGTTGGTCGGGATCAGGATGGACGACGAATTTCTTCCCATCGCCCAGTCGCCCATTTATGACACGAATCAGAATCAGATCGGCACGGTCACGAGCAGTACGATCTCGCCCGTTTTATCCAACGCTTGCCTCTGCCTGGGGATGGTGAAAAAACCGCATTTTGCAGTCGGCACGGCAGTTCACGTCCCTGCCGAAGGCGCGATACGTGCGGGGAAAATCGTAAAGATTGTCACGGATGGTGTTCAATATTTGAAGTGCGACGAGGGGATATGGCGTGAACTTATTTGACTTTTGCCGGCGTTTCCCACTCGACGACGGTGGCGTCGCCCCACAAATTGTCCAAATCGAAATAGACGCGCGATTCCTGTGTGAAAATATGAATGATCACGTCCACGCAATCGACAAGCACCCAGTTCGCGCCTTCCTGCCCACTGATTGACAGCGGCTTGAAGTCATGCTCGCGACCATATTCGGCAATCTCCTCGGCGACGGAGCGCATCTGACGGGCGCTGGTGCCGGTGATCAGCACGAAGAAATCCGTCACCGGCGAGATGCCTGCGACATCCAGCACGCGGACGTTGTGTCCGCGCGTGTTGGATGCCAGACGCGCCGCTTCCACCGCGAATGCGCGGGCCGCCTCGATGTTCATGCCACTTCCACGCGATTGCTTCAACTGACTGGCGATTCTCCACCTCCGATAAGTTGGACCAATTGTATCCGAAAAACAGGCGAAGGGGGATTGAGAATCGATGGGTTCGTCAAGTCATCACAGCAAGTCGTCGGGCGGGTCATCGCGCGGGCGGTGTTCTTCAATTGTAATTCGCATGCGCTTCTCGTAATGTCCTCGACCGATGCGTACCCAGTATGACGAGGTGGACGTCCATCGGCTGGTGTTGCAGCTGGCCGATGCGATCACCTCGGCGTTCGATGCGACCGATGTTCTGGTTCTGGTCGGGATCCGCACGCGCGGGGAGACGCTGGCCGGTCGGTTGGCGGGGCTGCTCGCGTCGCGCGGGTTTGGTCGTATTGCCCGAGGTGTGCTCGATATCACGCTCTATCGCGACGACCTCTCCGAGATCGGCCCGCGACCGCTGGTCAGGCCGACCGATATTCATATCGACATCAATCAAAAGCCGCTGCTGCTGGTCGACGATGTCCTGTTTACCGGTCGAAGCGTGCGCGCCGCACTGGATGCTCTGGCCGACTATGGCCGACCGAGTGCGATCCGCTTGGCGGTGCTGGTGGACCGAGGCGGGCGAGAACTTCCTATCCAGGCGGACTTTGTGGGTCTGCAAATCAGCGACATTCCACGAGATCATCGTGTAAACGTGCGGTTGCGCGAAAACGACGGCAGAGATGAAGTCGTCGTTGAACCCAAGGCAAAAGTTGAAAACTGAGGGCTATTCGTTGATAGTTGATGCGGCACATTCACCCGGCGAAAGTTCCGTGCCCCGACAATTCATCACTCCGCATTTCACACTTTTATGATGGCCGAATCCGCTATTCGCTGGACACGCAAGCACCTGCTCTCGCTGGAAGAGCTCAGTGCCGACGAGATACGCTTTATTCTCGATACCGCCGACTCGTTTAAGGAAGTTTCCACGCGCAGCATCAAGAAGGTGCCGGCCTTGCGAGGACGCGTGTTGGTCAATGCTTTTTTCGAGGATTCCACGAGAACCCGGACGAGCTTCGCCTTGGCGGCACAAAGACTGAGCGCGGACGTGATCGATTTTTCTGAAAAGACCTCGAGCGTCAACAAAGGCGAAACGCTGGTGGACACCGCCCGCAACATCGAAGCGATGGGCGTGGACATCATCGTCCTGCGCCACCGCGCCGCCGGATCGGCACAGATGCTGGCGCGCTCCATCAAATGCAGCATCATCAATGCCGGCGACGGCGCTCACGAGCATCCGACGCAGGGTCTGCTCGATCTCTACACCATTCGCGAGCGCTTCGGGAAAATTGAAGGACTCACCGTCGCCATCGTCGGGGACATCGCCAACAGCAGAGTCGCGCGATCCAATATCTGGGGGCTGACTAAACTCGGCGCCAAGGTCATCGTCGTCGGGCCCGCCACCCTCTGCCCGCGATCCTTCGAGCAACTGGGCGCCCGGGTCGTGCATAACCTGGATGAGATCATCGGCCAGGTCGATGTCATCAATATGCTTCGCGTGCAATTTGAGCGGATCAAGACCAGCCAGTTTCCGAGCGTGCGCGAGTTTACCCGTTTTTTTGGACTGACCTGGGATCGCTTTCAGCGCTGTAAGCCGGACGTTTTCATCATGCACCCCGGACCCATGAACCGCGGAATTGAAATCCAATCCGACATCGCTGACGGGCCGCAGAGCGGCATTTTGAAGCAAGTCACCAACGGCTTGGCGGTGCGGATGGCGGTGTTGTATCTGGTGGCGCAGGTGGGGTAGTGCAGTCGGGAGCACGTAAAAAGGGCGAATCTCGGGGGCAGCGAAAGATACGATGCGAGGGGACACGCAAGAATTTCGAGATGGCTTCCCTTTTGGTTTCGCAGCAATTCTTGTGCGTTGCCCGACATTGGCAGGAATCTGGATCGCAAAAATCGGGTTTGAAGCAGAAGGCTCAACACGCTAAAATTTCAGAGGAAGAGGGAAGTCCAAGCGTCTGAAAGTGTTCCTGCCCAACGCGTTGTGAATATGGCCCGACTCAAGCCCGACAGTTCCGCGCTGCTGATTGCCAAGCCGAAGGTGCGGGCCTTGAAGAGCATCAAACAATGGATTCACGAGGGGAAACTTCCCACCGGGGAAAAACTTCCCAGCGAGCAAGCCCTGGCGTCCTACCTCAGCGTAGCCAGAAGCGCGGTGCGATCAGCGTTGGAGCAACTGGAAGACGAAGGACTGGTGAAACCCGAGGGCAAGCGCGGACGCATCGTCACTGAATCCGGCGGCGGCAACGTGACAGTGATGAATCAGACGGTCGCGATTCTCAGCGATTTCTCGGATCAGCCGCCGCTATATCAGCGCAGCACTGGGTGGGAAGTTTATATCCACGTTGGAACGGTGAATGCGATCCGTGAGGCGGGCTTGCACGCGCTGACACTGCATTGGGATCTGATGACGCCGGATCAAATCACCCGGCTCATTCACGATCGGCCGACGGGGGTGGTGATTCGGCGAGACGCGGCCCTTTCGGCGAAGGGGCAGCAAGTGTTGCACGCGATGAAACAGGGAGGCGTGCCCGTCGTCGTGCTCGGCTATTCGCCTGAGCTGATCGCCGGATTCGATACTGTCGCTGCCGATCACCAGGCGGGGGCCTATAAGCTGACGCGATGGCTTATCGAACGGGGCGCCAGGCGCATCCTGCGCTTCTGGGCCCTGGCCAAGCTGCGGCCCTTGCCGGCCTGGCTTGAGCAAAGAAACATCGGCTATGAACGGGCCATGCGCGAAGCGGGACTCGAATTGCTTCCGCCGGTCTATTCCGGGATGCCGATGGGGTATGGGGATGGCGTCGATGGTCACGCGATGGACACACGATTGGCGGCGGGTCTGCTTCTTGATCATTTTCAACATCCCAAAAGCATCGACGCGATCATGTCGCCCAGCGACGGTGAAACGTATGGCATCTCCTCGGCGGTGCGTTTGTTCGGCAAAACGCCGGGGAAAGACGTGCTGATCGTCGGCTACGATAACTATTTCAAAGACCTCGATCTCGACCGCCACGGCGAAACGTGCGACCCATCGGCGACCGTCGACAAACAGAATTTGAAAGTTGGCAAGGCATTGCTGGAGATGCTGCTGGCGCGCAATGGCGGCAAACTGCCCGAAGATCCGCAATTACACATGATCGAACCGGAGTTGGTGGTCATCGATTCCAATGCCCATCTGGCTTCCACCTGAGGCCAAGCATTCACTGAGACATTCATGAGAAAAATCACTTTTGACTCCCGCGCTCTTCTTTTCGATGGCCACCGCAAACTCTTGCTTGCCGGCGCGATTCATTATCCGCGCAGCACGCCGGCAATGTGGCCGTTGCTTTTTGAACGCAGCCGGGAAGCGGGCCTGAACACGATTGAAACTTATGTCTTCTGGAATCTGCATGAGCGGAAGCGCGGCGTGATTGATTTCTCCGACCGACTGGACCTCTTGCGCTTCTGCCAAGGCGCCCAGCAACACGGCCTGGATGTGGTGCTGCGCATCGGCCCGTATGTCTGTGCGGAAACCAACTTCGGCGGGCTGCCTTTCTGGCTGCGCGATGTGCCGGGCATGCAGATTCGCACGTGGAATGAACCTTTCATGAAGGAGAAGGGGCGATTCGTCCGTCTGCTCGCGGAGTATCTGCGACCCATGTTCGCACCCAACGGCGGGCCGATCGTCATGGCCCAGATCGAGAACGAATACAACAATATCTCCAAATCCTACGGCGACGAGGGACAACGCTACCTGAAGTGGTGCGTTGACCTCAGCCTCTCATTGAAACTCGACATCCCCTGGGTGATGTGCGTCGGCGCCGCCGAGGGCGCCATCGAATCGATCAACCATTTCTATGGACACGAAGGGCTGGCCGAACATTTTGCCAAGCACCCCGAGCAACCCGCGCTTTGGACCGAGGCTTATCCGGCGTGGTACAACACATGGGGCTACGAGCAGCACATCCGCTCGCCGCAGGACGTGGCCTACGCCACGTTGCGCTTCTTTGCCGGAGGCGGCACTGGGATCAATTATTACATGTGGCAGGGCGGGACGAATTTCGGTCGCGAGACGATGTACCTTCAGACAACAAGCTACGATTTTGACGCGCCGCTGGACGAATTTGGGCTTCAGACCACCAAGTCCAATCATCTCACGCGCGTTCACCACCTCCTTTCCGAAAACGCCGAACTCCTGTTGGAGAAAGATCGCCCGGAGCCCACGGCACTTGGGCCCAAACAAGTTTTGATCGCTTACGGTTCGGGCAGCGAAGGGATTCAGTTCCTCTGCAACGACGATTCCGATCTAGTCACGGTGGATGTCGACGGCAAGAAAATGAAACTCGCCGGGCGATCGGTTGTTGCCCTGCGCGGCGGAAAGGTCTTGCTCGATACGTCCATCCTTCAGAAGCGCGATGTGATCGTTCGCTCAATGAAAAAGGAATCCTCCCGCCTGGGTGTTTTTGATTCCTGGCAGGAACCTTTCCCAGGCGACTGGCCTTCGGATTTGCGTCGGCCGACGCTATCGGATCAGCCGGTCGAGCAATTGTCATTGACACACGATCAATCCGATTACTGCTGGTACTCGACCGAAATCCGTGCGACCCGCGCGGGTGAAGGCAAGCTTCTGATTGACGGCGGGGGGGATTTCCTGCGGGTTTTTGTCGATGGCAAGCCCGCGGCACAGTCGGCCATGCCGTTGCAAGAGAATCGCACGCTCAAAGACAACGAAGGCTTCAAACAGACACTGGTCCTGAAGCTCACGCCGGGGAAGCATCAGCTTGACGTGCTGTGCTGCGCGCTGGGGCTGATCAAAGGGGATTGGATGCTGGGATTCCAGAACATGGTCAACGAGCGCAAAGGAATCTGGGGGCAAGTTTCACTGGACGGCAAGCCTCTGAAGGGGTGGAGCATGCAACCCGGCCTGCTGGGTGAGCAACTCAAGCTCTTCAAATTGGGCGGTCATCTCGTGCGCTGGAAATCCGCAGCCAAGCCGCGCGCCGTGACGTGGTGGCGATCGGCGTTCAAGCGTCCCAAAGGAGATCATCCACTCGCGCTCGATCTTGCGGGAATGGAGAAAGGCCTCGTCTGGATCAACGGCAGATGCATCGGCAGGCACTGGCTCGCACATGCGACGGGCCCTAATCTGATCGGGCCTGTCGGATGGAAAGCGCCCGTCTCCACTACCGGCCTCGCCCAGCCCACCCAGCGGTTTTATCACATCCCGCTGGACTGGCTCGCCGACGATAATCGCGTGGTGATTTTCGAGGAGAGCGGCGCCACGCCTGACAACGTGAGTCTGGTCAGGCGATATTGATGGAAAAATCAGGCACTCTCAATTGATCGAACCACACAGCGAATAAGAAAATCGCCCGAGACACTTGACGACTAGAATCACATCATGAGGTCAGGTTTTGGGATTGCGCGAAAGGTTTTGCTTATCGCCACAGCATTGTTGCAGGGGTGCAACACGTCGAATTCCGAGAGTCTTCTTACCGATGAACCTAGCGATTTTCCCCGCCTCGAAGACACGGTTCGCCCGACAACGAACGGCACTTTGTCTGGCACAGATATCCCTGATGACCCGCGCCAAACCCTCGCATATTTGGCCTCGGACGCCTTGGAAGGACGCGGCATCGATACGCCGGGGCTTGATCGCGCTGCGGATTTCATTGCCGAGCGCTTCCGGCGAATGGGTTTATCACCGCCGGTGAGTTCTGACGCATATTTTCAACCTTTCAGTCTGAAGACAACGGCTCGCATCGACCCCGACACGAAGCTGACGATCGGCCAAGACGTTTGCAGGCTGAGGGACGATTTCGTGCCCTTGGCATTCTCCGCGAACAAGGAGATCAGCGGCGAGGTGCACTTCGTCGGATACGGCATCACACGTCCAGAGAAACAGTACGACGACTATGACGGCTTGGACGTCCGCGGCAAGATTGTGATGATGATGCGGTTTGAGCCGCACGCCGATTCGGGCAGAAGTCGGTTGGCGGATGAGGGTTGGAGCAACGATGCCACGCTCCCCGCCAAGGTGCGCAACGCCGTGTCGCACGGCGCCAGCGGCGTGCTTTTTGTCAACCCGCCGACGCATCATGGTGAAGATGCGCTGGTGCCATTCGTGCAGCAGTCGGGCATCGCTCAATCCGAGATTCCGCTGCTGCATATCAAACAGGAGCTGGCCAATCGATTGTTGCGTGCGGCGGATCTCCCGGATTTGAAAACCTTGCAGCAGACGATCGACACGTCGTTTAAGCCCGCGTCACAACTGTTGCAGGATTCGCACGTCGTGGGGCGCGTGACAATCACGCAACGGCAAGTGGCAGTGAAGAATGTCATCGCATTATTGCCCGGCCGGGGTCCGCTTGCCGGCGAATATGTTGTCATCGGCGCACACTATGATCACTGGGGGCGCGGCGGACACGGCGCATTTCCTGCGACGCGACCGGGGGATGAAATCTACAACGGCGCCGACGACAACGCATCGGGCACGGCAGCGCTGCTGGCGCTCGCGCGGCAATTCGCTCGTCTGGGGCCACAGGAGCGAACCCTGGTGTTTGTGGCGTTCACTGCCGAAGAGCGTGGATTGGTCGGTTCCGGCCGGTTCATTTCCGATCCTCCGGTGCCGCTGGAGAAAATCGTCGCGATGATCAATCTCGATATGGTCGGTCGGATGCGCGATCAGACGGTGTATGTCATGGGCACAGGCACTGCCGCACCGTTTCAATCGATCGTCGAGAAGGCCGCCGATGGCTTGCAGTTGAAAGTCAACACCAAGAGTCAGGGCGGTCTGGGTCCGAGCGATCACATGTCGTTCGCCATGAAACGTATCCCCGTGCTTTTCTTTTTCACAGGTGTCCATAGTGATTATCACCGCCCGAGTGATGAAGCGGATCGCATCAACCATGAGGGCCTGGAAAAAGTCATCAACCTGGTCGCACGCATTGTGCAGGATGTCGTCAAAATGCCGCGTCCCGCGTATGTGGCGACCTTTGATGCAAGGGGCTCTTTTTTCGGTGGATCAGGGTCGGGCGTTTTGTTGGGCGTGATGCCGGAGTACGGCGGAGCTGCTTCGGTAAGCGGCGTTAAAATTTCTGGAACGCTGACCGGATCACCTGCGGAGAAAGCGGGCTTGCAGGCGGGCGACGTGATTGTGAAATTCGGAGATGTGGCGATTGCGTCGCTCGAAGACTTGTCACAATCGCTCGCCACCGCCAAACCTGATGATCAAGTCATGATCGGTGTCAATCGCGACGGCCAGACAATTACCTTGAAAGTGGTGCTCGCCGCTCGTTCGGGAGGCTAGCAAAGTCGCCTCAATCGGCCTTCATCGATTTCAGTTGCCGTTGCCGTCCGCGCAGCGCTAAGATGCGTATATGTGCGGGCGATACACCATTCGACGGATCGACTTAATCGTCCGGCCCGGCGCAATGGATCCCGCGCTGTTTGACGTATTTGATGAGAAGCGACTGGTGCCCAGATTCAATGTCTCGCCTTCGCAGGCCGCGCCGGTGTATCGACTTGACGCGAACGCAAAAATCGCTGGTGACCTCGTTTCCTGGGGCCTCATACCGGCCTGGACGCGCGGAAAGCCCAAGATGAAGCCGATCAACGCGCGGGCGGAAACGCTGGCCAGCAGCGGGATGTTTCGCCAGGCGTTCGACCGCCGGCGGTGCCTTGTGCCTGCCGACGGCTTTTACGAATGGCGGGGCGCCAAGCCGCCTAAACAGCCGATGTTTATCCACTTTCCCGATGATCGCGTCTTTTGTTTTGCCGGACTCTGGGAACGCTGGAAGCCAGTTGCCGACGCCGAGAATGTCGACACGTTCACAATCATCACCACAACCGCCAACGCGGATATGGCGACTCTTCATCATCGAATGCCCGTTATTCTCCGAGAGGAGGATCATGCACGCTGGCTGGACCGTAACGTTCCAGGTGAAGGCGTTGCCGACCTGCTTCGTCCGCTTGAGGAAGGCGTTATCGAGATTTATCCAGTATCGACCCAGGTGAACAAACCGGCCAATGATGGCCCGTGCCTCGTCGCGCGCGTTGCAGAGTGACGCACGCTTGGCATACGACCGAACGGAAAATGCACATGATTACCGCTATTGTCATTGTCGATCACGGCTCCCGGCGACCTGAAAGCAACGCGATGCTTGAAGAGGTGGCGCGACTTTTTTCGCTTCGCTTCGCCGAGCAATACGCGATCGTGGAACCCGCACATATGGAGCTCGCCGAGCCATCAATCGCCACCGCCTACGCC
>Ga0163154_10004718_pt1 | contig 17751 bp, 15 predicted proteins | sample OliLakLV19MP9P1_FD_148649 | JGI IMG/M metagenome (GOLD analysis project Ga0163154, IMG submission 148649) | Freshwater microbial mat bacterial communities from Lake Vanda, McMurdo Dry Valleys, Antarctica - Oligotrophic Lake LV.19.MP9.P1 | ecosystem: Environmental > Aquatic > Freshwater > Lake >...
GTCCGTAGGACGGCTGTTTTTGAGTCGGGTACGTTCTTGTACCCGACTTACGCAAGAGGTCTAATGGGAAATTTGTATTTGCCTCTGCTGCAAATTTCCAATACTTATGCGTTTGGGCGTTTGTCACAAAACCCGAACGAGAAGCCGGAAACGATACTCGCGGATTTTGCCGGTCATATTGCACATAAAGCGGATAAGGCGAAATTGGCGGATATTTTGATTTGGCTGGAGAATCACTCATATTGGCAGGAGCAGATGCCCGCCGACGGCAAACTCCCGAACCTGCCGAATACGCTCACGCACGCCCAAGCCGTTGAGATTGCCCGAACTATACGCCCGAACCCGAAGCCGAAACTGCCTTTCCCGATTGCGCCGGAAATGTGGCTGACCGACCTGCGCCGTTCGCTCGATAAGATGGATTGGGCATAACAAATAGCGCAATAAATTTGTGCTTGGGTGATTGGGGCGTTAGGTGATTCAAACACACAGCAAAATGAAAGTTCCTGCGAAGCCGCCGCCATACAGAGACGGCGGAATAGACCAGTTGCGTCCTTCAGCGGGCGAAAGCACCTGCTGCGGGTACAAAAACGTACCCGCCTGAAAAACAGTCGTCCTACGGACGGAAATTCGCGTTTGAGAGGTAATCGCTTTCCATAGAGACTCTAACACTGTGGTTTGCGTCTGCAACTTATGTCATGTGAAGGCGATAACGGTGTGGTGTGCGTCCGCAGGACGCCTGTTTTTTAGCAGGGTACGTTTTTGTACCCTGCCATGAGAGACAGCGAAATAAATTTCTCGTGCAGGTCTCGTTCCGCCGTGCCGTGCTTCGCACTCAAATTCCAATGCACGGGAACGTCTATTGCATTACCCAACGACCCAATAAAAAGGACTCAACTGATGCCTACTCCGCGCTCTCAATATACAATCATCACTTCGCTGTTGATTTTGGCGGCGACGCTGCCCTTCGGATGTTCGATGGACAAGCCCGGTATAAACACCACTACCCCAACCAATACGGGAAACTCTGCGACTCCGGCAACCAAAGGCAAATACAAGATCGCGGGCGTCGGCTTCCAAAACGATCAGTTCTTCAAGATCATTGAACTCGGTATGAAAGACGCCGCACAAAAGCAGGGCGTTGAACTCGCACTCGGCAACAGTGCCGGTGCGCTCGACAAAGAAATCTCCCTGCTCGATACCTACGCCGCACAGAAAATGGACGCCATCGTGATCGCGCCCTATAATATGAAATCCTCCATTGCCGGACTGCAAAAGGCGCATGACGCGGGAATCAAAATCGTCACCTATGACAGCTCCATCGAAGCCGATTTCCCGGTCAGCAATATCAAAAGCGATCAAGATAACCTCGGCGCAACCACGGGCGGCGAAGCGGTGAAGTATATTCATGAGAAAATGGGCGATAAGGCGAAAGTCGCCATTATCAGTTACATCTCGCTGTTGCCGGAACCCGCCGGTCAGCGCACCAAAGGCTTCGAGGACACAGTGAAGAGACTGCCCGGTGTCGAAATTGTCGCCAAACAAGATGCGTGGATGGCGGAAAAGGCAGTCGGAGTCGTCGAAAGCATTCTCACGGCGCACCCCGATGTCAACGTAATTTGGGCTGCCAACGAAGGCGGAACCGTCGGAGCCGTGACAGCGGTTCGCAACGCGGGCAAAGCGGGCAAAGTCGTGGTATTCGGAACCGACATCAGCGATCAGATCGCCGGATTTCTGCTTGCCGACGACAATATCCTGCAAGCCGTCACCGGGCAAAAGCCGTTCGAGATAGGCACGCGAGCGATAGAGACCGCCATCAAATCGCTGAAAGGCGAATCTATCGAAAAGAAAGTGCTGCTGCCCGGAATGCTGTTCGCTCGCCGTCAACCCGATGAAGTCAAGAAATATCAGGAGTATCTGCGTGGACTGGCAAAATGAGAACGGAGAAGCCGTTATCGCCGCTTAATAATCTCCTTGCGCGGGTTCGCATGGAGTATATTCTCGTTGTGCTATGTCTCGTGCTGGCACTTAAAACGCCTTACTTTTTGACGACGGACAATCTGCTCAATGTCCTGCGCTCGATCTCCATGCAGGGCATCATCGCGTTTGGAATGACGCTGGTGATCATTGTCGGCGAAATCGATCTCAGTGTCGGGGCAAGCGTCTCGTTCATGGGCTGTCTCATCGCGTGGCTGACGCAGAAGGGCTTGCCGATACCTGTCGGTATTCCGCTCACCGTCGCGCTCGGCTACTTGCAGGGCGCGTTTATCGGGCTGATGCGGACGCGCTATCTGGTTCCGTCGTTCATCACGACGCTGGCACTGCTCACCGGACTCAAAGGCGCGGCTCTCGAACTGACAGGCGGATTTTCGATTACGTCGTTTCCGTATTGGTTCGCGTTTCTCGGCAGCGGCTATGTGGCGGGCATTCCGTTTCCGGCAATAGTTCTACTGGTGACGTTCGTCTGCTTTCATCTTCTGATGAAGTATTCCGCGTTCGGGCGGGCGGTCTATGCTGTCGGCGGCAACCCTGAAGCGGCGCGTCTCAGCGGGATCAATGTTGCCCGCGTTAAAACGCAGACGCTGGCACTCACCGGAGCGTTGGCGGCACTGAGCGGCATCATGCTCGCCTCACGAATCAACTCCGGCACGCCCGACGCGGCGCAAGGTTGGGAATTGGATGTGATCGCGGCGGTCATCATCGGCGGAACCAGTTTGTCTGGCGGCGCAGGAACAATTTGGGGGACGCTCGTCGGCATCTTGTTCACGGGAATTCTCACCAACGGAATGACACTGCTCGACGTGCCGAGTTACCGCCAATTCGTCATTCGCGGCTTGCTGATTTTTGTCGCCGTCCTGCTCAATCGCGCCCGGAAGTGAAAGAGGAAAACAATGCAAATTCTGATCCACGAAAACACACGAAAAACACACGAAAACAAGGCACGAAACCAAAAAGATATCGCGTCCGAAGGACGCTTGGCGGAACGCCATTTCAGGCGCGGGTTTTCAACCCGCGACACTAACGCCTCGATCCGCAATATCATCACGGCACTGCTTTTGATTCTCAGCACGATATTCTCTTTGCAAATCGCTGAAGCACAAAACCCAAAGGACAAGCGTATGGTCGGTCTCTATATTCACCAGCATTGGGGCTATAACCGCCCGTATGCCGCTCGAACTTGGACGCTCGACGATTGGCGCGGGTGGGCGGACGGGCTGAAAAAGATCGGCTATAACACGGTCATGGTTTGGGCAATGCTGGAGACGATTCCCGAACCTATGACGCCGAGTGATCGTGCCTATCTGACAAAATTGGGCAAAGTGATCGAGATGCTGCACCGCGATTTCGGAATGCGTGCCTACATCGTGATCTGCCCCAATATCCGCGCCAACAACGCCGAAGCCGCCAAAGCGACCTTTGAGAAACGGCACTACTATTACTCCGATACGCATATCAATCCGGGCGATCCGGCGGCACTGGACAGCCTCGTAAAGTGGCGCGAACAAATGCTCCAATATGTGAAAGAAGTTGACGGCATTGCGATCATTGACAGCGATCCGGGTCACTATCCCGGCTCGACCAATGCGGAATTCGTGAATCTTCTCGCCGAACACCGAACGATGCTGAATCGTGTGCGTCCCAACATCGAATTAGTCTATTGGATGCACGCGGGCTGGCGCGGTTGGAGCCGATTTTATGAGACGGGCAAACTCAAACTCGGCACGCCCGAAGAGCTATTGGATACCCTCACCCAACTCAAGGCGGTCAACCCGGAACCGTGGGGCGTCGCAAACGGCTTGCAATATGCGGAAAAACTTGGCATTGCGGACAAGGTGATCAGTTTTAATTATGGGTATATCGAAGCCGAGCCGTCGTTTCCGATGACCAATTTCGGCAGTCCGACTGTTTATGAAGGCGGCAAGGCTCCTACCGCTCGCGGCGTCATGGGCAACGCGCAAACGCACTGCGTTCAGTTGCCGAATATCTTCGCGTTTGCACGGGGCGCGACGGGTCAGCCGCTAACAGAAGCCGATTTTCTCCAATTCGCCGAAGACTTGATCCCGAACAACGGCGCGTTGATTGTGTCGGGTTGGAAAACACTTGCCGGAACCGATCCGAAAGAGATGGAACGGCTTGCGGCGGAACTGGAAGCGGCTGCGCGTGAAAATCCGATTGGCGGGCGATTAAAAGGACTGCTGTTCGGCAATCCCAAACGGTTTTTAGGCGATTTGGTCAAGATGCTGCGACTACGTGCGGCGGTGAACGAGTTTGCTTCGGCAGTGGACGCCAATCAAAACGTCAAGCCCGCGTTTCGGAAATTGGTGACCTCCGCCGAAAAGTGGCAAAAACAGCACGGCTACGAGAATAACTGGTACGACCCGAAACTGCACACTGCCCTGCGAAAACTCAACTCTGCTTCCATCAACGCCGTTCTCAATATCACCTATGAGGCGAACGAGCCGTTTGCCGCAGGAATCACGACGCCGAGCGATCAGGTCAAAGCCAACTTCCGCACCATCGAAACCTATACGCCTGTTCTGCTTTCCGCTATGAAACAAACCCTGCGGGCGATGAAATAGAGGGAAAAGACAGACCACACTTTCGCTGTGCAAAGGAGCCACGCGATGCTGATGAAGTCCCGTCTCCCATTTTTCTGTTTGATTGCCGCCGTTTTTCTCACCGGATGCGGCAAGGAGATGCCTGAAACCGCTCCCATCACCAGCACCAACCCGCCGACGCAAAAAACCGCGACAACTTCTGCTGCACCGAAAACAGCGGGCAATGCCGCCCCGCCGCCCCCTGCCGCCCCCCTCGGCGATCTCAAAACGATTCGTAAAAAGTGATCTTGCGGGAACAAATCGGCATCGTTACCAGTCAAACATACGTTCACACCACTGTTTAGGAACTGTAAAAGTATAACTTCCCGGCTTCATAGGTCAAGACAAGACAGGATTCGGGAAGTTATACTTTTACAGTTCCTTAGAGAATTAAAGATTGTTCTCCGTTTTCCCTGTCCTCCACTGTTGCACGACAGGAGTTCCAGACGACTTTCTGATAACTGCCGAGGAGCCGCTATGAGTTACCCAATCCCGACTTTGGGCAAAATCGCTTTTGTTGCCAATTACACACCGCGCAAATGCGGATTAGCCACATTTACACATGATATTCGCTGTGGCGTCGCCGATCAATATCTCGACGTTGATAACTTCGTTGCCGCGATAAACGACGGTAAAGAGAAGTACGATTATCCCAACGAAGTGCGTTATGAGATCGCCGAACAGGACAAAGGGGCGTATCGGCGCATAGCGGACTATCTGCACGCCACCGGAACCGAACTCGCCTGTATTCAGCACGAATTCGGCATTTTTGGCGGCGGCAGTGGGAGCCACATTCTCGAATTTGCCCGCGCCCTGCGTATTCCTCTCGTGACGACTCTCCACACCATTTTGCGCGAACCGAACGCCGAACAGCGTGCCGTGATGGACGAGTTGACGGCAATTTCGTCGCGCTTGATTGTCATGTCCGAAAAAGGACGCGAGTTTCTAACCGAGATTTACGGCGTGCCGGACGAAAAGATTGACGTTATCGCGCACGGCATTCCCGATATGCCGTTCGTGGAAACCGATTTCTATAAGGCGAAATACGACGCGGTGGGTCGCCCCGTTCTGCTGACCTTCGGGTTACTTTCGCCGAATAAAGGCATCGAAAACGCGATTCGGGCGTTGCCGGAAATCGTCAAAGAGTTTCCCAATGTACTGTACTTCGTCTTGGGCGCGACCCATCCCAACTTGATGCGCGAATCGGGCGAGGCATACCGCGAAAGTTTGCTCGCCCTTGCCGAAGAGTTGGGAGTCGCCGCCAATATCCGATTCTACAATCAATTTGTGTCGCTCGATGACCTAACGGAATTCCTCAGTGTCGCCGATATTTACTTAACGCCTTATCTCAACGCGAAGCAGATTACGTCCGGCACATTGGCGTATGCGTTCGGTTGCGGCAAAGCGGTGATTTCGACGCCCTATTGGCACGCCGAAGAACTGCTTGCCGACGACAGAGGAATTTTGGTTCCCTTCGGAGATGCGTCCGCCATCGCCAACGGCGTGAAATCGCTTTTAGGCGACCCATGCCGACTGCAAACGATGCGCGAGAAGGCTTATGAATTGGGTCGAAGCATGATATGGGGCGAAGTGTCTCAGCAATACATGACCACGTTCCAAAATGCGGCGAAAGACTATCGAATACAGACGCCGCGCTTCGCCATTCCGTCCGAACTGCCGAGCCGACTGCCCGCGCTGAATTTCAACCATTTGCGCGTGATGACCGACTCGACAGGAATCTTTCAGCACGGAACTTTTGGGCTGCCGAACTATGCCGAAGGCTATACCACCGATGACAACGCCCGCGCCCTGATGCTTGCGATTATGCTCGAAAAGCACCCGTCGGCTCCGCGAGAATTGGCACAGTGGACTGCCTCGTATTCGGCTCTGCTCAATTATGCGTTCAATCGCCCGACAGAACGGTTCCGCAATTTCTTGGGCTATGATCGCACATGGCTGGAAGAGGTCGGTTCCGAAGACAGTCATGGGCGGGCGTTGTGGGCAATCGGCATGACCGCCGGGCGCACGAGCAAAGCCGAACTGCGGTCATGGGCAATCGCGCTCTTTATGGATGCACTGTGGGCGACGCCGCATTTCTCTTCGCCGCGTGCTTGGGCATTTACCTTACTCGGCATCAGCGAATTTGCGCGTGTCCTGCCCGAAGCGCGTCATGTCAACGCGGTACGCGATACGCTCGTGTCGAAACTGCTGTCCCTTCACGAAATCTGTGCGGGCGATAACTGGTGCTGGTTCGAGGATGTTCTCGCTTATGATAATGCCGCTCTGCCGCACGCGCTTTTGGCAACGGCACGGACAACTCAGGACAGCACCCTGCAAGCCGTCGGATTAGACGCTTTACACTGGCTGATACGCGAGCAAACGACGGCGCAGGGCTATTTCCGCCCGATTGGAAGCGATGGCTTCCATCGTCGCGGAGGGGAGAAAGCGATTTTCGATCAGCAACCGCTGGAAGCGGGCAGTACAGTTTTGGCGTGTGCTGAGGCGTGGCGGCAAACCAAGCATTCCAAGTGGCTTGTCTCGGCGGCGCGTGCATTCGATTGGTTCTTGGGCTATAACGATCTGGGAATGGAGTTGATTCATCCGGTCTCCGGCGGGTGTCGCGATGGACTTCATTCCGCCCGATTCAACCAGAACTATGGAGCCGAATCGCTCCTTATCTATCTAATCTCCCGTATCGAGCGGGAAACGATGGAACCGCGTGCGGTGCGCGAAAATCAAGCCGTGACACGCAAGGTAATTCCCGCGACGCCCATCGTTACGCGAGCCCTTTAGTGCCGTCCCACAGGGGTTCGTGTGTTGTGTCTTTGGCGTCCGCAGGACGCACGGCGCGAACGCGCCCCCAGCGGAGGAATGAATTCCGCCGATCCAAATCTCGTTGTTGTGATGAGATCGGGGGGTGAAAATACCCCGTTGTCGGGTACTGAAAGTACCCCGTTGTCGGGTACTGAAAGTACCCGCCTGTATGTCCTGCGGACAACCGTCCTTCGGACGGGAACACCCTCAATATGAGGTGCGTCCGAAGGACGCTTGGCGGAACGCCATCGTGCCGGGTATTTAAAATGCCCGCACAAGAGGCAAAATCGTAGCAACGAGATTTGGACAGCAACAATTCATTCTGCTGATCCAAATCTTATGATTATGCGCGAACTCTTTAGAAACTTGAGGTAGGAATGATTCCTGTTGTTCGTACCGGATTGCAGATCAAGCCGGACTGTGCGCGTGTGGTATTTCGCCCGTTTTATCCGGGCAACGATACCCGCGTCATGAAAATCATGGCGCGGGTTTTGTCCTTGACGGATTCCGAAGTCAGCGAACTGTTGAAAAGTGTTCTTAAAGAGTTCAATGGTCGTCACTTTCATGCTGAAGCCTTTTATCTCAAACGCTATGAGGCGATGAAGGGGTTTGCCCTCACGGATATTATGCCCTCCCGCGAGCGTCAACTTCTTATCGGGGCGTTTTTCACAAATGAATACTCGCTGGAATCAGCGGCGTTATTCAATCCCTCGATGGTCTGGCATCCCGATCAGGAGGGATTGCCGAAGGGAACGCGCCGATTTATTCTGAGTTTGCGGGCGACGGGCGAGGGACATCTCTCCTCGATCACATTTCGCTCCGGCACTATTGATGCCAAAAATCAGATCGTCCTCGATGCACCGTCGCGTTGGGCGACGATGCCGGAAGTCGTCCCTGACGCCAACTATGAGAAACGGCTCTTCGAGCAGAAACTCGTGGAGATGAAGCACATCGATCTGTTGGCAACTGAAGTGATGGAAGATTTAGAGGATAATTTTTCGTTCGAACAACTCCAGACCTCCCTCAAAAACATCGAGCGGCGGCACCGTGACCTTTATGTAGATGGTAAGCAGACGATACGCGGCATTCTTCTGTTGGCACAGTCGAACTACGAAGTCTCCTTTGAGCTGGAGCAGCAGCTTTCCGAGAGAATCATTTTCCCGCATTCCCCAACGGAAACCAACGGGATCGAAGACGCCCGTTTTGTGCAATTTACCGAAGAGGATGGCAGTCAATGCTATTATGCGACCTATTCGGCGTATGATGGGCGCGTGGTTCTGCCACAGATGCTGCAAACCGATGATTTCACCCACTTCAAGTTGAATACGCTCAATGGACCGGAAGCGCAGAACAAGGGAATGGGACTGTTCCCGCGCCGCATCAACGGCAACTATGCGATGATCTCACGGCAGGATGGCGAAAATATCTATATTATGTTCTCGGATAATCTGCACTTCTGGCACTCCAAAGAGCTTCTGATCAAGCCGTCGTATCCATGGGAATATATCCAATTAGGGAATTGCGGTTCGCCGATAGAGACAGACGAGGGCTGGCTGCTGCTGACTCACGGCGTCGGAGCAATGCGAAAGTATTCGATTGGGGCGGTTCTGCTCGATAAAGACGATCCACGCAAAGTTATCGGGCGGCTGAAAGAGCCGCTGTTATCGCCCGACGCCAACGAACGCGAAGGTTATGTCCCGAATGTGGTCTATAGCTGCGGCGGCGCGATTCATAACAATATGCTGATCTTGCCCTACGCAATGTCCGATTATGCCAGCAGTATCGCTCTTGTCCCGCTCAAAGAACTGTTTGCCGCGCTGAAATCGTGAGCGCAGAGAGCAGAAGCATCCTGTCTGCGCGATTCGGTTCGACGCGCCTGTTCCGGGTACAAGAACGTACCCGGCTAAAAAACAGACGTCCTACGGACGAACCCATTGGAAGTCTCTGCCTCTGCATTGGGATTTGAGTGCGAAGCACGGCACGGCGGAACGCCCCCAACGGAGGAATGAATTCCGCCGTCTCTCACAGCGCGAACGCCTCTAGCAGCGAAATGAATTGTTGCTTGTCCGAACCGCCCGCTTCAATGACGTGCTGTATTCCCCGTGAGTAAGTCACCATATTTCCCGATACCACATGGCTGACGACCCAATGCAGATATTCGATGTCGCGCAGACTCAGCGTTGAGTAAGGGGCTTTTTCGAGACGATACAGCGAGAGTATTGCGTTCAGATGCAGAGCATGAGGCGTCATTGTGATATCTTTCACTCTCAAGAAGTGATGATTCCGGTGAAACGCGGCGGACTGTGCCACGTCTGAGAAAGTGGGCTTGCTGTTTCCACTTTGGATTTCAGCGTTTTCTTTTTTTGATTTTGGGAGGGTAACGATGTTTCAGGAGGAAAAACTATGCCTGTATCGAATCGCCTTCCCACCCGCCTTGTCGGTCTGGGTCTGCTCTGTGCGTTTTGCGCCGTCACTGTTTACGGCAAAGTCCGTGACGCCGAGCGTGTCCGTCCGCATGGACGCTTCAACGAGTTGCAAATTATGGAACGTGCCGATGCCGTCTATTCCACGCTGATGAATCCGGCAGAGGGGCTGCAAACGACGACTCGCCGCCTTGAGCGAGAATTTCGCGATGGCTCACTGCATCCGTTTTGGTACATTGACTACTCCGACGCGGCGGGTAACAGTGTGTTACGCCTCGGTTTCGATGGCGAGACGGGTCATCTCCACTTTGCGGGGTTGCATGCTGAGAAGAATTCCGTATCTCTTGCTCATTTTGCGCGTCCCGGACATCTGACTTCGGCGGCAAAAGTTCTCAAACTGTCTCGCGATTGGGTCTATGCCATGAATTTGGCTCCGAAAATGGGACCATGGAATGTGATCAGTCTCCCAAAACAAATCGGCACGACCTGGTACGTAAGATGGCAATGCCGTGACCATACCCTTCATTTCTCCTTCGACCAAAAAACGGGGCATTTGATTATGGCGCAAGTGCGGGTATAGCGGAACCCTCTCCTGTCCCTCGCAACAGCCTTTCTGCTTGCGTTGGCTAATCATGGTGTACCAGACCATGCTGTGCCTCACTACGTTTTGTCAATTTTCGTCGCCTTGCACAAGCCGAACATCTCGGTTTTTGTGATAGAATCAGAAGGTAGAAATTCGCGCCGATTCGATCACAGTTTGGGGCGACCAACAAGGGAGAGACAATGAGCAGTTACACGCCGCAGCGCAGCGACAAGTTTACGTTTGGGTTATGGACAGTGGGCAATGTGGGACGCGACCCGTTTGGTGGACCTGTGCGTGATGTGGTTTCGCCGTGCGGTCTGGCGTTTACACCGGAAGAGATCGTCGAGAAATTGGCGGCACTGGGGGCTTATGGCATCAATTTCCATGACAACGATTTGGTTCCAATTGACGCGACTGTTAGCGAGCGCGATCAGATCGTTGCGTCGTTCAAGCAAGCCCTCGATGCCAACGGCTTGAAGGTTCCGATGGCGACCACGAATCTTTTCAGTGAGCCGATTTTCAAGGACGGAGCCTTTACCAGCAATGACCCGAAAGTTCGCGCCTTTGCCTTGCAGAAAACCATGCGGGCGATGGACTTGGGCGCGGAGTTCGGAGCCGAGGTTTATGTCTTCTGGGGCGGGCGCGAAGGCACGGAGACCGACGCGAGCAAAGACCCGCGAGACAGCATGAAACGATTCCGCGAGTGCCTGAACTTTTTGGCGGAATACGACGCAGATCAAGGCTACAATTTCAAGTTCGCTCTTGAACCGAAACCCAACGAGCCACGCGGCGACATTTATCTGCCGACAGTCGGCTCAGCGTTGGGGTTTATCGCGACTCTTGATCGCTCGGAGAAATTCGGCGTCAATCCCGAATTCGCACACGATACGATGGCGGGCTTGAACTTCGTCCATGCAGTCGGGCAAGCCATTGATGCGGGCAAACTGTTCCATATAGACCTCAATGGGCAGAAGCCGGGACGCTATGATCAGGATTTCCGTTTTGGCGCGGAAGACCTCAAGGCGAATTTTTTCCTTGTCAAACTCATGGAGGACAGCAATTATGTGGGTATGAAGCACTTCGACGCGCACGCCTACCGCACCGAAGACGTGCAGGGCGTTTGGGATTTTGCGGCGGGGTGTATGCGTACCTATCTGATTCTGAAAGAGAAAGCGGCGCAGTTCAACGCCGACGCCGAAATTCAGGGCATGATCCAACAACTCAGTGCCGACCCGGATAATATCGGCGGTCTTCTAGCCTCCTACTCGAAGGAGAATGCGGCGAAAATCAGCGGCTTGAACATAGACCGAATCGCCTACGGCAAAAAAGGCTATGGCTACGAGAAACTCGACCAATTGACTATCGAACTCATTCTCGGTGTCCGTTGAAAACAGGCAGTAGAAAAATGTGAGTGTTCGGGTACAGAAACGTACCCGGCTAAAAAACAGGCGTCCTACGGACGCAATCCCTAACTGGAACGTTATCGCTTCGCATTGGGATTGAGTGCGAAGCACGGCACGGCGGAACGCCCCTAGCAGAGGAATTTATTCCGCTGTGTCTGTATGGCGGAACGCCCTCAGCAGAGGAATTAATTGTTACTGTCCAAATCTCGTTGCTGAGATTTTGCCGGGTGTGCGGGCATTGAAAATACCCGGCACCGTGTCCTGCGGACAAGCACCCTTCGGATGCGTTGCTCTTGCGCGAGAATTCTGCGTCCGAAGGACGCTTGGCGGAACGCCATACAGACGGGGGTTTAAAACCTCGTCCTTACCCATAAGTCGGTAATTTAGGAAACTTTCGCAATTTAATGCGTCAGTCCCTATCTCAAACCACTTATCCAGAAATACGCGTCTCTGCGAACAGAAGAAGAATCGCATTGTCAATATTTAGCATTGGCTATCAGCAATGAGATGTGTACAACGACGAGGTTTAAAACCCCCGGTTAAGAGCAGCAACGAGATTTGGACAGTAACAATTCATTCCGCTGGATTGAGAGGACTTATGCAAGAGGTCTACTGTATTTCCTGTTCGTGGAGGAACGATTTTGGAAACCACATTTACACTCACTGACGCACAGACTGCGTTTTTTCATCGCGAGGGATATTTGGCAGTCGAGTCGCTTGTGCCGCCCGACGAGTTGGAATGGATGACGGCGATCTATGATCGTCTGTTTGCCGAGCGTGCCGGACGTGAAAGCGGCGATCAGTTCGACCTTGCCGGAACCGACGACGACACTGTGCAAGCGTCGCTGCCGCAAATCCTCAATCCCGCCAAATACGCGCCCGAACTCAAAGAGGGACGATTCCGCGTCAATGCTCTGCGTCTCGCCCGCCACTTATTAGGCGAAGATGCGAATTATCAGGGCGAACACGCCATTTTCAAGCCCGCTCGTTATGGCGCGGCAACCCCTTGGCATCAAGACGAGGCGTATTGGAATCCCAATCTCGACTACAACGCGATCAGCATTTGGATACCGCTCCAACCGGCGACCCTCGAAAACGGCTGTATGCAGTTCATTCCCCGCAGTCATACGATGGAAGTGATGCCGCATCATACCATTGGCAACGATCCGCGAGTGCATGGGCTGGAGATCGATACGCTCAATTCGAGTTCGGCTGCCGCGTGTCCGCTGTCTGCCGGTGGCTGTACCGTCCATCCGTCGCGCACCCTGCACCATACCGGCGCAAACCGCTCGGAGATGCCGCGTCGCGCCTATATTCTCGGCTTCGGGACACCGCCGAAGCCTCGCAATCCCCATTTACCGCCTCGAATTTTTGCGTGGAATGACGCCAAGCAGACGCCTCGCGAACAGCGTCGCCGCGACTTCGAGACACAAAATCCTGTGTTCAACTCTTGACGCGATTTGCTCACCCTGTCGAGGGATAACGCCAGCCCCAATCTCAAGTTCGGCTTATCATGGTGCATTGACTTCCGCTGCTTCTGATTGCTGCTTCCAAGTTAATCGTGCTGACTTGCCAGTCCGTTCGCCCCAAATTGCGAGATACCATCGTGTTTTTTTCTTAATATATATCCGTTACTAAAGTCTTAAATCCGTGAGTTGTCGAGCATTCTCTTTCTCATCTATGGCAATATTAACCCTCTCAGGAGACACATTTCTCCTGAATGATTTTCCTCGCCATAATCTGCCACAAAATGAATCTTGAATCGTTCATGCTATAATACTCTGGTTTTTGGGAAAACGATACGCAGGGAAATGAGGATACAAATGTCTGCTGAGGCAGTTCCGCCTTTTATCGCTCTCATTGCACATGACGCCAAGAAAGAACAGATGGTCGCATTTGTCGAAAGACACCGCAACTTTCTCTCAACGCAACGGCTTGTAGCAACGAAAACCACCGGAACGCTTATCTCAGCGCGAACCGGACTTGAGGTGACGACGATGTTGTCAGGTCCGTTGGGCGGCGATTTACAAATCGGGGCGATGATCGCGACGCAACAGGTCAAAGCCGTTCTGTTTCTGCGTGATCCGTTGACGGCACACCCGCACGAACCCGATATTTCGGCACTGCTAAAAGTCTGTGATATTCATAATGTCCCTTTAGCGACCAACGCCAAAACTGCAGAGATCATTCTGAACTCTCTGACTGAGCATCCCTGAGAATTCTTCAATACTTTTGTCTACTGAATCGTGCGAGGAAAAGGAAACCGACTGCCATGAAAATCCTTGTGGTTGATGACGAGCAGCCGATTGTCGAAGCCGTTGCCTACAGTCTCAAAAAAGAGGGCTATACTGTCCAAACTGCAACCGATGCGGAACAGTGCTTGGAACTTGTCCGCACCGATCCGCCCGATTTGGTGATTCTCGATGTGATGCTGCCGTCTGCCAGCGGCTTCGATATTTGCCGCATTTTGCGAAAACAAGGCAATATCCCGATCATCATGCTGACGGCACGCGCCGACGAAACAGACCGCGTTGTCGGATTGGAAATCGGCGCAGACGATTACGTGATCAAGCCCTTCAATATGCGCGAATTGATGGCACGAGTCAAAACCGTTCTGCGGCGCACCTCTCCGCAGGAAGTGGTGGCAACCCCCGTCTTGCACGCCGGAAATCTCACGATTGACCCCGCCCGATACGAGGTTTCTGTTGACGGCAAGCAGCTTTCCCTTTCCCCTAAAGAATTTGAACTCCTGCGCTTTTTGGTGACGCATCCGGGGCAGGTGTTTGCCCGCTCGATTCTGCTGGATCGCGTTTGGGGAGCCGAGGCGTATGTCGAAGAGCGGACAGTTGATGTTCATATTCGATGGCTGCGCGAAAAGATCGAGGTCAGTCCGTCACAGCCAGTGCGTCTGTTGACCGTGCGCGGGGTGGGTTACAAATTCCATGGCTGAGCCGGCGGAAATCTCCTATTCTGCACTGCTGCTGACAGAGATGCGCGAGGGTGTCCTTATTGTGGACGTTCAGCGGCGGATTTTGGAATCCAATCCGGCGGCAGAGAAACTGCTGTCGGCACGCGATGACGGCTTGGTGGGCAAATCGCTCCTCGAAGCGATGCTGTCTTATGAGATACTCAGCCTGTTTTCCGCTCTCCAAAAGACGGGAGAGCCGCAGGAGCAGGAAGTCAAGCGCAACAGTGAAGCAACGGGACGCACGCTTTTGGTACGTTTGCTGCCGCTGTTGGTGACGCGCCGCCCGCAGCCCGCGCCGGGCGTTCCCTACTGCCTTGTTCTCATCGAGGACGTGACCGAGATTCGTCGCCTTGAAACGATCCGCCGCGATTTTGTCGCCAACGTCTCCCATGAACTTCGCACTCCGCTGGCTTCGATTCGGGCGATGGCAGAAACACTTCAAGACGGCGCACTTCAAGATGTCACTGTCGCCGAGCGGTTTGTCAATATCATTGTCGGCGAAGTCGAGCGATTGACCCGCATTCTCGAAGACCTGTTGATTCTCTCCCGCGCCGAATCGCAAATCCCTGAGCGGGTTCCATTTGCCCTCGATACCCTCATTCACGGCGTCGTCGAACGCTTCCAAACACAGGCGGACAAGACCAAAATTACCTTGACGGAACAGACGCCTTCACCGCTGACCGCTGTCGCCAATCGCGATCTGATCGAGCAGGTCTTGATAAATTTGGTAGACAATGCGATCAAATACACGTCGGAGGGCGGGCGTGTGGTGATACGCACCGAATCGCAGGAGCGGCGTATCATTGTTCATGTTTCGGATACGGGCATCGGCATTATGAGTCAGGATGTGCCGCGTATTTTCGAGCGGTTTTACCGGGTGGACAAAGCGCGGTCTCGGCAGTCGGGCGGCACGGGTTTGGGTCTTTCGATTGTCAAGCACATTGTCGAAACGCACGGCGGGCAAGTGATGGTTGAGAGCGAGTATGGACGCGGCAGCACGTTTTCGTTTTTCCTTCCCGTTCGCCCCAGTGAAATGCTTCCCTAAACTCTCCCGATATTCCGTGAAAAACAGGGCGTTTTTTGCGGTATACTGCAAAATCATGTCGGCGTGTGTTGATGCCCATAGCACGCATCGCCTCGTTTGTCACGCTCTTGCATGACTCAAAGACCCAATCGCCCAGCGACCTAATGACCCACGAAAGGATCACCGATGCCCCCTGCTTTTTCACCTGACCGCGCTCAAGAACTCGAAAACTCTGTGGTTCGCAAAGTGTTGACGCGCCTCATTCCGTTCCTTGCCGTTCTGTATATGTTCAACTTGCTGGATCGCGGCAATATCACCATTGCCGCGCTCACCATGAAAGGCGATTTGGGATTCGATGATCGCATTTATGGCTGGGGCGTCGGAATTTTCTTCATCGGCTATTTTCTGTTCGAGGTTCCGAGCAATCTCATCATGGAGCGAGTCGGAGCGCGGTTGTGGATCGCTCGAATCATGTTCACATGGGGAATCGTCTCGACTTCGATGATGTTTGTGAAATCGCCGCTCGCCCTCTATACGCTGCGGTTTCTGCTCGGTGTCGCGGAAGCGGGTTTCTTTCCCGGTATTATTTTGTATCTCACCTATTGGATTCCTGCCGCAATTCGCGCCAAAGTCCTCGCACGGTTTTTGGCGGTGACAGGTATTCTGGGACTCTTGGGCGGACCTATCGGCGGTGTTTTGTTGACCTTAGACGGCATTTGGGGCTTGCAGGGCTGGCAGTGGCTGTTCCTGATCGAAGGGATTCCGTCGGTCTTGGGGACATTCTTCGTTCTGAAATACCTGCCCGACGGACCGCGTCAGGCGAAATGGCTCACCGAAGACGAAAAAGCCTATATCACGACCACACTCGACGCGGAAAATAAAAACTCGACACGGTTGCAGCATTTGAGTTTGAAGCAGGGATTGTCCGACCCGCGCCTTGTGAAAATGTGTTTGATTTTTATTTTCGCGGCAACAGCGGGTAATGCCGTCGGTTCGTTCTTTCCGCAACTTCTCAAAATTCGGAGTGGCGGCGCGTGGAGCGACTCGTTTATCGCGACGATTGGAGCGTTTCCGGCACTCATTGGGGCGATGACGATGGTCATTGCCGCCGCGCACTCGGACAAATCGGGCAAGCGCAAACTTCATGTCATCGGTGGTTATGCCGTCGCGGGTTTAGGGCTTTTGGCGTGTGTCGTCGCTCCAACAGCGGGCTTCTTGATTCTCGCCATGACGCTCAACAACATGGGTGAACGCACGGCAGCGGGTTCCTATTGGACGCTGACGACGAATATGTTGGGACCAAAAGCGGCAGCGGCAGGAATTGCGCTGATTAATTCGGTAGGCAATTTGGGCGGCTTCTTCGGTCCGATTTTTATGGGCGAGATTCTTTTGCAAACCAATAAGAATTACGGCTTGGGCTTGGCAATGGCGGTGGCATTTATGGGCTGTGCCGTGATTGTGGCGTGTCTATTGCGCCCAACATCGGAGAAAGTCGAGGAGGACAAACCCCTTCCGGCGTAGTTGCTCAGATTTTGCCCGCGTTGAGGGCAAAAGAAACCCGAATAATCGGTTCGCGATCCGCATTCACGGTTCCAGTTGTCATGCCGGTTTCCGTAAATATCCAGCACCAAACCGCCGTAGATAATCGTAACCGACCCGCATCATCCACGTTCTCGATATTGTCGTGGACACCGGATAGATGCATAAATAGGCAGCACTCTCGGCTTTTGCTTTCGCTCTGCCCAAAAATCCGGTATGATCTCAGCGACACTTACAAAACTTCGTGAGGAGACGAATCGCTGACAATGAACCGACCCATAATATCCGCTATTGCCCTTGTGTTTTCCCTCGTGCCTCTTACTTCTTTCGCGCAGGTCAAGCCGCCGCGTGGCTTCGAGGCGTTTGCGATTTCCCCCACCGAGATGCGCTTTGCGTGGCTTG